>Ga0209712_10000135_pt1 | contig 62924 bp, 71 predicted proteins | sample ArcOceMetagenome_FD_187443 | JGI IMG/M metagenome (GOLD analysis project Ga0209712, IMG submission 187443) | Marine eukaryotic phytoplankton communities from Arctic Ocean - Arctic Ocean - Greenland ARC118M Metagenome (SPAdes) (version 2) | ecosystem: Environmental > Aquatic > Marine > Oceanic...
TCATTTCACCTCCAAAATATAACAGTTTATTCTATGTCGCATGACCAAATAATATAATACGCGGTCACGAGACGCTTTTGCAGGGCGTGTTTGCCCTGTGCTTTTAATAAAGCTAGTCATCATGGGCTACACAGGGTTGTTTGGCAAATATGCGGTATATATTGTCTGTTTTTATCTCTTTGTTTTACAAGTCTTTTTTATTTAGCAATTTTTAACAAAGAGGGCGTATTGTCAGGTTGACGGGGCGATTAAGGCAGGTGATCGAATATCTTATTATGCGGTCGCAGGGCGTATTTTATTGTAAATATTTAAAAGCCGTACGACCCTAGGCACTACACACTCAACAACGATATGAATCATAATAAAAAAAGCACTTATCCAGAACCCAAAGCCTAATCAAGCACATGTGCTTGCCGTTTAGTTTGCCTTTTTCGCACGGACGCAGCGGGGCAGACTAAGCGGCAGGTATGTGGGCGAATCAAAATACGCCAGCACCTAACACCGAAAAAAATCACTCACAGGGTGAGCTCCTAACAAAATCAATCACAACCTCTGACCCAGCATTAACTACGGCTGCATTACTTATTCCAATGAAAATTTAAAAATGATAAACGCTAGGTTTAAAGTTTCTTAGTAGTCATTTTCCTTAAATATAACCGCGTTTTTATGCAGGATGAAACCACTAACCTTCCACATCCTTCTCCAACGAATGCCCTTTTTTCGCTTCCTGCCATTTGGCATTGGCCAAATGCGGATAAGCACTAATCACAGAGCGGATAATAAAATCAAAAGGCACATCTTCAAACGTGCCATGCTCATTCATGTATTCCATATGACGCGTGCCTTCACCATTAAACTCATGGAAAACAGAATCATCCTTACCATTAAACTCTAACGGTAAAACATTCATTTTTTCACACAACGTTTTATCAAACGCAGGTGTGGCCTTTACCCACTGCCCATCAATATACAGCTCAATGTAGCCATGCATGACAAACACATCACTGCGCAAATAATCCAGTAATGCTTGGCTGGATAAATGGTTTTTCACATCGGCCAAACCAAGGCGCGCAGGAATGCCATTCAAACGGGCTAACGCCCCAAGTAACACCGCCTTAGGAATGCAATAGGACTGCCCTGCATTTAAACAATCACTGGCACTTAGGGTTTTACTATCCGCTTTAAACACATAAGGGTTGTACTTAATGCCGTCTCGCACCGCGTAATACAAAGCAATGGCTTTTTCAGCCTCCGTCATATGGCTCAGTACCACCTTGTCACTCAGGGCCTGAACAACTGGGTTGTGGTAATCAAAGTAGTCGCTGTGCTGTAAGTAAACTTGCATATAAACCTCGTTATCTTAATTCAAGCTTAGTGAGTGCACCGTGATTGGCCAATAACCACATCATCCAATATGCATAGCCACATTGATAAAAACCCCTCATTTTTAAACACTCGTATGAAGAAATTCAGTATTCATGGGGCTTTACTGCGTTATGCACAAAACCTGTGGATAACTCTTTTGATAACTCACCACAATCTACCCCTAACACCCATGAATACTGGAGGTAGCTTAAATTGCTTTTTTTTCAAACAATTATTTTTTTCCTTATTATTCAAGTACTTATATTAGTCAATCGCCCAAAACTGCCAGACAATCCCGCTGTCCCAAATAAACATCGCTATGATTTATTTTTGTGCATAAACAAAATTAATGAAGCCTGCTTTTGGTGCAGATTTTTTACATTCTGTCGTCTTATGACCAGATCACACATATTTTGACCACATCTTACGTTGACGTTAACGTCAGCTAACAACTAAACTGAGACCATGAAGAAAGAAACTAACGCACAAGCCTCAAACAGCATTTATAGCATCAGTGATTTAGCCCAGCGCTTTGATATCACTACCCGTGCCATTCGTTTTTATGAAAGCGAGGGCTTACTCAGCCCTGAGCGCGAAGGCCAAAAGCGTCTATACAGTGCGAAAGATTACACCACCCTAAAGCTGATTTTACGGGGTAAACGTCTTGGTTGGTCTTTAGCTGAAAGCCGAGAATTGATCCAAATGTACAGCCCTGGTCAGAACAACAAAGCACAACACGAAAAGGTGCTTGAGAAAGTACGCGACAGCCGCGAACGCTTAGAGCAGCAAAAGCATGATATCGAGATCATGTTAATGGAATTAGACGAACACGAATCACGGGTTAAAGAAGCCCTGCTTTGAGCCTTTGGCTTAAAACCAGCACCACAAAAAAATAACAGACTGAAAATAACTCTGTATTTCAGTTAACAATAAAAATAACAAGCAACTAAAACATACAGGATTAAAGCGTTCGCAAGGTTAGGGCTAGGCAAAGCCAAGCCCATAATTAACGGCTCGCTTTTCATCTTGGAATCCAAGGGAACTGACATGAAATCTATCTACAATGAATTAAATTTTGGTTTGGGCGAAACCATCGACATGATGCGCGCTCAGGTTAATGAATTTGCCACCCGTGAAATCGCCCCACTTGCCGATGCCACCGATAAAGAAAACGCCTTTCCTAATCAGCTTTGGAAAAAGTTTGGTGACATGGGTTTATTAGGTGTTACCGCTGAAGAAGAATACGGCGGCACAAACATGGGCTACTTAGCTCACGTGATCGCCATGGAAGAAGTAAGCCGCGCGTCTGCTTCCATCGGTTTATCTTATGGTGCTTTTTCAAACCTATGTGTAAACCAGTTAACCAAAAACGGTTCCACTGAGCAAAAAGCCAAATACCTACCAAAACTTATTTCCGGTGAGCACATTGGCGCCCTTGCCATGAGCGAACCCAATGCCGGCTCTGATGTAGTAAGTATGAAACTGCGCGCGGATAAAAAAGGTGATAAGTACGTATTAAACGGCGGCAAAATGTGGATTACAAACGGTCCAGATGCTGACGTTTATGTGATTTACGCCAAAACAGATTTTGAAAAAGGCGCTCACGGCATGACAGCCTTTATTGTTGAGCGCGATGCACCTGGCTTCAGCCGCGGTTTAAAACTGGATAAATTAGGCATGCGCGGATCGAACACCTGTGAGCTTATTTTTGAAGACTGTGAAGTACCAGAAGAAAATATCCTAGGGGGATTAAACCAAGGCGTGCGTGTTTTGATGAGCGGCCTAGATTATGAACGTGTTGTATTGTCTGGTGGCCCAACTGGCATCATGCAAGCTTGCATGGACATTGTTGTGCCTTACATTCATGACCGTGAACAGTTTGGTAAAAGCATTGGTGAATTTCAATTAGTGCAAGGCAAAATCGCCGACATGTACTCCAGCATGAACGCATGTAAATCGTATTTATATACGGTAGCTGCCGCTTGTGATCGCGGTGAGACCACACGTAAAGACGCCGCTGGCGTGATTCTTTACACCGCAGAAAAAGCCACACAAATAGCATTAGATGCCATTCAATTATTAGGCGGTAACGGTTACATCAATGATTTTGCAACGGGCCGATTATTACGTGATGCAAAACTTTATGAAATTGGTGCGGGTACATCAGAAGTACGACGCATGCTGATTGGCCGTGAAATTTTCAATGAGTCTAAGCGCTAGTAAGCCAGACCCATTTAATTTCATGATCTTTTGCCAAGGACTACGCGCAATACAATGTAAATTTTCATCACTGTACCGCGCGCAAACCTTGTCACTTCGAGACGGAGCACAACATGCCAATCATACACAGCAACATAAACACCAACTCATCTGAGTTTAAAGACAACCAAGCCTTTAATTTAGATGTGGTGGCCGACCTACAAAACCTAATTAAAAACATTTCATTAGGTGGCGGTGAGGCCTCTCAAGCTCGACATAAAAGTCGCGGAAAACTATTAGCCCGAGAGCGCATCGGCCAGTTGTTAGATGAAGGCTCACCGTTTTTAGAAGTGGGTCAATTAGCTGCCCATGAAGTGTATGACGATGTTGTGCCGTGTGCTGGTGTCGTAGCTGGCATAGGTAAAGTCTCTGGCGTTGAATGCATGATCGTAGCAAACGATGCCACCGTTAAAGGGGGCTCTTACTACCCGCTTACGGTGAAAAAACATTTACGTGCGCAAGAAATTGCACACAAAAATTACCTGCCTTGTATTTATTTAGTGGACAGCGGCGGCGCTAATTTACCGCGCCAAGACGAAGTATTCCCAGATAAAGAACACTTTGGTCGCATCTTTTTTAATCAAGCGAATATGTCAGCCATGGGCATTCCGCAAATTGCTGTTGTCATGGGCAGCTGCACCGCGGGAGGCGCTTATGTGCCAGCTATGGCAGATGAATCCATTATTGTAAAAGAGCAAGGCACTATCTTTTTAGCCGGCCCGCCCCTTGTGCAAATGGCCACAGGTGAAGTGGTAGATGCGCAAACATTAGGTGGCGGAGACATGCATACATCAACAAGTGGTGTGGTGGATCATTTAGCAGAAAACGATGAGCACGCTTTACAGCTGGCTCGTCAAAGCATCGACCGTTTAAATTGGCAAAAACAAACACAACTTGATGTGCGCGATGTCATCGCACCGCTTTATGATGCCAAAGAACTGTATGGCATCATTCCACAAGAACTCAAAAAACCAATGGATGCCCGCGAAGTAATCGCACGCATTGTGGACGGCAGTGACTTCGATGAATACAAAGCCCGCTTTGGCACCACTTTAGTATGTGGCTTTGCACGCATTTACGGTTACCCTGTGGGCATCATCGCAAACAATGGCATTCTATTTTCTGAGAGCGCACAAAAAGGCGCTAACTTTATTGAACTGTGCTGCCAGCGAAATATTCCCCTTATCTTTTTACAAAACATCACTGGCTTTATGGTGGGCTCTAAATACGAACAAGAAGGCATCGCCAAACACGGCGCCAAAATGGTTAACGCTGTGGCGTGCGCAAAAGTTCCTAAATTCACCATGGTATTTGGTGGAAGTTTTGGTGCCGGTAACTACGGAATGTGTGGCCGAGCGTATGATCCAAACTTCATGTGGATGTGGCCTAACGCGCGCATAAGTGTAATGGGCGGCGAACAGGCAGCTGGTGTTATGTCGTTAATTACAAAAGGCGCCAAAGAAAAGCGCGGTGAAACCTTCACTGATGAAGAGCAAGAAAAATTTAAAGCGCCCCTATTAGAAAAATACGAAAAAGAAGGTCACCCCTATTATGCTTCAGCCCGTTTGTGGGATGACGGCGTCATAGACCCTGCTCAGTCCCGTGAAGTATTAGGCCTTGCCATCAGTGCGTCACTAAATGCACCCCAGCAAGAAACCAAATTCGGTATCTTTAGGATGTAATCAACATGAATAATATTAATTCATTCTATGGCAAGAAACTAAATTTGGCATATTTGGGGTGTAATGATGACTGATCAAAATTTAATTGTAGAAATTGAAAATGGCATCGCTAGATTAATCCTTAATCGGCCTGATGTGCATAACGCCTTTGACGATGTATTAATTAATAACATCATCGCGGCGTTAAATGATATTGAAAAAAATAATGATGTACGTGCCGTCATTTTAACCAGTAACGCAAAGCATTTTAGCGCCGGTGCCGATTTAAACTGGATGAAACGCATGGCCACACTCACAGAGCAAGAAAACCGAGACGATGCCCAAGTACTATCCCAGTTAATGTACACACTAAACGATTTAAATAAACCCACCATTGCCTTGGTAGACGGCGCAGCTTACGGCGGCGCGGTAGGCTTAGTAGCTTGCTGTGATATGGCCGTTGCCACTGTACGCAGCCGCTTTTGTTTAAGTGAAGTGAAAATTGGTTTAAGCCCAGCGGTCATCAGCCCATTTGTGGTATCTGCCATGGGTGAACGCCCTGCCCGTCGTTACTTTTTAACCGCCGAAGCCTTTGATGCCGAGCAAGCATTAGGCTTTGGTTTGCTGCATGAAGTGGTTACTGATAAAGACGATTTAATCTCAGTTGGCAATGAGCTAATCAAGCACCTTTTAAAAAATAGCCCTCAAGCCATGGATAAAACCAAACAATTAATCAAGCAAGTGGCTCGTGGCCAAATGGATAACACCATGCGTGATTATACAGTGAATCTAATTGCCTCTATTCGTGTGAGTGACGAAGGTCAAGAAGGCCTGTCTTCGTTTTTAGAAAAACGCCCAGCCAGTTGGGTTAAAGGTCAATAGGTGGAAAATAAAGACATGAAACATTCAAATAAAAAAATCACCCGCCTATTAATTGCAAACCGCGGTGAAATTGCCGTGCGCATTATGCAAAGCGCACAAAAAATTGGGATTCATTGCATTGCTTTATATAGCGATGCAGATAGAAATGCCATGCATGTAAAACAAGCCAACGAAGCTTGGTATATAGGTGCAAGCCCTGCAAAAGAAAGCTACCTTGTTGTAGAAAAAGTACTTCAAGTGGCTAAAGATGCTCAAGCAGATGCCATTCACCCTGGTTATGGCTTTTTATCTGAGAACGCCGGCTTTGCAAAATCCATTCAAGATTCTGGCATCATTTGGGTCGGTCCTCCTGTACCTGCTATTGAAGCCATGGGGTCTAAAAGTGAATCTAAAACACTCATGGAAAAAGCCAATGTACCACTGGTACCGGGTTATCACGGTGATAATCAAGATGAACGTTTCCTTGCTGAGCAAGTTAAAAACATTGGCTTTCCGGTTTTAATTAAAGCCAGCGCCGGCGGTGGCGGTAAAGGCATGCGTGTTGTTGAAAATGAATCTGAAATTGCAGCGGGTATCTCAGCCAGTAAACGTGAAGGTTTAAATAGCTTTGGCGACGATAAACTTTTAGTCGAAAAATACATTACTCGCCCTCGTCATGTTGAAATTCAAGTATTTATGGATCAACAAGGTAACGGAGTGTATTTGTTTGAACGTGATTGTTCTATTCAGCGCCGCCATCAAAAGGTAGTTGAAGAAGCCCCTGCGCCAATGTTCCCTGAAGTTGATCGTAAACGCATGGGCGAGGCGGCACTGCAAGCCGCTAAAGCCATCAACTATGAAGGGGCTGGCACCGTTGAATTTTTATATGAAGAAAAAACAGAGGGCCCTGGCACATTTTATTTTATGGAAATGAACACCCGTTTGCAGGTAGAGCATCCTGTAACCGAAATGATCACAGGGCAAGATTTAGTGATCTGGCAGTTAAAAGTCGCACAAGGAGAGTTACTGCCAGTTACGCAAGATATGCTGGCGATAAACGGTCACAGCATGGAGGTACGTATTTATGCTGAAGACCCTGATAATGAATTTTTACCCACAACGGGTAAATTGGATTATTTGCAATTACCTACCCTGAAAGTTGGCAAAGTACGCTTAGATACCGGCGTAAAACAAGGTGATGAAGTCAGCCCTTATTACGACCCCATGATCTCAAAATTAATTGTATGGGGCGAAGACCGACAGCAGTGTTTAAGCACACTTAAACAGGCACTGCAGGAATATCAAATTGCAGGGGTCACCACCAACCTTTCTTTTTTGCGCCGAGTAGTAAATGTAGAAGCGTTCAAACAAGGTAACGTTAGCACACAGTTTATTGATGAATTTAGCGAACAATTAGTCACGTCAAACAAGGTAAAACAGCACCATTTGATTGCGGCCACCGCCCATCATATGCTGACCCGCTCTAGCCAAGGTCAAAAAAATAAAAATGGAAGTGATGATCTATTAAGCCCATGGCACAACACCAATACATTTCGTTTAAATCAGCCCGCTCGTGAGCATTTAAACTTCATATTAAAAAGTGGCGAAGCATTTTCTATTTGTGTTGATACATTAAATGAACACAACTGGAATATAAATCTAGGTGATGAAACTGTACAAGTTCACGCCCGTTTAGAAAACAACCAAGTTCAATATGAAATCAATGCCACGGGTTCTCAATTGAAAAACTGGCTTAGCGCCAGAGTCATCAAACATGAAAATAAACTTTGGGTTTATGACGCCGACGGTGAAAGCCAATTGATGTTTAATACTAAAGATTATAATCAGCAAGATGAAAAACAAGGCAGCCTGAAAGCCCCTATGAATGGCACCATTATTCAAGTGGATACTCAAGCAGGTCAATCGGTTAAAGCCGGTGATATATTAATGATAATGGAAGCCATGAAAATGGAACATACCATTAAGGCCCCTGAAGACGGCACAATAAAAGAAATTGGCTTTTCGGTTGGCGATCTTGTAGATGAAGGCGCGTTGCTCATCGATATGGAAAGCATCGAAATGGATGAGGCCTAACATGTCACTACCAAAGCAGGTCGAAATAATAGAAGTAGGTCCTCGTGATGGACTACAAAATGAAAAAACCATTTTAAGTGTGGATCTACGAGTTGAACTAATTGAACGCTTGGCCAAAGCTGGTTTAAAAACCATTGAAGTTGGTAGCTTTGTATCCCCTAAATGGGTGCCGCAAATGGCTGACACCGATTTAGTATTGGATAAACTCAATACAAGCCCAATTAAAAAACAAACCGGTGTTCGATACGCGGCCCTAACACCCAACTTAAAGGGGCTAGAAGGGGCTATTCAGCACCGCGCAGATGAAATTGCCATTTTTGGCGCCGCCAGTGAAAGCTTTAGCCAAAAGAATATTAATTGCAGCGTTAAAGAAAGTTTGCAGCGTTTTGAAAGCATTGCCGCACAGGCACAGCAAATTAACCTGCCCATGCGCGGTTATGTTTCCACCATTATCGGCTGCCCATATGAAGGGGACATAAAACCGGAAGCGGTAGCTGACGTGGCAAAGTATTTATATGACATGGGCTGCTATGAAGTGTCTTTAGGCGACACCATAGGTGTTGGCACACCCATTAAATTTAAACGTATGCTGGATGCGGTAATGAAAGAAGTACCGGTGAATAAACTAGCCGTGCATTGCCACAACACCTACGGCCAAGCTCTGGCTAATATTTATACCAGCCTTGAATACGGCATTAATAAAGTGGATGCGGCGGTCGCAGGTTTAGGGGGCTGTCCTTATGCAAAAGGCGCAAGCGGCAATATTGCCACTGAAGACGTATTGTTTATGCTGAATGGTATGAATATTCAAACGGGCGTGAATATTGATGAAGTGGTACAGATTGGCAACTGGATTTGTTCGGAGTTAAAACGAGAAAATCAAAGTAAAGTGGGAATCGCACTGGCTTGAATGCAAACTTCTTCTTTCGCTTAAAAAAAACGCCCTTACGGGCGTTTTTTTATTATTCAATTACGTTTAAATACGCAGTGCTGATTTTTTGAATTCATCCACACAATAATCGACTGCTTTTTTAGTTTCTGATTTAAATAATGCCATGTTATTTGCAACCATTTGCTCATGTGTTGGTGCGCCTTCAGACTCTTCAACTACACGATGGCATTGGCTTTCAGCAATAACAGTTTGAGTTTTAGTATCAATTAAACGAAGGTGTGCTAAATAGTTAACACGAAAAGCACTCATAGCAAATGGAAAATAAGCAAGATTCCAATTTTGAGTACGGATATCTAAGATATAATCGGTATTCTTATTCTTAGAAGAAATAGCTTTAACATCGTCTGTTTCGACTAGAGTGGACTTAATGTTTAGCTTAAGTTTATTTTTCTTAGCGAATTCTTTAGCTAAGTCTAAAGAGATCATTTGAGCAGGGTCTTGGATATTATGCTTCTTAACCAACTCATTACCTGCTGAAATACCAGCCAGCATACCTAGTGCGCCAAAAAATCCACGCCCTGCTGTTAGTTCCATCATATCAGGCATTTCAGTTTTAGTTTTAAGTAAACTTTTGCCTTTTAGCTGGGACATATTTACATCTGTGATTGGCATAGGTTTCATAACACCACAGCCAGTTAATACTGCAATTGCAACAAACGTTGTAATTATTTTAAACATTTTATTCCCTTAACCACCCAAAAATGGGCGCTATTATTATTTATTTTCATTATTAGAGCTAAATATCTATTTCCTTGTCGATTCATTAAGCCGTCCGTGCTCACTCTATTCGAATATGCCAACCACAAGCGAAAGTAGCCTGTAATAATTTATACAGGCTAAATAACACAATAAATGATGGTTTTGATATCGAAGGGGGATTCTAAAAGATGATTATTGTAAAACAATCAAAAGTTGTCATAACTGTGAAATTTATAAAAACTTTATCAATTATCGAATGATAAATAGGCAATAAAAACCGCTAATTCGCATAAAGGCTAAAAATCAGACAGATTATTTTTTACGATAAATAATACCAGGGTGGCAATGCACCATTTCATATAAATCTGGTAGGCCATTTAACGCTTCACTGGCACCTAATAATAAATAGCCTCCAGGTTTTAATACGCCGTGAATACGCGTCAAAATGTCTTGTTTTAAATCAGATGAGAAATAAATTAATACGTTACGACAAAATACAATGTCGAATTTTCCTAACATTGAATAAGGGGTTAATAAATTTAAAGAGCGATACTGCACTTTTTTGGCAATATTCGATTCGATCTGCCAACCTGCCTCGGTCTTTTCAAAATAACTCGCTAGAAAATCTTGTGGCATTCCACGCCCCAGTGCCAGCTGGTCGTAAACCCCTTTTTTAGCAATATCCAGAGCTGTGGTTGATATGTCTGTCGCGACTATTTTTTCCGAGGATAACTTGCCTAAATTTTTCTTTTTATACTCTTCCAATACCATTGAAATAGAATAAGGCTCTTGGCCAGTAGAAGATGCTGCGCACCAGATATCAATGCTTCTTTGATTAGCAAGAATTTCTGGTAATAACTTGTTTTTAAGAATTTCAAACGGGTGTGCATCGCGAAACCACAAGGTTTCGTTGGTGGTCATGGCGTCTACGACTTTTTCTCGTAGACGGGTGTCTACTTCTATTTTTTTAACCAGCTGACCAATGGTTTCTAACTGCGACTCTTTTAAAATGTTACGTAAGCGGCTTGCCACAAGATATTCTTTATTATCTCCCAGCAGGATACCGCAAACACGTTCTAAAAAATCACGAAATAAGGCAAAGTCGTCTTTGCTTATGTCCATGTATTTAACCTATTTAATGCCAGTATTTTCATGGACTATTTTTCATTAACGACTTTGATTCGCTCAGCAACCTTTGACGCCAAAACGTCAGGGTTAAACTTAGCAATAAAGTCATCCGCTCCTACTTTTTTCACCATGCTTTGGTTAAACACACCACTTAACGAAGTGTGTAAAATGATATGCATGCCGTTCATACCAGGGTCGTTACGTACTGCAGTGGTCAAGGTATAGCCATCCATTTCAGGCATTTCAATATCTGAAATCATCATGGCGTAATAATCAGCCGGGTTTGTGCCTGATGCCGTCATTTCTTGCAGATGCGTAAGCGCTTCTCGGCCATCGCATTTGGCCGTCACTTCCACACCCAATGCTTCTAAGCATTTTGCCACTTGTTTACGGGCAATTTTAGAATCATCCGCAATCAATACTTTAGGGGCTTCATCAGGTGCAGCATCCAGCGCATTTTTTAATACATCATCACTGATGGTTTCTTCCATAGGAGAAACTTCAGCTAAGATTTTTTCTACATCGATGATTTCAACTAATCGCCCTTCAACTTCAGTCACCGCTGTTAAATAATGCTCACGGCCCGTGCCCTTTGGTGGCGGATGAATTTCTTCCCAATTCATATTCACAATGCGTTCAACCCCAGACACTAAAAAGCCCTGAGTAGCCGTATTGTATTCCGTGATAATTACAAAACAGTCTTTTGGTTCACCCACCCCTGAACTGCCAGTGGCCAAACCTAAATCAACAATGGGAATCGTGCCCGAACGTATATGCGCAACCCCAATGACCACAAAATGACTTTTAGGCAAGATGGTCAATTTTGGGCATTGCAGTACTTCTTTGACTTTAAAGACGTTGATTCCGTAAATTTGAGGACCGCTCAAGCGGAACAGCAACAGCTCTAAGCGGTTTTCACCGACAAGCTGCGTTCGCTGATCTACTGCGTCCAATACTCCAGCCATAATGCGCTCCGTTCACCCATAGCATCCATGTTCATTTAGCGCGGCATACTCTTTGCAGTATCACCAACACTAATAGGATGCCTTTGATATTCGCCATTTTCATGGCAGCACCCATTCTATATATGAGAATAGGACAGTTTTTGATGATGCACAGAGTTTTTATTGTTCTCAGCCTTTTATGTTGCCAATGCTTGGCGAACGCTGCAGTTGCTAAGAGCTCTGCGTGGCTAGAACATGTACAAAGTGCCATCAAAATCAGCATGAATACGCACCTTAGTCAGCTAATCAGCCATATTCCGACTGAAGGGGTCGAATCGAATATCAGCATTGCTTACATCGACCCTAGGCTCAATTTATCCATTTGCAGCCAAGATTTAAGCATTACACCACCTAAAAACCTCAAACTGGGTCGCAGCCATATAAAGGTCAGCTGCCAAGGCCAAAGCCCTTGGGCCATTAACGTGCCTGTTGATCTGAATGTCACCACTGAAGTCGTGGTACTGAATCAGCCCGTGCCAAAAGGCACTAAGCTCTCTCAAAGGCACTTGAGCTTTAAACGCTATAATCTGGCGTCACTGCACAGTGGTTACTTTCTAACAAAAGAGATGGTTATCGGAAAACAGTCTAAAAGATCCCTCCCCGCCCAAAGTATTCTAAATAATCACCTCATTTTGCCTGCCCTACTGATATACAAGGGTGACAGAGTCATGATTATGGCTAATAAAGGTGGTATGAGCGTTAAAATGCCCGGAGAGGCCCTAAACAACGGGCGTGAAGGGCGGCAAATACGGGTTAGAAATAACCGCTCTAAGCGTATTATTAAGGGAAAAGTAGTCGCGTCTGGCCTAGTTGAGGTTAATTTTTAAAAAAGTTTAAAAAAATGCTAAAGGCTGCTGAATGTCTGCCGTTATAGGTCTACGAGGAACTCTCATTTTGCGTGGAAGGTGAACAACATGAATATTAACAAACTCACAACAGGTGTCGGAGGTGGCGGTCAGAGCCGTCCTACCGACAAAGTATCAAGCCCCGGACAGGGCAAACAAGGTGACTCAGCTCAGGTTGCAAAATCTGACGTGACACTTAGTCAGCAAAGTAAGTCGATTCAGCAAATTGAAGCTGAAGTGGCAAAACTGCCTGACATTGATGATGCAGCGGTTGAGCGCATTAAAGGCGCGTTAGCGAATAATGAATATAAAATTGATTATGAGCGCATCGCTGGAAAAATGATTAAATTTGACGGTTTAATTAATTAACCCGTAAGGAAAAGAAATGTCTGCAACTGTGGCCAGTGAATTGATCGAATTATTAACATCTGAGCAATCCACTTTAGATCAGCTGAAACAGGTTCTTCAAAAGGAATCTGACGCCCTTATGGAGCAAGACATTCATGGCATTGAGCACAGCGCTCAAGATAAACACACCTTGCTTAGCAAATTTCAGCAGCAGGTTTCATCGCGTCTGAAATACCTTTCCTCGCAGCAGTACACGCCTTCTGAGCAAGGGCTATCTGATTACATTGCCAGCCTTCCAAATCAGCAAAATCAAGACCTACAGCTACAATGGGAGTCCATCAAACAGGACTTCAAGCAGCTCATGTCACAAAACGAACGCAATGGCATTGTGATTCAGCATCGTCGCCAGCGCACCAGTGCTTTATTAAATATCTTGCATGGCAACAAAAATGAGCCAAACTTATATAATCAAAGTGGTTCAGCGAAAAAATCAAAGCAGCGTCATCGCTTAGGCGAAGCCTAGGAAATAGTCGAAGCCTAGGAAATAGTCGAAGCCTAGGAAATAGTCGAAGCCTAGGAAATAGTCGAAGTCTAGGAATTGGCCAAAGCCTAGAACTTAGCAGAAGCCTAAGATTTACATACATTGCTGTTACACATTCGCCGCCAATTAACTTAAATAAGCAATAGCACTAAATAGTAGAATCATGGAAAAAATTGAACCTCAGGAAGAGAACTATTTAACCAGCCCCGAAGAAATCTACCGCGCTATTCAGCGGCTGATTCGCTATGCCCCTAAAACACTTGCCCACTTTGAAGGCAGCGACGAGGTGTTTGTCACCGCCATTACCAAAGTAGATTTAAAATCAAAAGCCTTTGCCTTTGATAAGTTAGTACCTGACATTGGTAATAACTATTTACACGATGGAAAACCTTTAGAGCTAACCGCTGACTTCCGCGGTATTTTGGTTAAATTTTTTGTCACTGGCAGCATTAAATTCCGTCCGCAAAACCAAGAATACATCACCTCGTTTCCTGATAAATTATTATACCTACAGCGTCGTGACGCTTATCGCGCCATGGTGCCACGCACCTACACCGTGTATAGCATGTTCCGCTCAAGTGAAAGTGAGTTGGAATTTAAAGGCCGCTTACAAGATATTTCAGGCAGTGGTTTTAAAGCGTTCTTTAAGGGGGATGTGAGCGACCACCTTACAGCCATCACTAACTTTGATGAAAGCACATTGCATGTGGGTGATGAGAGTATGGACTGCGGCCTAGACGCGCGTCATGCGGTATACATTGAAGAAAAAGACATCACGTCATGCGGTTTTTCATTCCACCCTTTAAGCGGCATGAAACAACGTTACATAGAACAGTTTGTGAATAAACTGCAGCATGAAGAGCAAAGAAAGCAGCAGGCGGCTCAAGATAAAAAGGATAAAATGAACAAGGTGCCTGGCAGTGATAAAGTGAAGTGAATAAAAAAAGAGTGCCTACAACACCCTTTTTTATTTTGCATTCACTTAACTTTTAATTAAATAACTCTGTTGAATTATCTCGAGTTTATAACACATCAAAACTTGGCTGCAGTTCAATCAGCCTTCGATAATCTTCTGGTCTGTCCACATCCCATAATTCAGCTAAACATGCAGACGAAGCACCCTGTTGCTTTAACCGGTTTTTCGTTTCCTGCATTACATCACTCGTGCCCCATGGCATGTGACTGTAAATTGTTTCATTGATTTTTGTGGCGCCAATTAAAACATATCCGCCATCTTCCGCCGGTATAAATACTTGTTCTGATTCATCCAAAGCACGGCTCACGCTTTCGTAATGATGGGTTTCAATAGCCGGACAATCGCTGCCCACAATAATGACCTTTTTATAGTGCTTTAACCCCCAATTCATGGCTGTTTGCATTTTTGCACCTAAATCATCCCCTTGCTGTAATAACAAAGGGCTGTGTTTAGCGATTTCATCGATGCACTCTAGCTGACCGAGTTTATCCAGTGCCAACACATGGTTAAAACCACTTTCGACTATCACATGATTAACATGGCTTAATAATTTGATATGCAGTTCATAACAACCTTGCTCGGCCAACAAACCTTGCAAGCGAGTTTTGACCGCGCCAAGCCTAGGGAATTTAGCAAACTGAATGATGAGGCAATCTTTAGACATTAATGACAACTAGAAATGGAAACAGAGTTAATTCGTTATTTGTATAATCGCGCCAAGCGATCTGGGTTCACACCGCACCAAAAATAAAATCGCAGCTTCCACATCAGAAAGATGGTTTTAAACATGCCAAATTGCTCCCAACGTCTGCTGGAAGTGGTAACGGTTTTTTTCAAATTAATGGGTTTGCTTTTTGCACGCAGGCGCTTACATAAATCCACGTCTTCCATTAATGCTAAATCTGTATATCCGCCTATTTCATCGAATATTTTTTTACGCACAAATATACATTGGTCCCCTGTGGCCACAGAGGTTATGCGTGAACGTTGATTTATAAAAAATGAAATCACTTTATAAGGCCAAGCATTATTACTTAGCTTCACATTAAAGCGGCCCCATGAATACATGGCCCCTTCGCTCATAGCAGTTTGAATATGCCCTTGGCTTATATGGGTATCAGCATGCAAAAATAAAATCCATGTGCCTGTGGCATATTCTGCCCCTGCATTCATTTGCTTGGCTCGGCCTTTTTCACTTTGAATAACCGTAAACTCTTCAGCTAATGCATCCGCAGTGCCATCTGTTGAGCCGCCATCCACAATGATGATCTCTTTCACCCATTCATCTTTCAATAAACGCAGCTGATTCTTCAATGCTTTAAGCTGTGGCGCTTCATTTAAAACCGGAACAACAATAGAAATATTAAAGCCACTCATTCACGTCACTCACTGGAAATTCCTTTTCATTCATTAAGCTTAGCTCGCACATTAACACTCAGCATTATTTGATGCTTATAGAATATTAAATGAGGGCTATAACGCGCCACCACAAGACGAACCTTGCCCAGCAGTGCAACCAAAACAATGCCCTGCCACTTCAATTTTGTCACCCGCTAAATCATCTACCAATAAATCGCTAATGTGACGATTCTCTTGTGCTGAATTTTTAACCGGCATTTCTAACATTTGATTAAAATCACAGTCGTAGAGGTTACCTAAATAATCCACACTTACCGTGGTGCGGCACATGACCGTTTTTAAATTCGAGGCTTGGTAATTATCAATCAAAAGCTGCATGTAATCCGTGAACTGCCCCTTTGAAACTAACATGCTGCCAAAACGGCTAATGGGCATATTGGTAATGGTAAACAACTCATTAAACTCAATGCCCCAGTCTTCTTTTAAGCGCTGTTTATAATCTTGCTGAAGTTGCACTTGAGCTGGCGGTAAAAACGCCCCACCAGGGTTATAAACAAGGTGCAGCTCTAAATCCGTGCCATCAATACCAAATCCCAATTCATTCAGTTTCAATAAACCTTGAATACTGGAATCAAACACCCCTTTACCACGCTGAGCATCGACATTGTCTTGGGTATAACAAGGTAACGAAGCCACCACCTGCACTTTTTCATCCGCTAAAAATTGCGCTAAATCTTCATAGCCTGGCTCAGCCAGTATGGTGATATTACAGCGGTCAATCACTTCACAATTAAGTTTACGGGCCTCGCTAACAAGATAACGAAAGTGAGGATTCATTTCTGGTGCGCCACCGGTTAAATCCAAGGTTTTTACATTACGCTTTTTAATGACCTCTAATACTAAATCAATGGTTTGTTTATCCATCAACTCCGTACGACGAGGACCCGCGTTCACATGGCAATGAGTGCAGCTTAGGTTGCATAAATAACCTAGGTTCACTTGTAGTATTTCTAAGTTTGCACGCTTTAACGCAGGGAACTCACGAGCAAGTAATAACGGTTTGGTATCAAGCATAATGTGGCTCTTAATAGAATATCGGTCAGCCTGTGACCACCTTAGCGAGCTAAGACTCACAGCTCAAGTTTAAGTTCATAAACATGCCTATAAAAAAACAGCTCTAAATAATTGAACACATTGAGTTTTTTTTTCGCTTGGGTAAAATGCCCGCATCTCCCCATAGTTTAACTGGATAAAACTGCCGCCTCCTAAGCGGCTGCTCCTGGTTCGAGTCCGGGTGGGGAGACCATAACCTTCCAAGCCTTTCGTTTAAAACTGCACCCTTCATAATAAGCTAAGCGGCTGGTTCGAGTCTGGGTGGGGAGACCATAACCCTTCCAAGCCTTTCGTTTAAAACTGCACCCTTCATAATTAGCTAAGCGGCTGGTTCGAGTCCGGGTGGGGAGACCATAACCCTTCCAAGCCTTTCGTTTTGTTCGTTAAACCATAGTTTGGCCACAATGGCCACATTATGATATAGCTTATACTTATCGTGGCCACCCAAAAATAATGTTATTGAACGCCCTCTAAGTGAGCCGTACACGGTCTTTGTAAAAAACTTTAAGAAATCAATATGCCTTTCTTCACCGAATGGATCATAGCGTTCCTATTTCCAACAAAGAGTTAAGTCTTCACCTAGTAGCAGCTAAAATAGCTCTACCACTTCGTTGCATAGTCTGTTGGTTTGATGATGGCTATCAGAATTTATAAGCATGGAGAACTTTCATAATTTCGACCGAGAATATGGTCAAAGATAATGAAGACTGGCCGTTTTGACCATAGGATAATAGGTCAAATCAGTATAAATAAAGGGCTTTGGCTATTCTCAACTCATTAGCATTTCTGATATTTTCGTAAAACTAATTCCAGTAACAGCAGGTGTCATAGACTCAATTAAGTTCTTAGCTCTTTCAGAGCATAAAAGATAACTAGAGCCTTTTGGCCTAACCAGGTCACCGTTTGTACCAAGCAAATCAACCTCAAAACCCTTCTTGTACTCTACATCTTTATTTACACCCTCCATAACCGTTGGGCTATTCGATTTGTCAATTCTTCCAACTTCCAGCATGCTTCTACACACAAAGTACTCGTTATTTTCAGGATTTACTTTTCTGGCTGCTATTGAAATTGGAAAACAGGTATTGGGTGTCAGCGCCGGTGATCGCAGCTCAGTAAATTGGTACAGGTATTGGGCTCACTTCAATATGCGGGGGTTTTTATGTCTGCTTAGATCATTGGAAACTACCTGTAGCAAGCTAAGCCGCTCTACTAATGTGAACTAATCCAACCCCTTTAGCCGGTTGGATTTATGGCTCAAGATAAACACCAGTAAAACACACATTTGGCCGTCACAAATATCAGGGGCACATGAACCAGGCTTTACCCCTTGACAACCCAGGTGTTAATGGGCTGAAGGAGCTTGCTGGTCAGGCGGGATGTAATAACTCGTTAGTTTGCAATCATTCATGTCTTCATCACTGTAGCCACTTAGTTTACAGTGCATTTCTTTATAGCATGCACAGCCCGTCATAGAGAGCATTAATAATGAAATTAAAATCGCTTTAGAAAAATTAAACATAGTTACCCTGGAGTTCGTTGGTTTAATTTAAGGTAACCCGAAACCGTGATCTGTCTAGTCCATTAAAGCTAAATAATAATGTGCATTAAAATGAAAGCCTCTCTTCGGAACACAAGGAGATAGAAAGCCAGAGCTTATGTCACTGCTCATTTAATCAATAGAGTGTATTCTCGGGTAATCAAATATATGGAGGCAGCATGTCGCTACCCAAAACAAGTCCTACCGCATTTTGCAAGGCGTATATAGAGCGTGAACTTACTAGCTACAAAGATGACGAGATTTTGATGTCATACTGGCCAGTAATGAACCGACTGATCAAAAGAGCTGAGCAGTTAACAACGGCATTTGATGAGCTAGTGAATGTGTTTGGATACGCAGACAAACCTTGCGCTACGATTGAAGACAGCTACTTAACCATGATGATGGAGCACATTTGGTTTAGTGCGGATTATAAGCGCTCTGATATCGAAGATATTCGCGCTAATTACTCGGAATTAAATGCACTTAAAGAAAAGATTACTACTTTATCTTCAGGGCTGGCCTCAGCCCTAAGACAACAAGCAGAGCTATATGAAACCTCCGGCTTTCAACGTGAAGACTACCAAAGTCTGATTGATACGATCCACTTAGCTGGTGCGGATAATGGGCTATACAATTTGTATTTAGCCAAGAGCCTAAAAAAACTGACCCTCCAATTTGACTTAAAGTATTGGCCAGACCGTGCAGAGGTGGTCGAAGCTATTGGTGCTTTTGAACAGCAACAGAATGCTCCAACCCATCACGAAATACCAGACTCTGTTCTTCATGGGCGGGCATCGGATTACAAAGGGTTTATTGTGGCTTTTGATGAGAAATTAGGCAGGCACTATGGAGCCTTATCTACATTTAGATTCAGTCATCAAGCGTTAGCCGATATCATGAATGTCGTTTTGGATTTACCTGAAGACCAAGTGGTGGAAGCCGACACCATTAAAGTCACCCGTAATCGCCATGCCAAGCGCATGCAAAAAGAGCGAGAGTTAAGCTAGGCTTAAAACTCATCAGTATTTTCCCTTATAGGCTTCTTATCATGATGCCAGGCTTGTTATAGCAAGAGCTGATAATTTTTTTATAGAATCAAATGTAAGTTCAATACTTTTCTTCATCGATAATTCTTTGACCTTATTCCATACCGTATCCGACCTTATAGTGTCTAAAAAGTCATGGCCCTCAAAAGTTAACGATTGAATATTGAAGTACTTAATTCCGTGTTGCCCCATATCGATTGATGAATCCACCAAGTTTGTTCCACATAGCATATCAAAGTGGTAGTAATAGACATCAAGCTTTGAATCATCGAAAGACTCCAAAGTGATTTTTGCATTCAAAGGGCTTTCAGATCCCTCAACGGCAATAAGTATTTCTTTAATTACCTCCCAATTACGTTTCATATTTTTCCCCTATCTCTTTTATTAAAAAATGAGTTTATTGATCATGAACGCTAACGGTGATAGGCCTATTAGTACAGGCATTAATATATCAACTACCAACGGGCGGGAAATAAGAAGGTGAATTAATGCTCTTAGCCTCATTGCTAATGACCATTGAGCGCTATATGACGTTAATGGTAATGTTTCACCAATAGATAGCTTTCCATGTTTTACAATGTCTCCCCTGTACAAAAGAGAGATATAATATCTATCCCAAGTTTCAATTTGGATTGATTTTAATTTCACATTCGCCCCCTTCCAAGAGGAGTCACGTTCAATGACCGCACTACGCCTATTTCTGAGTTCTCTAACTGCTAGTTCTTTAGCTAAACTGTATGCGTAAGAATAACTTAGTACATCTAACCCCTTATCAAATAGGAAGTGAGTATATCGATAAGAGGCATAAGCCCAACCGAGCCATGCCATCGCAACAATAAGGCTGGTGTTATTCAGGCTAAATTTCAGACCCCAAACAGAGTATTCTTTCAGCTCAAGTCCGTTATGGTAGTGTAGAGAAATCAACACACTTATGATTATTAATATATAGCCAACCCAGCCTGCCTTAACTTCTTTTTCATCCATTATTCAGATTTTCCCTAATTATTTCTCAACTGTACTTTAAAGTAGTTAACAGAATATATTTGAAATGAAAGTTCGAACAATCGGTTCATTGATTAAATCTCCAAACCCCCAGACTACAGTCCCTATCACAACAGTAATATGAGCAATCAATTGGTGATGTGAATCTTCTTTACTCCCTACCGCTCTTCGAACGGCTTCACCAACCCAGCCAAAACTTATGTTTTTACCGTACTTCAACGGGGCACTGACGGATAGCTTCCTCCCCAGATTATACTCAAGAATAACCCCGCAAAGTGTAAGCAACGCTCCCATTCGGCCAAACAGATTATATTTAGCAGTAACCCCTTGAAAGTCTGTAAATAAACTAATCAAAGTAAGAGTAGAAAATAGGCTTACAAGACACAAAGAAATGGTAATATGCCTTTCCTTACTAGCGCTCCATCTATCCACCTGTATGCAATCAGGACAAGTATCCGCTTTATCTTTTTCATCCACTTTAAATTCAATTCCGCAATAATCTTTTATGCACTTGCCCATGTTTACCGCTCAGTTAGTTTCAGGATATCCATTTCTTCATTACAGACTTCATGTAGGGTATGTAAAATGAAGATTAACTTTTGTATATCGAAATGAAGTTCACCTTTTTCATGCATATAGCGCCAATCCACAAAGGCATTTGCACATTCTTTTATATGTTTAATAAACGAAATACCCGATTGAATTCCGTACTCGACTTCAAACTTTAATTTTTTCTTGTTAATTTTATCCTTAACCTTATTTGGCAATAGCTTGAAAAGGGCTGATAAATTATGTCCGTGCTCATTTTTTTCGTGTATTTCTAACATTGTCTTTAGATACATTTCAGCACTAAACACCCCATTAACAATGAATGGTGATACACCCTGAGGATCAACAGGCTTTTTCAACAGGCTTTGCTCATAAACATAACTAGCTGTTTTACTAAATGCCGTAGCTTGCGCATACATGGTATTTATTTTTGACGGGGGTTTCCGTAAGCCCCTTTCGTCTAAATACTCATTTACAATTTCAACGTCTTTATTCTTGTCTCCACTAAGCTTAATATCACCGACATATTCACCCTGACTATATAGTTTCTTGTTTAGACTCTCTCTGTTCACCTAAAACCCCTTACTTCCCTGTCACTTCTGCCTGGTGACTTAAACCTTCAAGTATTGCTCTAAGCTGGCTATCAACTAGAGCATACCGCGGTATAAAATCGATTCCAGAAGGAAGGTCTTCGTATCGTGATAATAAAGCCCCTTTTCCTTCTCCGAAATTATTCAATACGAATTGCTTTAGAAGGCTAGGCTTTGTAGTGGCGTACGCCGATCTAAATATCGATAAATCACAGATAACTCCGCCAACTTCGACCCAGCAATGCCCATCCCATTGGCCTGTAACTATTTCACCATCGTAACTAGGCACTGGGATGTTTCCTTTGCACTTGAAAACATCTACTCCGTCAATTTTCAAATCGCCCAGTATCGCTACCGCTGGAATAGAGTAGTGCACATTTAAAGCCGCAACGAGCCCTGCACTTATCATTACACAGGCTCCAAATGATGGAGGTACGGTATTTAGCATTCTTCGTGCTGCTTCTCCCAAATCTATTGGTGATGGATTGTCATATGCAGAATAAATTTCATATGCATCACCCCCCCTATCCCGACAGATAATATTTTTTACGGCATCTGTTCGCATTTTCCAATAATCCATTTTAGCCAGTGGCTCTGGTAATCATGATAAGCGCCTCACGTTCTTCTGTCCTGGTCACGATTTTACCCCTGTATTAATTATCCAGTTCAGCCACTAATTTCTTCTGCTTTTCAAAATCAGAAACTGCCTGGCAACTGTCTCTTTCAATAGACTGTAAATGGCGATCAAATGAAGTATCCTGCTTCTGACTTCCATCCAATCTTTCCATCTCTCGATGCGCCCAGCTTTGACAGGCTGACATTGTTAGCTCAACTTGTTTTTTAGAACTTCAAGCTAGTGCCAAAGGTCACTGGCCTGAGTTGGCTCTGCTTTTGTTTTGGTAGTAGTATTATTTGATTCGTAATACACCATATTAAAACTAGAACAGCTTCTAGGTCGATAACGTCGTCTTTATTTACGCTAAGATTGTACTTTGCTTTTATCTCAATAACTCTATATGCAAAACACCATCAGATTTTTTCTGGCATCCACTTCCCAGTAATTAGTCGCATGGAATAACTTGGGAATTGCAAGGGCCTGTAAAATACCAGACCCTTCGGGGTTACTATAGTTTCTTGAAGTATTTTTTGGCGATGTTATCTGGGCCAAAGTTCATGGCTTTGATCACGGGAGTAATCAAGCTAGATATCAGATATTTTTCACCTACGGCCAGCTGCTCTGCGAAACCAAGAAATGCTTTCTTGAAGCCCTCCAATGCGTCTCTATCCATGAGTCGCGTTCCTTGCGGCGCGGTAGCTTTTTCACACAATTGGTTGCTTTGATGAATGATTATTGGAATTGCGCCCTGGCATCGAGGATAATGCTCGTCGTGCCAATTCATATGGCCGCTAAGTTGATTCATAGACTTCTTCGGTATCAATCCGGATACTGCCATGTTCTTGCATTCGATCACCAAACTCCACTCTGAACCCAGATACCAAAAGACATCTGGTCCGGTACCGGTTTCGAGATCTGGCTCTGCCACATCGTAGCCGAGAATTCGGCCTGCTTCGGCTAATGCGGCTTCAAATTCTTTGTAATCGACTTCCCAGTTGAGATCCGAAACAACTTTCTGGACTCTGATCGAGAATTCATTTCCGCTTTTGAAGTTTTTAGCGATGTGTTCACTACTATTGTTTGCCTGCTCTTTAAGCTCCCTAGTGGGGGCTTTTCGGTCGATGCCTTGTATGGGGGTGAGTAGGTATTTGTTCTCGCGTTTTGCAGACACCTGAAGTTTTTGTGCTGAGACAGGATCAACAGGATTCTTAAACTGTGCAATTAACTGATTCAGATGTGCCTGGTAGTTTTTGTCATCCCGGGATACACCGCTGAGATTATTCATTTCTTTGGCGGCATCCTGAGTCAGGCCACTACTAAATAGGTCGTAAGCTCTGCGAATGATACTTGTAACTTCGTTTACTTTCCCTTGAGTATCATACTTTAGACCTACCATGTTTGATTTAGCGTATTCGATCCAGCCTTCATCCCTGTTTAGGCAGGATTTGATGGTATCCTTAATGCCATCAATGCTTTTATCATCAGCTCTGATCTGAGCTGTTAGTATTGCTGAAATTTCAATCTGCTTTTTTGTACCAGCAGAGAAATACTCAATGGCTTTGCCGTTGTGCAGCATCGATATTAAATCGATACCCATGAGGATGACAGCGCAATGGTCGTTAGGAGAGCGTACACCACGCCCCATCCCTTGCTCTACTTTATGGATTAGCTCCCTATGGCCATGTGTGCAGTCCTTAAGTTCTAGTTGAGTGGTTCTTTCGGATAGCGACATAAAGGATGGCAGACCATCGATGACAAGAAGACGACAAGCATCACCAGGTAAGTCGATGCCATCATAACGATTGATTAGGACCGTGATCCCGAAAGCGGAATTTTTTTTAAGGTTCTCGATACCCTCTTCAATATTGTCCTTGTTTAATTCCTGACCAGCCACATCGGCCCAGAATTTTGCTCGTTTGGCTGATGGCACAATGACTACAACATTTCTGCCTTGGGCTAAATCGACACACATTTGCTTTATTTCGAGATCTTCGATCGTTGGTAAAATATCCTGTGGCTCAATAATCATTCGCTCACCCATGTCGTCTGCTTTGTCGGGGGTGATTGGTGATCGGATGTCTGCTTCTGGTATGCCGAAGTGGGATGAGAGAATGCTATCATCTGATAATGTAGCAGTCATAAAGATCTTGCGCTGAGCCTCACTGAATGCTGGAATTACATCAATGGGGATCATTTTAGAACTGATCTCGATCTTCTGGCCGCTGACGATACAGTCACAGAGCATGATGTTCTCTTTTAGAAGTGGGTATACCCACTGCAGCTGATCGTCCTTAGAACGACCAAGAATTTGGAGGATTTCAGATTTTCTTTCTTGCCACTCCCAGTAAGGGACTTTCAAGCGAGCTCGTTGATCACCTTGTTCGATATCGATAACTTGGCTTTCGCTCTGGGAGGTTAGACTTGTTTTGAACAAGTTAAATAACTTGTTGTAAGTTTCGGTACTGGCTTCGATTTCGAGGGTGAACTTCTCGTTTATCCGAGCTATGCAAGCGTGTGCATCATCGACAATCAATGAGCCAATTTCGATTAGCTTCTCATTGACGCCAAATATAGAGCGGCCGTTAACAAGTTTGTCGATCGTGCAAACCAGTATGGATTCCCCGCGCTGAAATAAAGGATCTCGCGGCTCTGTTGTTGTTTTAATTCCGAGGCAGGCAGCTTCACTACTAACCTGCTCTACCAAGAACTTATCAGGTACCAGATAAACAGCTGGGCCTTGTCGCTCATTAAGACAGGATTTAAGAATGCAAAGCCCTACAACCGTTTTTCCACCACCCGTATTTAGCTTTATTACCAGGTTGCTATCGTTGCGACGATCAAACCAAGCCCCCCAGACTTCTGACTGTACTGCTCGAACGAATTCATACTTCTCTTTCTTTGGTAAAGACTGGAAGACATCCCGTGGCTCAATTACTGTAGTGTTCGCTGCTGGTGACGTAAGTTGGCTGAAATTAACCATAATATCCATATTGGCAAATGTATTTGCAGCGGATTATATCACTAAAATTTGGGCTTAATAGATTGATAATAATTCAGATTGAATCTGAATTATTATTGCCTAATGCTGATGGCGAAAATACCACCTAATGTTTTGTTTGCGGCGAACGCACTTGTCACAGGCGATTTTGTAGGCTCGTACTGTAATACACCATCTATATACATGGCTTGATCAGTCGGTACCGGCTCTGGCGGCTGATGCTCATACACTTCAGTGCTTTTTACTATGTACTTCTACTCAGAAAGCCCGCCGATCGTTAACGATGGGCGGGCTCTTATGAAACTACAGTTTTCCCTTATAAAATTTTATTTTTTGCCTGTATAACTACCAATCAACTGGCCTACGTAGTCTCCTATACATAACATCGTTTCCGGTAACAAATCTCCTTGATATATGTTGGTTGTCCATACATATATTTACGTCATTCCGGTCAAGAACTTCCCGAACTTCTGGCGAGCATATGTAGTGTACAGGGTACTCATGAAATTCATTACTCTCCCAATATACATGTGAACCAAATTCACTCTCTATTACAGCCATAGCATGGTCAAACATAGTCTCGGGGCGACAGATGAAAACCTCTGAAGGCTTGCCTGAGCTGACATGTAGCTTTCGTTCATAATGCCTAGTAAATTCCTCTATCAGCTCTATTTCTATGATATCTACTTTATCGGCTGCTCTTATTTGAAAAGCACCATATATTAGGTAATCAGGATTTTGTGAAGCACTAGAGCGTGTTGACAGGCCATTTTTAGTTTTACCTATCTTCGACCAGCATTTCTTTGTGATATCGGCTCCGACATATATCCACTTAGTATCACCTATCTCTTTTTCAGGTAATAGCTCATCTAATTGTTGTCGAGTGTTATTTTGATTTAGAATATTCATGTGGATAGATGTTTTTCCTCTAATTAATTACTCAGGCTCTCTGCCCGATCCACCACAATGCTGGCATTCAATAGGTCGAGGTTCGAGTCCACCGTTTTTCTCAGCTTCATTCATGTCATGGATAACCGCTTTAGTTACTCCACTTCCCCCACAAACAGAACACACTTCATCTTCTGTACTCATCAGCTTTATTCCTTTGTATATAAATTTAGCTGAATAGCTATTCGATCAGCTATTCTTTTGTTGAGATCAATAGCATCATCACCTTCGGCTACTGTATGGGGAGAATATCGGTACCTTCCATTCTCATTAATTTCACTAGCTTCTATAGCTGACGAAATGACTTGCACTAATATTGGTTTCAAATGTTTAGATACCTTTTGCTCAGGGTGAATATCACTCCGCAATTGATATGCGATAAATTCATTTAGTGAATCATCAGTATTCATGCTTTTTCCCTAGTCATTTTCTATCCATACTAGTTATACCCTCGAATAAAAAACTAGCGCTAGAGCCACTTAAACGTATTCCTAAACTGGAAGCGGTGCCACTGTATCAGGCACTGCACGAATCAAATGCTTGAAATTCTCATGCACATATTGCGTATGCTCTGTCGATCCTTTCCTTTCATATTGAATAACTAGACCAGCTGAAAGATATTTTTTCATTCTCAGTGTGAACCCCTTTACTATATGAGGATATTCATCGGGGTGCTCAGATTTATAATGCTGGATAAAGTCAAATAATTTAACGACTCGACCTGCTTTAAGGGCCTGTTCAAAGCATTGCTCGGCCATATCAATACCATGTTGCTGAGCCCGACCTTTATCTTCTCCGATTGCACCCACTCTAAACAAGAAGTCACTACCAGTTAAAGTTGGGACATACTCCATACTTATCCGTGAAGATGGGATACCAACCTGATCATAAACCATGACTTGGGCTAGATTCAGCTTGTTTAAATCCACCCCGTTCTCTTTATGGACCATAACCATAAAGGTTGGGTCGAAAATCACGCCATCAGGAAAAGTAAGCCATACGTGAACTTTCAGTCCGCCAGATTCTGGGCTCGCTAATTCGTCTTTCAGGTATTTCTTTGTATGATAAAATTCATTATCACCCGCATATTTTAAGTACCCAATGGTTATTACACCTGTATTTAACTTATGCTGCTTCAACGCTTGCCATACACGATTTACATAAAGGCAGTTTTTATATAACTCTCCTATATTTGTAATATCAGAATTTATTAATTGGACTATCTCATCTTTGGTAGGATTTCTTGAATCAACAATATTTTCATCTTGATTTAGCCCTAACCTATTGGCTGTTTCCTCAGCTCTCAGCAGTAATTTTTCGTAGTGTTTCGCCAATTGCATCATGAATTATTCCCCTGACTCCTTTTTAGACCTAAGACCAGGATACTGATCAAATACAGCCTCAGCATCCTGTGAAATTTTCTCAATAACATCGAAAGGGATCATTACCTGATAATGACCAACGTCCACCAACAAGCCTGAATCACCTGGCATAAACTTCGTCTCTGGTTGCTTACTTGCTAGGCAATCTCGATTTGGATAATGCCCTTTATATAAAGTTATATTGCTCATTTTTCCCATTCTAATTCTATGTTCTAATCTACAAACCCTGCTACAGATGACAAATTCTATTGGCTTTAATTTGTGCATCTTTAAAACCATCTAAATTGAAGTGCATATTTTCTTTCTTATACACAACACCATCCCCAGCAATGCCCATACCCCAAACATTTATATCAAAGGTAATATTTTTTTGATTAAGCAAGGTAAAATAAAAATGAATGTTATCTATTTCTATTCTATTTCTGTCCACATTAACAGATGTGAACTTACCGTTCATAGTAGGAGATTTATAGGCTATATTGGCGAACAACCTTTCTTTTGGCTTTTTTGTGTCCTCGAAGGGAGCTTCGTAATCAGCAAAAGACAGCCGACTATATTTTATATCTCCGTTTCTCTTGCAGTTATATTCCAGAGTGATTTTTGCGTCCTTTGTAGTCGCATAAACCAGTGCAGAATGGCTAGAAGCCGATTCACTACGATCCTTCAGGTATACACTACCTGCTTGCTTGTGTGGCTGAGCACTGACAATAGAAGTGCCAATGAGAATCATAGGGACAAACACTCTTTTAATTTTTCTAATCATGTGTCCCCCCCCCCTTAGTCTTTTTCATATGGAATTTTGTTGCCATAACCACAAATACTAAAAAACAAATCAGGAGCGATATTTCTACTGATTGCTCGGGTAAGCCGACATACTTGGTAGAAATCTCTCTGAGCATGACCAGCAACCCCCCTATCACTGCAATAAAAAAGGTTAGCGGTATCAAGTTTTTAATATTATTCACAATTCATTTTTTCCCTTATAAATTAGATTAAGTCATTATTCATAATAAGTGCTATAACCTGCAATAGCCCAGAAACAATTGTTAGGATAAATCCAGCTATTAAAAGTCCGACCTTATTCGCTCTATTTACATGAGCTGTGGTATTTTCCAGATGCACTATTTTCGACACGCCATCATCATTCATTAACTGATGAATATTAATCTCGTGCGCTTGTCCGACCAACGCTAAAGCTTTCAAAATCCCTGTAACTCTAAATGCTAGGATTGACGATCCAAGCACAGCGCATATTGCTGCGATGATCTTAATTGATTCTATTTCCATATATTTTCCCTGCCTTTTTTATGGCTTTACCTGAAACCTTTTTAAGACTTTAGTAAGTGTAAGTTGGGCTGATAATGGAGCAGGAAAATGAAGTAACTCACCTGTTGTCTTCCTGAATACATCAGCCATTCTTGTTTTATTGTAAAATATCAATTTTTCTAGGGCCTGCTCTCGGGTGTAATAGTGGCAAGCACGATTATCCTCTCTTGGTTCGCCATAATTATAATTCAAGGCATACTTAACATGGTAATAACTAAAATAATTAAAAAATATCATTTCTAAATTTTCATTATTTATTGCAAAGGAAAATTCTAGATTCAACCCACTATATGGCTGCTCATCTTCTGCATACTTTAATCTAGTTTCAATAAGGCCAATGGTTCGACCAATTTTTGCATATTGTCTACAAGCACTCAGTAAAAAATAAGTCCAGCCATTATCGCTAAGGCCTGCCTCTTCAATAGCCGTAATTACCTTTAGTTCATCTATATTCACAGCTACTACTTTATTTTTTATCCCTATCACCGATAGGTAACGCGACCTTGACATATTTAAACTCCCTGTATTTACGCTAGGTATTGGTTATATTACGGCTTCTTGGTGATATGGCAAATACAGGGCTTTATAAGACTTTTTCTACTTCATAAGATATTCTTTATCTTATAAGACATTTTACCCCAACGAGCATGTGACACATAGGCTAAAAGCCCTTACGCAAAGAAGGTTATAGAGTTGTTGGAAAACGAGGGCTCTTAAAATTATTGCTGTGATAATTATAGGGGCTTATATCTTTTGGAAGTTGAAATAACTAAATTTTTAATATTCGATTCAGAGAGTTATCTCTTAAATATCTAGAATATTGTCACCCCGACTTTTTAATTTTTTTAACTTTCTAATATTATCGAATTTATGATCTAAACCCTGAGGTAAATCTTTTTCTTTCTTTACTTTCAAATGGAGGCGGGCAACTATAAAGGAAGTAAGGCCGAATAAAATCCACTTTACTACGAAGGAATAACCTAGCCAGTCAGTACTGTTACTAGCAGAGCAATATCCTAGGTATTCGTTATGTATCATCTGTATAGATGAAATTGTGATGATAAAGAAACCCAGTCTTTTTAACTGGTTTCCGTATTGCTTCCATATATATAGGTACATGACCGATCTTGCTAATAAATTCATACCCATGATATTCCAAGTAATGCTGCTAAGGCCGTGATCGAATATGTTTTTAATTTAGCTATAATTTTATCTTCCTCCTCTTTAACGATAATTTCCAATTCAGCCTCAGTAAGATCTGCTATTGATTTTGGCGACAAACTCACCCGAACTTTTGAATTTTTTATTGCCCTTTCTCTTAATGGTTGTTTAATTGAACTAGGGAGTCGGTCTCGTGAGATCATATTAATTCCTATTTAATTGAAGTGAAAATTAAGTCATGGAAGTTTTTGTACAAAGGATGGGAACGGCTCTTTTGCCTTGAGATAGCCATTTCAATAGCCTCTTTCCATGGTAACTCTGGCTTACCAGAGTTCTGAATAATCTCTGGTATAAGGTCACAGTCAAGTTTTAAGCTTTTGATATGGCATCGCCAAAGAACCTGTTTAAGGTATTTCTGACAAGCACTAAATTTTCCTGTGTTATATAGATATTCCAAATTACTTATCTTATCTAAAGCGTTATGTACTTCTTTAAAAGTCCAACTGGGATTAGACATGATCTCTTGAATACCATGAGTTTCAAATGGATCTCTTAGCTCGCAAACTTTCTTCCAATAGAGTTCGGCACCGGAACGGCCGCCATTAATCAGTATCCATTTTCGCATTCGCCACTGTGATCCGGCATGTCCATCGGGATCATCCCAAAAAATAGAATTGTTACGAAGCCTCCACAAATCATAAATTGTCCATTGTCCTTCATGGCCAAAACATCCTTCTAAGGCGTTGCAGCCTCCTGGTGGGTCAATTGGATTGTTAATGAGGTTAATGGTCTTTTTTAGTTTTCCTTTTGGATGACTGAGAAGGTATTTTGCATACTCCCAGTGACCAAAAAGAGTGGCGATATAAGCAGCTGTTTGATTTGTACAATTATAGAAACTAGGATCTATTCCTTTTTTCACTAGATATTTAGCAACGCGAACTGAGCCTAGGGGGGCTAATTCTAAAAGAAGGTTTGTATGTAGTGCACCATCTCTTATTCCAAGATTGTTACCTTGGCGCAACACACATTCATCAAACATAGTATCTGATTCACCAAACTCAGGATTAATCGGAGTAACAAGATGCGTGGTAACGTCAAAGTTAAACGGTTTAAGGCGATCAATGAAAGTTTTAAACCATATCCAAGTGTCTGGATTCTCCCCAAATTTACTGCGGTTCATCAATTCGTTTTTCATTTGCCAAACCATATACGCGAACATTCTTGTTTGATTTGGCTTTTCTCCGTCTCGAATATGCTGTGTCACTCCACGATTTATTTGAACGACCCAAGCTGCACCAATATTAAATGCTTTATCTTTGTCACTGTATGCATAATTCCATGTGTGCCCTATACCGCTTTTAAGCGAGGTAGATGTCGGCTTTGTCCATGGGTCGGAGATACCTAAATCTCCTATTGTGTTTTTACGAATGAATTTCAGAAACTGAGAGTCATCCATCGCGTTGGCGTTGCCACAGCAAGCTAGTAGCATTAAGACTGTAAAGGTAATAACTGCAAGCCCAAAAATCTGTCTTCCAGTGTTATGAAGAGTATTAATTGCAACACAGGTGATAGTGATTAATGACAAACCGCTAATAACGATAGACCCTAGGCTCCAGTGGTAATAACAGATCAGTAACGCACAAGCCCATACCACTCCAGGCACGACCGATAGATTATCTATCAAACGGGGTTTAGCTTTCGGGCGCATAAATACTACCCTTGATCATTTTACTTGTGATTATTACAACTATTATGTTCATTTAATCCTAGGGGGCTTGAAACTAGTTGTCAATAAGATATGATCAATAAAGTTGTCGAATACACAAATTTATTGAACAAATATTATGATTAACTTAAAGCGACTGAAAGAGCATGCAAAACAGAAGAATAATTGGATGGCCAATTTTCTAGGTATAGATAAGCCTGCTTATTCTCGACTGGAATCAAAACCTGAAAGTTTGTCGCTAGAGCAATATTTAAAGTTAAAAGCTCACTTTGGTGATCTGGACGAATACATGAATAGCGCTGCAGATTCACTTTATAAAGTCTTCGACAATATTGATTCTGAAAAACGTTCGAACCCGTATGACAGCCTATTCACACAGCGGGATCTGTTTCTGAAAGTATTGAAAGAAGGGTTGGATAATCCTTTAGACGAGACTCCTAGGTACTTGCAATGGCCTCAAATTAAAGCGGTTATAAGCGCCAATGCACGACTTCCAAATATAGGTGTCTTCGGGCGAAGCGATGTAGGTAAATCACATTTGTTAAATACGTTGTTGGGTGATGACGTTCTACCAGCCAAATTTACACCTACAACATCGATAACCATACAAGTAGTGCACGAAAAATACCGACCGTCTTGGGTGAGTGAAAAAGTTGCTTTAATGAAGCAAGACTACTGGAAGCCTGCAGAGAACGGCGAACAAGCCCATATTTATTGGAGTACGGATTCTGTTTTTACAGATGAAAAACAACTGCGTGCACACTGGGATGCTAACTGTTTATACCGAGGCGGACACGACGTTTTATCGGAATTCGCTGTTCGCCCGCGGTTCAATTTACCTGAGAAAAAAAAGCAGGATATTGCACTAATACAATGTGAGGCCCATACGGCTATTGTGTTTGTAGATGCCCCGATCTTGGAATACTGTCAGTTAGTAGATATCCCTGGTTTTGAGAATGTAACGCCAGCAATATCGGACAAAGACTCCGTTACAGATATAAATTCCAAGCGGGAAAGTGAAGCTGCTATTAACTCTTTGTCGGCAATAGATATGGCTATATTCTTATCGCCGTTGATTGGTAGTTTTAACTCTAATGATCGAGGTATGTTGTCTTTAATCAAGAGACATTTTGATTCAAGGCATAAGGAAAAACGTTCAATTTCTGACATCGATGAAATTATTTGGGTGATCAGTCAGGCAGATCCATCTAGAAGTAATCAAGCAATCGATGAAGCGAAAGAGCAGATTGCAGGGAGTCTGGTATATCATTTTGCAGGAACTAGAATCAATGATTTATCTGAGAGCGCCTTTAAATCTGAACAATTGAAGCTTAATAATAAGCTCAACGTATTTTGGTCTGATACAAATGATCGTAGACAGCCTTTACTTGAGTATATTGAACAGCAATTAACGTGTAATCAGCCAAAACTGATAAGGCAGCGCACTCGCGATACAATTCAATGGTTTTCAAAGTTAGGCGAAGGTTACTATCAGAAAAAAGTATTTCGATGGAATCGCTTAATTCAGGATCAGAAACTGGCATCAATAACGCTTCAAAAAGAAAATGTAATTAAAGAAAAACGCATAGCCAAAATTAATGCATCAGTTGAAAAGGTAAAAACTCGGACTATTGAAATCCGCACCAACTCTATTTCAAATATTGAAAGCGAGATGTCCGAGTATCTTACGGTTGACAGTCTTGAATTAAGGATTAAGGCTGCGTACCAGAATGATAATAAAGCTGCAAAAGAGAACGCTTTTGGATTGATATATGAGCAACTACAATCCTTGGTTGATCAGGAAGTTGAACGTTTTAGTCCTGAAATCGATCAATTATTCAGAGAGCTTGAATACAGTGAAGCAGAACTAAGTGTAGATAATATCGAGATAAACATTGATCAAGCAGAACAGGATATACCAAGAGACATTAAAGGAATAGCAGCTGCCGGAACGAGTTCAATTATATCAGCAGGAGCTATGACTATAGTAGCGGGGAGTATGGGGAATCTCGGTGGCTATGCTTTAGCTGCCAAAGGGGTTGGTTTTCTGTCTTCATTGGGTCTGTCGTTTGCAGGAACAGGCGGTACAGCAGGGGTTATGTCGGGAATTGCAGCGATAGGTGGACCAGTAACACTGGGAGCATTGATAACAGGAGGAATTGGTCTTACTGCTTGGAGACTGCTGGGTGATAAATGGGAGCGTAGATTGGCCAACAAGTTGATTAAGCTGTGCACCGAGAGTGACTTATCTCATCAGTTCATCGATTCAACACAACAGGCTTTCGAGTTACTCCTGAAAGAATTAGAAAGTCAGCATGTCTTCCTGCTATCGCAATATGAATCGTACCTAAATGAGCTTAGAGAGTTAATTGATGGAAGTTTAACTGTCAGCGAACTGGAAAGGCTCGCAAAAGTTTGCTCTGAAAAGCGTAATTTTTTTCGAAATATATCTTTTGAATGTGATGTATAAAAAGGATTTACAACATATGTATTACTCAAATATTGACCTGCGAGACCTCCTCTTATTAGCAACTAAGGGTGAGTTGGAATTCCTGACCAATATGATTAAGCCGGAGTCATATTTAATACTTGGTGCTGATGAGCTTGTGGATACGCTGAGCAATTTGGGGGGGCATTCTTTTTTTAATTTGGTTCGGGGTAATGGGGTTCGGTACTCTGAAATACTTATAGATATATCGGAGGGGCTTGGTAGTAAATCTATTCCACCAATGCTAAAGAATAAACGAATTCCCCCTGAAAAATTTGGCTATCTAAACTACGACAAGGTAGGTCAGACGTATATTGACAGAGATAACGCTAAGAAAACCTGTCATCAGTATGCGTTAGAAACCGAGAAAAAAATAACAATTAAATTATTCGAAGCTCTTTCTGAATCCTGTGAAGGGGATGAGAAAGCGGAGATGTTTAAGACTAGTTATTCGCTATTAGAAGAAATAAGTATTGAGACGGGTACAGCTATTCCCACGAAAGTTACACCAGGAAATATTTTTACAAAACTTAATGAGTTAGATCAAGAGTTAAGTGATGCATTTTTATTTTCTATTACATCTGATTACCTGAAGTATACTAAATCTGAAAATCTTGAAGATACTACGCCTCACAGTATGGCTGCTATGGCAACTGGATATCTAAGTCTTGCTCTGTCAACAGTATTTCTGCCCATTGGAGCTGCGGCTTATGGTTATATGTTGAATTCAAAACTTAATGAAAGACTACTGAAGCTAGCACCAGTTGTAATGATGTTTTTTCGTATTAGAGCACGTATTCGAATTGAGAGACGTTTTGAAATGGAGGATAAGATAGCTAGTAAAAGTAGTGACTCTAAAGAAACTGCATTGAGATTCATAGGCGCTATTTTGAATCAATACGGTTCGGGATTCGGAGAAACTATTGCAACTTGGCTTGATAGTAAGAGAGAAGGGTTTAATGGAAATGAATATATTATCCAACTTGAAAAGAATGCCGTCTATTTGAATGAATCATATCAAAAGCAATTCAGTGCATTGGTAACCTTCCTGATGACTGATTGTGAATTAGATTCTGAATTCATTGATGCGCATTGCCAGCAAGCTCAGGGATTAGCAAAAGACAAAACAGGACTTATAGTTAATTATCTAAGGGGTGGCTTTGATGTACCATCGAGTATTTTTGGTGTAGAAAGTTATGCTGCCTTGAAAGAATTAAAAGGTGAAAGTGAAAGTCGTTATAAGGAAGAACTTGAGTTTCAATGCAGTTTATATCGAAGTAAGTACATGATAATTAAACTACTAATTAATCAGGTTAAAAAAGATAGTACACCACTATCCACTCTAGGACAGTTGCCGGAGGCAGATTTAACCGAGTTGTTACACGTTCAAATAAACAACTATAGTAATTTAATTATATCTAATCTAGAGATAGTTGAAGCTAGCAACTAAGTATTTAACTTATCTATAAATTACACTTTTTAGTGTCCCACTAAAAAGTGTAATTTCATTCATCTTTTCCCCTGTATTAATTATATTTTACATTGAAAAGATTAAAGTGCCGTGCCGTAAACCTGATCTACAGTCACGCCGTCACGGGTCTGCATATTACGAACCTTGGGATCATCGAATATCGCACCGTTACGCGACATTGTATGAGCAACCGTCACACCGGTAGTGGTGGTAAGCTGAAGCACTTTAAGATCATCAAATTTGCGCCCTCCTTTAGCCATTTCATGGGCAACAGTCCAGCCAATATGATTGGAGATACTAAGTATCTCAAAGTCATCGAAAACCTTCCCGCTTCTGACCAATTCATGAGCCAGGCTGTATCCGTTATCGAATATCGTCTTTAACTCTGTCATTGTGAAATACAGACCTTCTCGGATCACTTTCAATAAGAGAATCTTTTTAATATCAGCGTGTTTTGTTTGTGGTTCGCTCACCAGTTTTTCCCTGTATTAATTTGCATGATCACTTTGGATATTTGATGTTTTTCTCATATCCTCGGGGATTAGTTTTATAATAGATTCATCGCTTATTGTGAAATTCACGTTTGTTAAATCACGTATAATTCCATCACCCAAGTCAATCCTCACAACTTCTGATTTTGAATTTACTTTTGCAACCGCTACTAATCGCATCGCCAGGTCTTTAAGTGTTAACGGATCACCATTATCAATGGGTTCTTTATTCTTTGTAGCTCTTTTCTTCTTATCACTCTCAGTTTCCCAGATGATGTATCCAGCAAATAAGAATATAACAATAACAATAGCCACCCACATTTGACTGCTCATATTTTCCCCTATATTGAATACTTATAAATTATACAAATTTATGCTTGAACAGGCAGGCCATATATAAAGTAACTTAGGATCGAACCGACTATCACGCCTGCTATTGCCGAAATCAACACAACACGCTCAACACTGATTGTTTTTTTCATGTGCACGCTTTTTATGGATGTTGTATCATAATCAACCAATTCTTCCTTGTTGCATCGTTCAAGACGCGATACGGCTTCCATTAAACTAGGCTCACTGATATCTTGTTTCTTTATAAATTGAATTAGTTTATCGGTATCGTTCATCCGTGAATGTGTCATGATTTTTTCCCTATAGTTTTTTCATTTTCATAATCACGATAAGCCTCGTAATATTTTGCTATTAATTCTTCATCTAACGATGATGCTTTCTTACGATCTTTATCTGTACAACCTTCGTGCACATCACATGCTTTACAGGGCCTGAGTTCACTCAAAATGCTTGGTGGCTTATCGAATTGTTTAATCTCACCGCGAGAGCCACACCCAGTTAAATGACCACAACGCGCCATAAAGTGATCGTTCAAGTGAACAACACCCAAATGTACGACGTTAGAAGTACCTGTAGATGCCAGAGCAAAACGAGCCACCTGATCGATGATTCACATTTTTTGCATTGAAGAGTGTCGCCAAAGTCATAAAAGCTATCTGCATTTGAAAGTTTGAACGCTTTCAGCTGATTGTAGCGACATCCAGTGGTGGTATTTAATTCCAAATTCATACTCGGTACAAGTCACACTCGACCATCGCGAGCAATTGACGTTACTTTAATCATAGACCGCATCCTCAAGGGTAATGCCACGAGATAATCGCCAAGCCTTCAATAGGTTATGGCCGCGTACCGCATGAAGATCAACCACCTTATGATGAATCGTAATTTGTTTTTTCATGTGTACATAGCCTCTAATTTAATTCTAATTACCTAGCGAGTTTGGGCTGCAATTCCCATGACCAACCTTATACTAACTGCTAACCGCTTTAACCTTTTGGGACTTGTTGCGAATAAGGCATGGGGGCTTGCTGGGGCTTGGGAGATAATATAGTGGTGATCTTATCTTCATTTTTTAAACAAATATCAACACCATAATCAGTTAATCTATAAGTGAAGTACTCATTACCATTGAAATCACTACCATTTTTCTTTTCGATTAAACCTACTCGCTGAAGTTTAATTATTACTAGATTTAGCGTCGGGCCTGAAATGGCTTGCTGTATTTTGTTAGATAAATCCCAGCTAGCGCAACCTTCCACGTCATTATTGTAGCTTTCTAGTAAGGAGCTTAAAACAATGAGATCTGCATCTGAAACGTCATTTAATACGCTGTTTATGTCGAGTTTGTGAAACTTAGGTGTCACGATTTCGTCAAAGAAACCCTTCTTTTGAATTTCTTTTTTAATTTGTGTTGAAGCATAGGTAAGTGCGGATGTTAAATTCCCATCGGAGCGTGCAGGGTCATAATCAGTCGGAGTGATACCCAATAAATCACTTGGGAAATGCAATTCTACATCACGAGGCTTTATGATAAAGCACCGATCTTTTCCGATTGACCCAATAAATAACCCCAGCTCAAAAAGCACATTATCACGAACAACATACTGCTCGCTTGAGCGCATAATGGTTATATCATCAGGGGAGAATATAAAAGCAGAAAAGTCTACAGATTTAGTCTTCATAATCAAATCATCTAAAGTATTACTGCCTATGTCAAATACGCCGCTACGCCAAATCGTAACCTCAGCATCAAACTCTAAGTTTTCGGCAATTGCATCAGCGATAGGTAAACTCTCTACCGACGACCCAATAAATATTCTTGGATTACTCATTTGTCACTAATTCTCCATATACGGGTAACGAGGTTCTATAAAAATTAAACCCCTTTGTTCCAATAATATTTGTTTTAACCACAAGCTTTAACTTGTTTTCTAAAGCCCCGAACTTCTTTGGAAGTCATTTTTAAGCTCGGATATTTTCCCAGCACGGCTTGCCAGTGGGCAAGGTATTCACATCTAAATTTATGATTAGGCGGCATCCATTGAGTTGGCCCTTTCGCGCCCTTGGATTGATTTAATCCATCATCCACGGCCAGTAAGTTTAATGGATCGTTAGCAAACTTTTCTTTTTTACCTTTTGACCATGAGGCACCGCCATGAATACTGGCCCACTTTAATGGGATAATATGATCTACATCGAGGTCGCTAGCGCGATGTAATGTTTTACCGCTAAACGGATCATTCCAAGTACCCATTGAAACATAACAGCCGTCAGGTGATTTTTTTACTAGGCCGTCAGCCTGAGATAATAAAATCTCATGCCTTGTATTCATGCAATCACCGTCAAAATCTGACCAGTGAGCCCAAGACTTACGATTATGTTTTTTAGGAGGGGTCACTTTCCTTTCTCTTGCCGCCCCATCTCCACAGGGTGATCTATGGCAGTGATACCCACCACTCTTTCTGTCGTTGTGCCCACCTCGACTATCTAGCCCGCCGTCATGGGCAACTACTATTTGCGAAAACATAGCTATGGAAAATAGTAGCGCAATAGCTTTAATCATGACTGGCCTATTAGTAAAAGATTATTGGTCATGTATTTTTCTGCATTTTTAATTATTGACTTTTCGATACCCTCAAATTCGCTGTCGAAATCAGTTTTAAGGGGGATGTCTTCACCTACGCCTGAAAACATACATGGTAGATTTTTTTTCATTTTCAAAAAAACTCGGTATTGCGTATTTTGGCGAGATAGGTAGTTATCTATCTTATGACCTAGATCGTGTAAATAAAACTGTTCCCTGTGAGTTTCAAAAATTCTAAATTGAGGGGACAAATCAACCAAGTAATTATAAGAATTCAATACAAGCTCTGAACACAATCCAACTACATTCCTCCAGCCCTGTCTTCTTTCTATCTCCTCTGAATCGGCTTGATAAAACATTTCATTAAGGTCTTCAAAGCTTTTATCCCTATCGTAATAATCATCAAAATATTTTTTCAGCTCTACCTCTGCTTTGCATGTAATTACAATAAGCCTGTCTGCGTCAGATTCACATGCTGCTTTTTTTAAGAATTTCACAGTATCTAAAAGACCACAATCAAAATAATCGTCTTCTGTATCACTTATACTTTCCCTAAATTCACTCATAGATGAATTTAATTTTTCTATAAGAATATCTTCGAGTGAATTATTTTTAATATCCATAACTTAACTTCCGGTGCTGCCTTTAATATTTACTAACGCACTTCGTTTGTTTGCTGCGTATCGAATACAAATGAATTTGTTACTCAACCCCAGCTAGTTTTTACTTTACTCATGTAACCTCTATATCAAGCTCTCTATCATCAATAGTGTATAAAGCTTCAAGGGTGCGCCTGATGCCTGCTATGTCGGCATCTATGCATTCGTATGGCATATCATCTGATTCATGCCTAAGCATTATACAAAGAAGTTCGTCATCCCCGCCTGATCGCGCCACGCGATTTTCCAGAGTTCTCCGACCTGAGTGAGTTGTGAAACCATCGATTCCACTTCGCGCCCCCACTTGCTAACCATTGTTTGGAGGGTGTCGCAGGCCCAGTAAAATTTTTCTTCCTTTTTTATATTAACGCGTATCTTTTGTTTTAAAGAGTATGGTCTTTTATTCTCAGAAAGAATCAATTTTGAATCCTTCCTGAGCCCGTGATAATCATCGTTATCATCCATCATTAAACGATTTTCAACACAGTATTGAATATACTGATCCAACGCAGCGAGTAATTTTTTGTGATAAAAAAAAACGTGTCCGGCCTTGTTATTCTTGCAGTACTCAGCGGGAATAATTACGTTATTTTTCAACTTCCCACTTTTCCAAAGGACATCTTTTATTTCAATTGCTGCAACCTCAGTAATACGAAAGCCTGATGCAAATAAAAGCCATACAATAAGCTGATTTCGCTCAGGGTTACGAGTCTCTCCAGCAACAAAAAGCAATCGCTTCAACTGCTTAGGCGTGAGCACAGGTGCTTTTTTCTTGGCACCTTTTGACATTCTTCTAATCGCTCTTGGCCTTGGTATTTACTATCTCAGCTGGACATTTACCCCTAAATTAGGCTATTTCAAGACGGGGTGCAAGAAAGCCCATGAAGTAAGGACTTAGGGGAAAAGATTTAATTAAAAAACGAGGCGTTTGAAAGTTAATTAACGTGTGACTAATCCCACCCCCTGCCAGTCCTTTACATTACAGTTTAAGGTAAATCCATCAGATAAATTTAATACACACATCCGCAAGTTCAAATGAGCGTAATAGGTTCTGGTAATGTGCTTTCAACACAAATCTTCAACAAGTCAGGACCAACTAGCTACAGCATGAAAATTGACAATACAAAAACTACCATGAAAGAACCGAATGGCACTCGAACAATAGAATCGAACACCAAGATTGACATTCCGAATTACGCAGCAATGCCATTATTGACAATCTTGGGGGTTGTGATTACAGCATGGTTTTTTAGATGAAGTCGACACAAAGCACTCCCGCACCCGTTTGGAGCAAGGGCAACAAAGCCCATGCTCCAAGAGTGATGGCCACTGTCATCAGGCTTATAATATGTGCATTGATAAAAATATAATCGGCCAATTTAGCGTGCCAAATGTCGGTTAGAAGTATTAAAGAATAAAGGACAAAGGTAAATGTAATGCTCCTGCCAACGCAAAGCCTTCACAGGCTTTACGCTGAACAATTCAAGACCTTAATGCATCGCGTTATAAGCACGCTTTACGGCCCTCTCAATTACTCCTTTTGGCAGCCCTGTTTCTCGCTTTACCTCTTTATAAGCTTGCCGCTTAGACTTGGGGCAATCTGAGTACTTTTGATCAAAAAAGTATTGTAAGGCTAATTTTTGTGCATTATGTATTTTTCTCAGCTGGGCCTTTAAATTATCAGCCATAAAATCATCCGATATTTTCTGTGCAAGAACTGGATATCGATACCTAATATAACCAGTTGATGTACCAGTACACTCAGAAATTTCCTTTAACGATGGACAGTCCAATACATCCAAGTAATGTAATATCTTCTTCAGTTTCTCTTCATGATCATAATTTCTTCGCTTTACTGTAGTGGCATACCCCTCTGGTAAAACACACATAACTTTAGGGTCAATAATAAAAGGGACCATAGCTGCTTCGCCGTTCATGAAGCTATATAACGAGACCCCTAATTTTAATGCTAATCTTCGTGCGGTTATTAAGCTGATTGGCTGCTGTTTATGAATCAAACCAATAGCTTTATCCCTGCCAAATAATTCATAAAATTTATTTTCCTCATCTTCACCCCAGTAATAATCAAATACACTTGATAAAGATTGAATCGACCCGCCCTCAGGAAAGGAAGCAAACTTAACTTCCGATAGATCTTCATATAAACGAATCAAGTCAAACCCATTTTCTTCCCAGCTATTATGAACAGCCGAAGGATTTAATGGCTCTATTCGGTCAGACAAATCTGCCTGACACTCCTGACATATTGAAAAATGATATTTCCGGTTATAACCAGTCTGCTTACACCCGCAACATTCACACTTATTTAAAAAATTAGTTCGATGTATAGGACAGTGCTTAATCGCACTTAAATGCCATTTAGATTTTATGAAAGGCTCTAACCCCATTTTATTCATTTCAGAGAAACATTCAGGACACCAGCGATATCCCTTCACAATTTCTAGGCTAGAGCGCCCCAAAGCTTTATACATCCATACTAATGCACTTTGCTCTAAAGGCTGATTTGTCATTAAACTAAGAGTATTCACTAAGGACAGCGTCCTTTTATTAGGCTGCATAATGGACTCAGGGCTAAAATGAGTGCTCCTCACTTTTTCATCGCTGTCAACCTCTGAAAACACCAGCCTGAAAATATCGCCAATACTGACCCTGTGATGGTAAGCTAGACGGGTAATATAGGAAGGTAAAGACTCCACTTCTGAAGTATCTTTACCAAGTAGTGGAATAGGAAATAATGTTTTCATTTTTTCTTTCCTTTTAACCGGACGCCATCTTCAATACGCTCAGCTTTTCGCTGAAAAGGTTTAGACTTTGGCTTAGACTTCTTACTTGGAGGGCTGACCGAAACACCTTCTTTAGAAACTTCATCATCCATAGTTTCTAACAACATTTCACCATGTTGAATTTCTTCAGCCATACTAGATAGATCGTCTAATGTTTGTTGAGTTTCCAGTAGGATTTCTTTGGTCAGCTGAGTGTTTCTAATACTTGCTAAGGCAAACGCTCTCAGTAACCAAGCCCGAACTAAACCAATACACCCTAAACTGCCTTTATATAACAGCACAATATTTTTTAATAAAATTTTTGATTGCCCTGAGACCTCTCCGTATTGATTTAATATGGCAGTAAATTCAATAAGATCCTCCCTGTTTAGCTGATAACGGCCTAAGCTAACCTGATATTTTCGCCCAATCATATGAGGAGAGTTTCGCAATATATCTAATATGGGATAGGCCCCAACTATAATGAGAACAACCCCTGAAACTTGGGCCAAACATTTCCATGAATCCATTACGGCATAAGCCCCTTGAGAACCTTTACCTACATACCTAGCGTGCTGAGCCTCATCTATAAACAGATACTTAACACCACGTGCCTTCAGCGCAATTTCAAGGGCTTGCCTATAAACGTCTTCACTCAGTCTATCTTGCTTGGCAATACTGGCAAAATCTTCATTCCCATGCATTGGGTGCTTTATATCCCGCAACAGTCTTTTGGTAAATGATTTGGTTGAAAACGATCCATTAGTACTGCAGTTTACAGCCTCCGTTTTTACGACTGGTAGCAACCCTGTTTTTGAATAATCATTATCTCCTTCAATCAGCTTCTGTAATTCATCAATCAAGCGGGTTTTACCCGCTCTTGAAGGTCCAGTAATGCAAATAACCTCACCAGGAGAGATTGTTAAAAGTAACGCATAAACTTGATTTAGAGCTTCCAACCAATTTCGATGCAGTATCTTTAGAGCGCTTATTCTTTGAATTAATTCAATATTGATCATTTTACCAACCCTCTGAATTTATTGATTTAACTGACATTGATTTGATTTCATCGAATATAGATAAAGCCGAATATATTGACTCATCTTCGTGTGGTACACCTGGATTAACATCTACGTTAACGACATTAAATTGATCTTCATTTTTAGGTTTCTGATCTAGTGCAGATATAATACCTACAAGACTTTTATTCGCCTCATGCTTAATCTTTGATTTTTGAGGACTGGTTTCTAACGCAATCAAACCCTCAATAAACTGAGTTTCAAAATCCAGAGCATTAAATCTATTTATATGAGAGCTATAGCAGGCCTCCCAAACGTTGTTTACTAACGCAAATATTAAGTGAGGATTTTCTGGATCAATGCGAACCTCAATTTTTTTACTCCGATCTCTATAATCAGATAGCTTTGGTGACCAATAAAATAATTCGCCTATATGAATTCCTCGCTGAGGGTCTATTGTATAAGAGCTAGAATCTACAGCCGTAATCATTTTAAATTTTTCATCAAACTTAACTTCTAGACCTATAAACGGAAACTTATAAGAGCCATTATTAAATCGATCCACTCGTGCCGAATCACCAAATCCAGATGGTTTGGCATCGCGCCAATTAGAGAATAATTTTAATTCTTGATGAAAGTCATAAGGCTTTAAGACCGCCTTATTCTTTGGTGCCATTTTCCCATCAACCGATCTTGCTTCTTTATAGTCAGCCAAATTACCAGGTCTCTGAGATAACCACTGCTTCATAAATTCGCCGAATAGAGCCTCTATCTCACCACCACTGCGAGAGTACGCAGCTGGACGCATAGTATTAATAATACCTAAATGGGATAAAAGTTCTGCTGCATACCTAGACTTATAATTACTCCCGCGGTCGAATAGTATTTCTCTAGGCAATTTACCGTGATTACGGACACACTCGCGAAGAACCTTAGAAAGAGAACGTTTAGATGGACTCTTAAAGCTAATCGTAATAGCTAGAATTTTTGAAGTGGCCAAATCAATGATGGCCGCCAACCAAGGCCTAGCCACGAATGGAACTCCATCTGCGGTATAAAATACTAGATAAATATCTGCTAGATATTCATCGATTGCGGCAGCTTGCCATGGGATTTGAAACTTTAGGTTTCGATCTATTGGATTTGTAGGCTCCAACACTCCATTACGAAGACGCTTACCCCCTCTCTGAAAAGCGATATAACTTTTTGGCAACGTCTTCAAGTACTTAAGGAAGGTCATGAAGCTCACATGATCATATTCAGCATGATGTTTTTCCGATTCAACACAGTATTTCATATAGCTCCGGTAAAAACTTAAGCCCTGTTGCTTTCCATGAACTTCTTTCAAGTGGTAATCAAGATAATCTAAAACCTTTCTATTTAATCTAGGCGACCTATTTCCACTTTTAAAAGACTTATCCATTAAGGCTTCAAATATAGGGATCCCCTCAGATTCTTTAATTATTTTTTTCCAGCGCCTTACACTGCGACTCTTCTCTCCGGAATTTATACGATCTATACGATCCAATATATTTTTGGCATCCTGAAAACTAGGCACGACACTTCGAGATAGACCATTTGAAGAAATTAAAGACTGTTTATTTTGTGAATGATATTGAATAGCAGTATTCAAAAAAAATTTTGACTTTACAACCAGACAACTACTCGGCTCACTCAAAAGACTGTTATCTAAATCAGCATATATCATATTTTTATCAATTAGCTGAATGATATTAGTAAAGTTAGATTCACCTAATGATTCCGAAAGGTCTTGTAATGACCAATAAAAAGCTTCATCAAATAAGGCATCAATTTTATTCTGTATATTAATACTAGGTTCTTCAGTATTTCGGGAAGCGAGTAATATTGAAATATTGGCTATTTTGTAACGATATTCAGGCTGATACACCCATACTCGATATCTAAGCCCTAATTTTTCAAATGCCTCTTTTGCCGGTTCATACTCATAATAGGAATCAGATATTTTTTTCCAATTATTAGGCTCCCTCTCAATTAGTTTTTTAATTTGATTAAGTGGCTTAACCTCTATTACATATACACCATTTTTGGTTTCAATAAGAAAGTCAGGGGTATAGGATACTGACCGCAACTTTCCATTTTTATCCGTCTTTTTAATCATGACTGGTTGAGGTTGATCGTAATACCCTAAGACTAAACAATCATATTCGCACAACAGGGCAAATGCTCGTTCAGCTGAAAAACTCTCCGTGCTAATTGTTACCCCCATTTTTTGGGAAGGGATGAACGAGCATAAGTTTTTAAAAGCATGAGCACCTACCATTCTTGATGGAGCATGTTTCGATTCCAGCACGTATTCTTGAGCTGATATTGACAGAGTATTTAAAGGGCACTCTTCACCCATTAGCCACTTTTCAATAAGCATGACTATCTCCGTAACGAGGACCTTGCCCGCCATATTTTTGGCGAGAGAAAGCCTCGACTATTAAATTCGTGTTTAAGGCTTGACGGAGGGTAATTTGAATGGAATACTCAGAGTCAGCACGAAAGAGCAATCTTTCAAAGAACCGGAATCAAGCGATTGGTTTCGGTTTTTTTATACCTACATAAAACACCTCATAAATTTATTCTTTAAACTAGTTTCTTTGCGAAATTAACCATTCTGATAGATCTGTAACTAGCGCGTAATAGCCTCTACGGTTTTTAATCTTAAAAACTCTTATAGGAACGGTATTTTGAAATTTAGACTGGCGAAATGCGTCTGCCGACCTATAACCTAGTGCCTGCACTAAGTTTTCCCCAGTTATTAATGGCCCATATCTCTGAATCAAAAGTTTTGTTAATTCAGATTTTCGTTTTCAACCATAGCTATTCACACGAAATCACATCGAATTACATACTTATACCATATTTATTTTAGTGTTTTATAAGAGTATTTTTAATAAATTTTAGGGTTTGCAATACATTAAAAGATGCAACACATAGTCACTTATAAGAAACAATACACAGGATTAGATTTAGGATTAGTACAGAAGACCTACACAAGGTTTTTAATGAAAAATGCGATACATAAATTTAATAAAATAGGCCAAAAAGGGCGCAGCATAAAGTTGCCCCCTTTTTATTTATTTAAAAATAAACTTTTATTAATTCACCGACATCGTATGATCAAGAATAACGCAACCACAGAGAATCAAAAAACCTATATTCAGAAATCACCCTGGTGACTCGATTCGATAATTTTATAAGGCGAGTAATTTGTGAATCGCCCCAAGTTTCCTAGACACTCTGTTGTTTCACAAAATAGTTCTTTTCAACGCCATTGGCGATAGTGAATCGCGCTTAGTTCACTAAGCATTCTTTAACTATATAATGTACTCAAAGAGAAGGCCTACAAAATGTCGCCGTTCTTGCATATTTTCATTTAAATGAACAAAAATACTTAATAAGTCGCCGTTCTTGCATATCTAGGACCCTGTTTTGCCATTACTCCCTCGAGACATACAACGCATTAGCTCAATTTTAAAAGCTCGGCGCAAAGAGCTGAAGCTGACCCAAACAGATTTAGCCTGCTTTGCAGGCGTGTCAGTTAGATTAATTTCAAGCTTTGAATCCAATAACCCTAATATTCAGCTCAATAAGTTATTAATGCTGACGACTGCACTGGGCTATAGAGGTGAACCATTTAATTATCCGAATGGCATCAGCCAAGCAGTTATAGATAGACGCAAAGATCTAAAGCTCACTCAAAGCGATGCGGCCAGTTTCTCTGGTGTATCGAGATCGTTCGTGATGGATTTAGAAAGCGGAAAAGAAACCACTAGAGCCGCTGAAGTATTTAAAGTTTTGCATGGCTTAGGTTTGGCACGCGACTTTACCATTTAAATATTTTTTATGCCCTTAGACATATTCATAAAACCAATTTTTGATTTGTAGCCAAGAATACGATTCCTTGTGGATTAGTTATAACGGGACATCAGTTCGATATAGATCTGTAATCCACCCATTATTAGCTTTACTAAACTGAGTTAGTAAAAGCCTAGTAAACCAGCAATATCCCTATTCCCTTATTGCTGACAGGGTGAATCTAGCGATGCTACTAAACCTAAAGACAACCTATATATCTACAATTAGCTTGTTAAATTCAATTAGTAGAGGGTTGATATGTAGCCATTATTAGTTTTACTAAACTGAGTTAGTAAAAGACTAGTAAACCACAATATCCCTATCACCTTATTGTTCATAGAATTAAGTAGACGATTCTAGCCCCCCCCTCTTTAATGAATATACAGTAACTATAGGATAGTTACTGTATATGCTATTGTTCCCGTAATGAGCCTTTTATGAAACTACGACAACGCCATTATCCTATACGTGGACCAACCATAGAAACCTCCTAATTAATTATTTCCTGAAGCTAGTATCTCAAATCTGTTGACTTTATTCCAAACTAGACCTGCTCTGAGCATTGATTTTCTCTCTTTGATACAATAAATACTCAAGGGAATTATAAATCACCTCTGCATCATCCAGCGCTCTATGCTTTTTATAAGAACCAGAGTTATTGAGTTCCTCGTTTTTAACCATGTAATTATTCAAGTCCGCAGTATTTTCAAAGATACCTTGAATATCTATTAACTCAAATGCGGGAGAGACTCCATTATCACTAAATAAAACATTTAACCAAAACCCATCCCATTTAATTACATCGCAGTACACAACAGACCCTTTAAGGGTACTATTCAAAAACTCTACAATCTCTAAAGCATCGGTCCCTTTTTCGTTCAAATATTCTCTTTCAATCCCATGAATGTCTTGAGCCTTCATATCCCAGTATTTCCAATGATCCATAGGTTTGATCAAAAACGAGTATGCTTCTTCACCATTAGTGAATCCGACTTCTACTGGATAGCTCAAATTACTTAAGCCTGATGCCTCAAAATCAAGTACCCACATAACCCCCCCCCCTTCAACCGCTGATCAATTAGCATTCGATATTAATTGTAAACGACACAAGAATAATGTGGTGGCCATATTATGGTATAACTGGGTGGCCACATTATGGGTTAATGAACAGTTTAAAACTGCACCCTTCATAATTAACTAAGCGGCTGGTTCGAGTCCGGGTGGGGAGACCATTCACTATTCAATTAAACTACACCCCCTCCATTGTGGCTAAGCAGCTGGCTCGAGTTAGGCTGGAAATATCTGATTCTTTAACTGCGGTGAATAAATAACATCGTTGCACCATTCCCATTCACCTTAAACACTCACTTCACTTTAGTCTAAACAAGTTCAGCGCCTCTCATCTATTCTGTTGTCTTAATCCCCATTGCACAGTATGTTGATTAACCACTCTCTCTGAACCATGAATAAAGGAACTAAAATGGCAACGGTTACATTACAAGGCAATCCTATTTCCACCGTGGGCAGCTTACCGGCTGTGGGTGCGAATGCGCCAGAATTTACCTTGGTAAAAGGCGATCTAAGTGACATCACACTGGCATCCTTAAACGGGAAGCGTGTAATACTGAATATTTTCCCGTCGGTTGATACTGGCACTTGCGCCGCCTCTGTACGTAAATTTAATGAGCAGGCAGCTTCACTCAAGAATACTGTGGTATTAAATGTGGCCGCTGATTTACCGTTTGCCATGGCGCGTTTTTGTGGTGCGGAGGGCATTGAAAATGCAGAAGTGGGTTCTTGTTTTCGTTCTACTTTTGGTAGTGACTATGGAGTGACGTTTTCAGATGGGCCACTGGCGGGTTTATTATCCCGTGCGGTTGTGGTCATTGATGAAAAAGGCTCTGTGATTCACACCGAACAAGTATCTGAAATTGTCGATGAACCTAATTACGATAACGCCCTAGCGGTTTTGTAATTAGCAAATTTTAAACACAAAAAAGCCCAGCCTGTGTACCAGTGCTGGGCTTTTTTGTGTTTGAGGCCTTTTAAAAAAGGCTCAACTAAATGCGTTTAGATTAAAACGGCACTTCATCATCAAAACCTTGGCCTGCAAATGGGTCTTCATTAAATGAAGGGCCGCCAGCAGGCGCCACTGCCCCAGCACTTTCTACACGCCATGCTTGTAAGCTGGTGAAACATTTTTCTGGTTTGCCTGGGGCTGACCATAAACGGCCAGATAAATTGAAGTGGGCGATGACTTCTTGGCCCAACTGGTAGGTGTCCATCAAAGCGCATTTATCTTTGATCAATTCTAATGCCACATAGTTTGGGTAATCTGGGTTTTCCCCATCACTGGTTACTTGAATCACGAATTCACGTTTAGTAAAACCATTTTGGCCATAGGCTGTTGTTTCACCAATTGAGTGCAATACACCCTGTACTTCAAAGCTTTTAGACATGTTGTTACCTACTCATATTTTGGGGGGTATCATACATGGAATCCTAATAACTGGGCTAGCGCTAGAAGGCCTAAAAATAATGGAATATGTAAACTGTGCGAACCGGCATAGCAGCCTATGTGCGCATAGCGCTTTAAACACAGTGCTGTTGAGGTTTTGACTTAGCCGGTTAATCTGTACAAATATTAACCGGGCAATAACTGACCTATCACATGCTCTAGTTCTTCGATGACCACGGGCTTTGCCAAAAAACCATTCATGCCTGCTGATAGGCACGCGGCTTCATCTTCCGCTGTGGCATTAGCGGTCACGGCAATGATCACTCCCGCATAACCCTGCTGGCGAATGGTTTGTGTGGCCTCAATGCCATCCATACCAGGCATGCGCATGTCCATTAATATCAAATCGGGTGCCGAATTCTGAGCCACATATTCCACCGATTCCAAGCCGCTATTAACGGATATAATACGATCAGCACCATAGGCTTCCAACATGCTCTCCAATACTGCGCAGTTCATCATTATATCGTCCACCACTAATATGCTTTTATCATGTAGGGATAAACCCACGACTCTCGCTTCAGGTTCAACATGAGTCGGGGTATGTAATTTACTCAAGCGTTTATTGGGCAGCAGCACTGTAAAGCAGCTGCCTTTATTAAGCTCGCTGGCAACCTCTATGTTCCCGCCCATTTTTTTAATCAATCCCAAGGCAATGGCCAAACCAAGGCCTGTGCCTTCCATGTTACGTGTGGAGTTATGGCTGACTTGTGAAAACTGCACAAACAGTTTTTTAATGTCCTCATCATGAATACCTATGCCGGTATCGGTAATGGCAATACGGATGTCGGCTGACTGGTCTGTTTCTAAGGCTATTTTTATAAAGCCCTTATCTGTGAATTTCATGGCATTAGAAATCAGATTCATTAAAACTTGAGCAATGCGATTTTGATCCGCATTGATGTAGATCTTATCCTTAGGTAATAACACGTCTAACAGCACACTTTTTTTCAGTCGCGCTTTCATCATGCGACTTAACTCTATGATTTGTTCTGTTAAATCATAAGGCTCTTCAATGATGTCTATTTCATCTTCTTCAAGTTTACTGAAATCTAAAATATCGTTAATAAGCATTAATAATAAATTACCGGCAATAGATATATCATTTACTTGCTCATGGTGTTTATTGGGTAAATGCGCTCGGCTTAATATTTGAGCGTTACCAATCACACTGTTTAACGGTGTTCTTAATTCATGACTCATGGTGGCCAGAAATATTGATTTGCTACGACCAGATGCTTCCGCCTCTCGTTTTAATGCACTGATTTGATCGATTGTATTTTGTTTGTTTTGAATCTCTTGCTGCAAACTTTCAAAGTGGTTTTGTGAGAGCTTGGATATGCCATGAGTACTCAAAATCAAAATAATGCTCACAGCACAAATATACACCACTTGCACCGTGTGAAAGTTTTCTGAATTGACAATTGAGACAGGCAACCAACCCTGTTTAAGAAAATACACATTCATTAAAAATAAAACGCTGCAAAAGCCAATATTAAAAACAATTCGCCAGCCAGAGAATAAAATTGTAATCAGCATGATGGGCACCAGCCACAAAACACCACTGGGCCCTTGTATGGATTGGTTATTAAAATCAATATAAAAAATAAGCGCCATACTCACCACAACCACATAAATGGCTACTGGTTTTAACGTATTTAAATGGCGCATTAATATAGGCACGGCAAATAACAGGCTGGCCAAAAACAACGTACCCAAACGACGCATGGGCACGTTGTCTTCAGTGAAATACAGGGCGATTAAAATGATTACGGCTAACCCCCCTACGGAGGCGGAATACAGCCACAACATTTTAGAGTGAAATGCATGTTCGATTGTTAAAAAACGCGCAGGGATGATTCTCGCGAAAATACGATCAAGCAGGCCAATGGCTAATGTGGAATCATTAGATGATGCTTGTATCACTGACTCGCTCTATCTGGATGCTTAATGGCATGTTTACAGTCTAGTTGAAGATCATCACGCACTGCTCAAGGTGGTTGGTCAGGCTGTGCCGTTTTATGAATTGATAGGTGTAACCTGATTAGCGTCAAGCTACATTAAGGAGCTTTTTGCCACACTGGAAGAAAATACGAGGAATATCCTATGCGCTTAATACTGATTATGATTTATGTGGGCTTGTTGCAAGCCTGCTCTTGGGGCGCCACTACACCATTGGTGATTGCCGGATTAGGCATTACGGAATACGCGCAATTTAAATCGGATATTCGTGAACGGGCTGAAGCCTGTCAGGCCAGTGAAGAAGATTTATTGCCGCAATCTGTGAATGCCATCAGCAAGGGCGACGCAGATAGAATCATCCGCGTGTATTTATCCATTTATGATAACGATGAGTTACCCGCCAACATGCAGGCCGAAAGTATTTATCAGATCGGCCTGATTTATATGAATGAATACAACCAAGACCGAGACGATGACCAAGCCATTGTGTATTTTAATCGTTTGAAAACTGAATACCCTGATTCACAATTATGCGCCCATGTGGATGAGCACTTAGCCATCATTGAAAACCGCCGCATGAACAGTTTTAGTTATGATGCGGATACATTATTGGCGTTTCGTGATGCGGTAAAAGAGCGAGCACAAACTTGTGTGGCTGAAGAAGCGGCCTTGCTGCCACTGTCTATTGAAGCCATTAGCCATAAACAAGCATCCAAAGCCGTTAATGTATATTTGGATATGGTGAAAGATACCAGCCTTGCCACTCTAGAGCGGGAACAAGCTTTGTATCAAGTGGGACTGATTTATATGAATAAAGTCAACGTGCATAAAGATAACACCACTGCGCTGTATTACTTCAAACAGTTGTTAAGCCGTTTTCCTGATTCACCTTATTGCATTGATGCACAAGGCCATGTGGACACTTTAGAAGCCGCGCTAGACTGAAACCAACATTAAAAATGTGATTCAACTCGCTGTTTGTTTGACCTAAATCAAGAGACCTTATACTAAACAAGCGCTCAGTTTATGAGCGCTTTCCCCGCCTCTATTCACTGGTAAAATCCCGCCCTCATTATCCACTCAGGTTTCAGGCCCGATATGAAAACCGAACTATTAAGCCCAGCCGGCACCCTTAAAAATATGCGCTATGCCTTTGCCTATGGCGCGGATGCGGTATACGCCGGCCAGCCTAGATACAGCCTGCGAGTGCGTAATAACGAATTTGATATTGAAAACCTAGCGGTGGGCATTAATGAAGCCCACCAGCAAGGTAAAAAGTTTTATGTGGCCAGTAACATCGCCCCACACAATAAAAAAATAAACAGCTACATGCGCGACATTGAACCTGTCATTGCCATGAAGCCCGACGCCCTGATCATGTCGGACCCAGGTTTGATTATGATGGTGCGCGAAAAGTGGCCGCACATGCCGATCCATTTAAGTGTGCAAGCCAACGTGGTGAACTGGGCTTCAGTAAAATTTTGGTATTCGCAAGGGGTTGAACGGGTGATTTTATCCCGTGAGCTATCACTGGATGAAATTGAAGAGATTCGCATGCAAGTGCCTGAAATGGAGCTTGAGGTGTTTGTGCACGGCGCGTTATGCATTGCATACAGTGGTCGCTGCTTATTGTCTGGCTATATTAACAAGCGTGATCCTAACCAAGGTACCTGCACCAATGCGTGCCGCTGGAAATACGATGCCCACGAAGCCAAAGAAACGGATTCTGGCGATGTGATCCCGGCCGATGTGGACGAAACAGCCGCCGCAGAAAGCGGCATTTGGACACCGGATCAAAGCATTATCACGGATGCCCAACCTACCCTTGGGGAAGGTCAGCCTACTGATGGCATTTACCTGCTGCAGGAAGAGGCTCGCCCAAATGAATATATGCCAGCCTTTGAAGACGAACACGGCACATACATCATGAACAGCAAAGATTTGCGTGCGATTCAGCATGTGCAGCGCCTTGTGGACATGGGCGTGCACTCGTTGAAAATCGAAGGGCGCACTAAGAGTCATTACTATGCAGCCCGTACTGCGCAAACCTATCGAAAAGCCATTGATGATGCGGTATCTGGTAAAGACTTCGACATGGGCCTAATGGATACCTTGGAAAACCTGTCTAACCGTGGTTACACAGAGGGCTTCTATCGTCGCCATGTGCATGATGAATACCAAAACTATGAGCGCGGTACCTCTGAAAGCACCAAGCAGCAGTTTGTAGGAGAGGTCATTCAAGAGATTCACCCTGACTACTTAACCATTAATGTGAAAAACAAATTCCACGAAGGGGATGAAGTGGAATTGATGATGCCAAGCGGTAACATCACCTACATCCTTGAAGGCATGTTAGACACTAAACAGCTGCCAAAAGCCGTGGCCCAAGGGGCTGGGGTGAAGGTGTTAATCCCGAAACCTGAAGGCTACATCGAAAGCGATAAAACACTGCTTATGCGTAATTTTTAATAATGTGATCTTTATCAGGCTAATTACGCCAAAAAGTCACAAACCTGCACTTTCTATCGGCGCCTTTCCCCAACTGATCTATGCTTAAAGCACTGATCTTTTGGGGCAAACCATGCGCTCATTTCTAATTTTAAGCTCATTACTGTGCCTACTTTTAAGCAGCCCCAGCAGTTACGCCTCTGAGCCTAAAGCCATTATTCAGACCGCTTTAGAGCAAGTTAAACCCCACATTAAACCAGACAATAAGGCTGATTTAATCCTCGCCATTGGCCGCTATATCACGCCACACTTGGATCATGAACGCATCAGTAAACTGGTATTAGGGCCTCACTGGAAGCGCGCTAGCATGAGCCAAAAACAGCGCTTCATGTCCTGTTTTTCACGCCAACTGCAAGATACTCAAGCGCAAACACTATTAGATAGTAAACATGCCGCTTGGCAATTTAGTGAACAACACTACAACCAAAACAAAAGCAAAGCGGCCATTAGCTTTAGCCTGCAAGAATCCTTACTAGAGCGCACCCTCACCTTGCGTTTACACAAAGAGAAAGAACACTGGCACATCTATGATGCAGCCTTAAACGGCATCAGCTTATTAAAAAGTTTTCGCGATGATTATGCGGTAAAAATTGAAAGCCAAGGTTTGGCAAAAACGTTAGCAAGCCTCTGTCAAAACCACCCCAAACCCAGCAAACACATCACCCTCGCGGGCCACAGCTGGGAGCCCTTCATTGGCAGAGCTTTGCCAGGGCACGGTTTAAGCGTAGAGCTAGTGCGGGCCGTATTTGAACGAGCTGGCTATGAAACCACCATGGAGTTCGCCCCATGGCAAACCGTTATGGAAGGCATGAAAAAAGGCAAATACGATGTGTCAGTGGCCAACTGGAAAACCACAAAACGACAGAGCCTATTACTGTTTAGTGATCCCTATTTCACCAACCAATTGGTTGTTATCAGCCCTGACCGGCTAATTAACAGCACACACGACCTAAACATCATCATGCAGAAAAAAGAAGCCACACTTGGGCTCATGAATGATTACGCCTATGGCAGCATCCTGCCTGAAAACGGTGAGATTAAACGCCACCAACATTACAGCCCACTGTTACGTAACTTAGCCAGCGGGCAGTTAACCGCCACTCTAATGGATCAATGTGTGGCGAACTATCAATTAAATCAATTACCCAATTTAAAAGCCAAACTGCAAGTAAGTACTCACCCTATAGAAAACAAACCGCTGCACATTAGCATATTAAAAAACCACCCTGCAGGTAGCACATTAATTAACGATTTTAATCGTGCATTAAAAGACTATCTGGCCTCTGATCAGTACACATTGTTACTGAAACATTACCAAGTTAAACACCCTAGTACACAATAAAACCAACGCCTTAATTGGGTGCGTTAAAATGCAAGCTAGGTCACAAAGTAAGGTGCTCTCGTTATATCTTTTGCTTCCAAGGGAAGGTTTTTTTTGCTTCCTGCAGGAGTTATAACTAGCTTTAAAAGTATGACTATTTTATCTCGCTCTTCCGGTTTCAAACACTCCAGCCCACGCTACTGGTTCACGCTATTTGTGTTCGGCTGCCTGTTTATGTCTAGCTTTAGCTCAGCGGCCGTTCAGGTCATCCCCAAGGGCTATAACAAGGGCGGCGACAGCAACGGTAAAGATACCCAACTTTCAGAAGCAAAGTTAAAGGCCAACTACAAAAAAGCCCTCACGTCGTATCGCAAACAACTACGTGGCATTTGGCCCGACGCTGAAGTCAGCGGCACCACACGCAGCATTTTTTATGCTGACGACTTTTCTGAAAAACAAGCCATTGATTTTAAAGCCAACGAAATTCAAATCACCATGCCCAGTATTCGCAAGGATAAAAACCTTGATTATAAGGCCATGAAAAAACAGCTGCATAAAACCGTGAAAGAATTACTTTCCATGGATTTAAAAACCGCCATTCAAAAAGACCCCATTAATAAACGAATGGAACAGCTTTCGGGTATTCGCTACGCACAAGATTTAGGCGCCATGGGACGAGATTTAATTTTGGGTGAGCTATTTAAAAACGAGCGCCCGACCATTAAAGCGGTTGAGCGTATGGCCAATAAATTGACCAAGGCCGCCTACATTCGTTATCCGGCTGTGGCCAGCATGGGCGACTTAGCGTTTGCATTTAATGATCGCACCACTTATATCGTGTCTCTGCCTAAAAAACGCATTCGCAACAAAGCAAAACGCTACAAGCCTTTCATTTATGACTACGCACAAAAATACAGTCTGCCGCCATCGTTAGTGTTTGCCATTATTCATGCTGAGAGTTCGTTTAATCCATTGGCGCGCTCACAAGCCCCTGCGTTCGGTTTGATGCAAATCATGCCACATACCGCGGGTAAAGATGCCACCAAACTTATTTATAAAAAGCGCAAAGTGTTATCCCCTAGCTATTTATATAACCCTAAGAAAAATGTTCAGGTGGGAGCCGCGTATTTCCACATTTTGTATTACCGCTATTTGAAAGGCATTACCGATTCAAAAGCACGCTTGTACTGCGCCATTGCAGCGTATAACGCCGGCACATCTAGTGTCATGAAAACACTCACAGGAATGGGCAGCATCAGTAAGGCTGTTGGTAGTATTAACCGTATGCAAGCCAATGAAGTTTTGCGTAAATTGGTTAGACAAATGCCCAGTGCCGAAACCCGTGATTACTTAAACAAAGTACTTAACTTGCAGAAGACTTATGCCCAACTTTAAACCGACATTGATGGTATTAGCCTCAGTATTACTGATGGCATGTTCTGACAGCGCGCACTTCTTTACCAGTATTGAAGAGGAATCAGATGGGATTCACTACTCGGATGTGCATAAAATGAAGCTGGATGTTACCGCTTTAAATAAAGTGGTGGATGAGTCCGGCTTTGCTCCGGTATTAAAGTGCGAGCTGTTAATTGAGAACTTGCAAAAAGGCCCATGGCCACAAGCCTGGGTGGCCTTTAATATTGATATTTACATCAAAGACCAAAAACTGGCCACATTGACTAAAGCAGGTGCCTTAGAAAGCCACCAGCTGATGGTATTTTTTGATCAAAACTTACCTAAGTTCGGCTTTACTGTGAACGACATTAAAATAGACATTGAACCCATCTCCTGGATGCCCACTTACCCTTTAAGCATTTCAGTCATGGATGAAGACGCCCTTACCAACGATGAAGCCTCCCCCACAAGAACCCAAACAATCACACAGGCTCATTAACCAGCTCGCATTACAAAACCTTTATTTTTTACATAAAGTTTTCACATTAGAAAAGAAGCCCCTTAACACTTGGCTTCTTTTTTTATGCACGTCTGATCGGAAGATATGGCCACTGGCCAGATGATTACCCCATGGTATAAACTGGTTTTTTATTTTCAAACTAGGTACTAGGGATGACAACGATAAAAAATATATCCTTACTTGATGCCATTACTGAGCGTCGCTCGGTACGAGGTTACAAACCCGATTGTGTGCCACAAGATGTATTAGATGAACTATTTACACAGGCACAAAAAAGTCCAAGTAACTGTAACGTGCAGCCATGGCGCGTATTACTTGCCAATGGCACTCAATGTGATGAACTGAGAGAGAAAATGAAGGGCGCCTTTATGAAAGGCCAAAGCATGAATCCTGACTTCTCTGCTCTGCCAAAATTTGAAGGACATATGCGTAATCGCCAAATGGAATGTGCACAAGCGTTATACGGTGCCATGGGTATTGAACGAGGTGATCGTGTGGCACGTATGCAGGCCACTGCACGTAACTATGAATTTTTTAACGCGCCACACATTGCATTTATTTGTATGGATCGCCAATTTAGCCCGGCCATTGCGGTGGACGTTGGCATGTACGCCCAAACCCTTATGCTGCTTATGACCGCCTACGGCATTGGCAGCTGCGCACAAGCAAGCGTTGCCTACTACCCTGATATCATTCGTGAGTATTTTAACGAACCTGAAGAAACAGGTATTTTATTTGGTATCAGCTTTGGTTATGAAGACGCATCAGTCGATGCTAATAACGCGAGAACCAATCGTGCAGATTTATCTGAAATAATCAAAACCGTTTAGATTTGTTATCGGGCATATCCATTAGCAGAGCCGCCGGCTTTTGTTCCGCAGTAAATATTTCCTACATCGCTATAAACAAAAAACGGCTCTTATGAGCCGTTTTTTGTTTCAATAAGACTATTACTTACTGGTTGGCGTCAGCCCCAATCCAGCGTGTTAACAATTCTTTTAATGAGGTCTTTTTATAGGGTTTGGCTAAAAAGTCATTCATGCCCGCTTGCATACAGTGATTCTTCACATCAAATAATGCATTAGCCGTTAACGCTATGATCACTGTATTTTGATTCAATCCTTCTTCTTGTCGAATCGCTCGGGTTGCTTCATAGCCATCCATATTGGGCATTTGTAGATCCATCAATATTAATTGATATTGATTTTGTCGACACAGTTTTAAAGCTTCCAAACCATCTGTTGCTAAATCACAATTCAAGCCTAAATCCTGCAGCATTTTCAAAGCCACTTTTTGGTTTACTTCATTGTCTTCAACCAACAAAACATTGCCACTGAAAAATTCTTGCAGCATAGGACTTTGCTCTAAAGCTAAACCCTGTTCCGAGTCTGACAACACTTCCCAAACAAACTGGCAAATAAAACGCGACCCCTGATTTGCGGCACTTTGCACAATCAGCTCACCGCTCATTTTTTCTACCAATTGTTTCGAAATGGCAAGACCTAACCCTGTGCCGCCATATTGACGAGAGATAGATGCATCTTCTTGTTGGAACGCGTCAAAGATGCGCTCAATGTTTTCTTCAGTAATGCCTTTGCCCGAATCACTTACTACAATGTTCATTTTAATTTGGCCATCTACATAGCCAATGTCTTCTACTGACAAACCTACAAAACCTTGTTTGGTAAACTTAACCGCATTACCCAAAAGGTTAACCAAAATTTGATGCAGGCGGGTTTCATCACTTTTCACCCATAGACTATCCACCATGGATAAATCTAATTTAAACTCTAACTCTTGAGCGGTGATAATGGCTTTAAAGCCATCCGCCACTCGCTGTAGGCTTTCGTGTAAATCAAAATAGCGGCTTTCTAATTCGATGCTGCCTTGCTCTATTTTTGAGAAATCTAATATGTCGTTAATCAACCCTAACAAGTGATCACCTGATGAAAGGGCAATGTCCACATACTCTTCTTGCTCTGTTGTCATTTCGGTAGATTGCATTAACTGCAACATACCCAGCACACCATTCATTGGAGTTCTTAATTCGTGGGTCATTACCGCTAAGAATTCAGACTTGGCTTTGTTAGCTGCCTCAGATGCTTCGCGCGCACTGATTAGGTTATCTACATAATGACGTTGTACTTCCTCAGATTTTTGCAGCGCATTAGCTAGCGTGTTCACACCGCTTTGTAGCTGCCCTACTTCGCCACTGGCATTTTCATCTGTGCGTGCGCTGTAATCCCCTTGCGCCATTTTTTCTACGGTTCCTGATAACTTGGTAATAGGGTTTACCAATCGCGCGCCACTTAACCATGCAATTAGGGCGCATATGCCCATGGCCACCAACGCAATTAAAAACGCGTGAGAAATAATCTGATTCTGACGTTCTTCTACAAACACTTCAGACAAACCAATACGCACTTGCCCCAGTACTTTTTCTTGGCTGCCTTTACCAAACCAATCGTCTTCGTCTGCCAGAACATCGTATTGAATGATGTCGGCCTGATACCAGCGTAAAATACCTTTGATGCTTTCACGGTTTTCAATACCAATATCGTCATCACTTTGGCTATATAACAAGCCACCTGAGATATCTTCGATTTCAATAAACTGAACGTCTTCGTCTTCTAATAGCACACGTGCCAATGGAGAGATAATGGAGGTGTTACCGGTTAATACAAAATAATCCGCAGTGGACGCTAACTGCACCGCAATTAGCTGCCCTTTGTTATCAAGCTCATGCTGCACATCTTGAATACGCGCATTAATAAAGTAGCCACTTAAAATTATCGAAAGAATCAGCGCAGGGCCTAAACCCAATAACATGGTTCTGCTGTATAAGCTCCAACCGCTTTTCACACTCATTTCATAAGCTCCCTAACTTGAGATTCAAGTTTTGAGCTTTCAGAAACACTTAAGTTAAGTGAGCGTGCTACCTGTGCGTTAACGGCCACACTGAAATGCATGTTTTCAATGTGAGGCGTCCAAGTTGTTGGATCTTTTAATAACGTTGCACAAGCTTGAAGCGTATCTGTCATGGATGCGTATGTGCTGGCTACGGCACCGGCTCGTACATAACCTTTATCTGGGCCAACCAAAGGTTTGCCGGCTCGATACAAGCGCATCAAAATGCTGCGAATGGTTGTGGCGTTATAAACCGCTCGATCAGGCAACCCTAAAACTAGGTCTGCAGACTTAAGTGCCTTTAGAGCATTACGATCCCAGTTAAGTGGGTCTTTTAAAACATTAAGGGATAATTCAAAGCCAAGTTTTTTAGTGGTTTTTTCATACTGGCTTAAATCCACATTATTTTGCTGGGCGTGAAATAACACAATGCGTTTAGCTTGAGGTTTTAACGCTTTAACTAGGGCTAACTGGCGCTTTAAAGAGGGGGTGTTGTTGAGCCATGAAAATGATTGTTGAGCATGGCTTTTACGTAATTGCTCCGCTTGGCTTGGGGATACAAATAAAGCCAATGCTTTGCCTTTAAATGGCTGCTTTAAAAGCCCTTCTAAGGCTTTAGGGCCCATGGCCACCCATGTCATATCCGCTGACGTTTGCAGGTGTTTGCTAATTTGGAGTAGCTCAATTAGTTGCACATCGTGCTGAGGACTCAATTCGGAGAGCTTCTGGTGGAACATAACCGCTTGTTTACTGCTTTTATCCACCAGCAAGCCTACCGTTGCTGCTTGTATTTCAAAGCTGCAAAGTATCATGGCCGCCAGGATGGCAGATTTGATCAAGTGATATGCTGAGCGTCCCATGCTCCGGTGTTGTAACTCCATGTTTTAGTAAGTCTATACAGTGTATAGCTTTATTATGCCTAAGTCGGACTCAATGTGCCTGCTCTAATGAGGCATGTTGTCCTTTTGGTAGAAACTTTTTGTCTAAATATTGAAGTATGTCGTCTGATTCATACATCCACTTACAGCCTTGGCTGCTCTCAATGCGCAAACATGGCACTTGAGCGCGTCCGCCACCGGCTAATAATTCTTTTTGGTAAATATGGCAGCGCTTGAGGTTCTTAACCGTCACATTAACGTTTAGTTGATTCAAGTGACGAGTAACTTTGGCGCTATAAGGACAAGAGTTAAGAGTATACAAAGTAAGTGAATTGGCCAAACGATCGACCTTTTGCTGTTGCGCAGCTGTTCGCTCTACTTTTGGTGCCAAAAAGGCCGTGCAGGACGCTAAAATATTTTGAAACCAAGACATAATAACAGCGATAACAGTTATGAATTTTGGCGCTATTCTAGCGTCAGAATTGCAAAAGACCAGCTGAAAATTAGCATTATTACTAATTATTTTAAGATGCGCCGCCACTAGCCCAGCTGCAACATTTGTTTAAACATTAATCCGGCAATAAGCGCCATGGAAACACCGTAAAATAGTAACCATCTGGCCATAATGCAGCGTCGACACGTTTTGTTGTTTTGCATACTGATCTCCTTTGCAATCAGTATAGTCAAAGCTCTCGATTTAGAAGGGTTAAAGAAATAGATAGGCAAAAAAAATGCCTCTAAAAAGAGGCATTTACGTTATTCCATATTCATCTCGGATCAAAAACGGCTATTCGATGGTTTTGTTGCGAGAGAAACTTGGGATATCGCCCCAAGCGTCCCAATGCATCCACACTGCAAACGCTTTACCTACGATGTTTTTATCGGGCACCGATATTCCTCTCAGACCAGAAACGGCTATCCGCAGATTATTCGATGGTTTTGTTGCGAGAGAAACTTGGAATATCACCCCAAGCGTCCCAATGCATCCACACTGCAAACGCTTTACCTACGATGTTTTTATCAGGCACAAAACCCCAAAAACGACTATCACCGCTGTTGTCACGGTTATCGCCCATCATGAAATAATGCCCT
>Ga0209712_10000136_pt1 | contig 62711 bp, 60 predicted proteins | sample ArcOceMetagenome_FD_187443 | JGI IMG/M metagenome (GOLD analysis project Ga0209712, IMG submission 187443) | Marine eukaryotic phytoplankton communities from Arctic Ocean - Arctic Ocean - Greenland ARC118M Metagenome (SPAdes) (version 2) | ecosystem: Environmental > Aquatic > Marine > Oceanic...
AGAATACATCGATTATTACAACAACGAACGCATTAAGCTAAAACTAAAAGGCCTGAGTCCGATACAATATCGAAATCAGGCCTTGGTTGCCGCTTAGAAATGAGTCCAACTTATTGGGGTCACTTCAAAGAGCGGTTTTTTATTTTTGAGCTATGGGATGCGCTTAATCTGGTCTAATAATATATTCGTTGTCCAATCAACGCCGTTATACGCAATATCTGGCTTGTAAAAATCACCTGCCCCTCGCGCTCTATTTACATATACTTTATTTGGCACTACAACTTTACCTAAGCCTGAAGGTAAATCGGCTAAACGTACCTCCATATACATCGAGTCAGCACTACTTGGCGCACCGAATAACGTTGTATTTTCAAAAAGCTTAAACTTATCAAGCGCATCTAAACAAGCACTGGCGCACTGCGGCGGAACAATAACAAACACCTTGGTTTTAAAGTCACTAGTTAAAGGCTTTTGTGGTATGTTATTTAGCGTATTAGTTTCTTGCTCTACATAAAATGGATCACCACTTTTAAGTGATAAAGCCATGCCCGCAGCTACAGCTTTAAATATTTCGGGTTGCTCTTTTATTATGTCCAATAGAGACATTGCATGATACCAAACAGACTGCTGCAAATTTAACCTAAAGGTCAACAGACCCTAATCATTTAATGCTTGAGTAAACGAATCCATTCATCGGGGTTTGCTAAAATAAAATCATAAGTATCTTCATTTTCTAAAGTGATTGTTATTGCATCGCTTGTTAGTGGTAAAATGCCAGCACCTGTACCTACTGACTTTTCAATTTTTACGATTGCGCTGCGTGTTAAAGTATAAGGTCCTAAACCAGCACTTTCATTGTATGGCTCAAAACGTACCTCACCTTGCGTTACATAAAATTTACCATCGGCTTTTGCAACACCGCTTTGGTACGTAGCAGTAGATGATTTGAGTATTTTATTGTTCATTCGGCTTTCCTGCTGATTGATAAATTTACTTTTATAGGATGTATGCACCTTAATAAGGTTATATAGTTTTGTGTTTTGAGGCAATTAATTTGTACCTAAAAAGTCAAATTCAATTAGTACTGTGAATCTCTAGCAAAGTATTAATTAATCTTGGTACAAACCTTGATACCTAATTAATAACAAAACGACTTACAGGTACGGGTTATGGCGAAATTTTTTGGAATTTATTGTGCATCTGGGCTAACTCAACATCATGATTTTATTATTAATAAATTTAAAGCTGAAGATGCTAAAGTAAACAGTGGCACAATAAACGAAGTACATGAACAGGCTCTTTACTTAGCTAGTTTAGATTATAAAACCTTTGGCCCACATGCTTTTTTGCAAACAGATTCGCATATTGCAACACTGGTTGGTCACCCACTTTTAAGCGCGAACCGAAATAATGATTTAAACACCCTAAACTCACATTATACCAATGCAATGCTTACAGAATGTGAAGGTGTTTTTTGTATGGCACGGTATAACAAGGTTACGAATGTATTAAACTTAGTTACCGATTCCCTTGGGGTTCGCCCTTTTTACTATATGTATTATGAAGGTGCTTTTATTTTTAGTACCCAATATAGCTTACTCAAAAACTTAGGCTTACCACTTACCTGTAATCACGAAGGAATGATGGAATATGCAACACTTGGGTATTACCTATTTGAGCATACCCATTACAACGAAATTTCGTGTATTCGCCCAGGAACTCGCCTAGAAGCATCATCTAACGGGGTTACTAAAACACAGTATTTTGACTGGTGCAGCCTTACTAAAAATAATGATAATTACGAAAAAACACTGCATAGCTTAAAGCAAGACCTATCTAACAATGTAAACAAATATATTGATAACGATAATCACGTGCTCACTACGCTATCGGGTGGATTAGACTCAAGGTTGATTGCGTGTTTACTTAAAAGACAAAATGTAAACATCACCGCGCTTAATTTTTCACAGCATCAAACACAAGACTTATACTGCGCAACAGCGTTCGCAAAAAGCCAAAAAATTGAGCTTGATGTTATTCGTGTTAACGATACGCAGGCAAAAACAATTGAAGACAGACTAGGCGAGCATTGGTTAAACGGCAAACATCCAGACCACCCTAAAGTAACACGTCCTCGTTTAGCATGGTCTGGCAATGGAGGCAGTGTTGGGCTGGGTGTTATTTACTACTCAGATGAAGTTTACGAAGCGGCTTTAACACAAGAACCTGAGCGCCTTGCTGACGCTTATTTATCGCAACAATTTGCTTATATCCCCAAATCAATAATCCATAACGCTGATAAAATGCAAGCCAGACTAAAAGCTAATATCGTAACTTCATTAAAAGAGTTTGGAGATATTCCTCTTGAAAAAGCTTACTATCTGTTTTTATTACTTAACGATCAGCATCACCATTTAGCCATTCCATTCGATAAAGTGGACGAGTATCAAATGGATTTTTGCCTGCCCTTTTATTCCTGGAAAGTACTTCGACATGTTTTGTCGCAGCCGACGTCACAAGTAAGAAAGCATCGCTTTTATCATGATTTTTTACGCTATGCATTCCCCGAAGCCCTAGATTCGCCTTGGCAAGCATATCCTGGCCATGTTCCATGCTTATTACCAAAAAAAGGGATTGATCAATGGCAAATTAAACGCCCCAAGCAGTTTAAACCCACTAAGGTGTACCAAATTTTCACTCGGTTAATGACAAGCCAACATAAGCAATTAGTTAACCTAGCCTCGTTTAGTGCGGTTGCCTTACTGCATGTTTGTGGCATTAAAAGCTATAACGATAAGCTAAAGGTTATTGAAAATATGCTTAAGTGGTAACATTAAAACACCTTGCTGTAGGCCTCTACTCAAGGTGTTTTAAGCAAGCTTTTGTTATTTAGTTGGTGGGAACCATATGCTAACAATTTTTCCATTACGCACTTCATACACCGCAACGGCGAACATATCATCTCGACCCTCACCAAGCCCAGTTAACCGCTCATAATCAACAACCACAGGCCCATTCACAATTCGATTTTAAAGAATCACTTTAAATGATTTTGGCGCTGTTTTTAATTTTTATATCTGCCGAGTGACAGCTTGCAAATAGATCTTTATTTCGTGCGTTATAAGCCTCTAATTGCGCTTGCACTACTTGTTCAGAATCGGTACTTGCCGAGCACGCTGACGCATCACTCGCATAAAAGAGGCTAAATAACATTAGCATTGAGACAGCTTTCATAACAATAAACATCCTTGAAAATGACTACGAAAACTTAAAAAATAAAATACTAGCAAGCAAAACAAACACAACATAAAATATAAACAGCTTACCAGCTTGGCGATGCTTAATAGCAAGCCTACACACTCTTTTATCGGTCGCACCTTTTAAGTGATTTAAACCATCCCCTGAGACGAACATTATGGGAATCATTAAAAATTTTGGCTGCCCAAGCGCTTGCCATATTTCAGGCTCAAACATTTTAACTGCTTGATAATATTTATATTCAGCAATTACTGCGCGAGCCATAAATAATGCCCATAGCAAAATAACAATTGTTATAATCATTTGCTTAGCTCCTCAATACTCTAAAAGTAAGTATTCAATCAAGCCTAAATTAAAAACACGAACTTTAATTAATAATTTTTGTGTAAAACACGTCCAAACATAATAACGCAACCTCCTTATTAACCAAATCAATACATATATTAACGATAAAACCCAAATTTTTTATTATGTTAAACAGCTCAATATGTTAATTTGTGTAGTGTAGTTTTACGGCAAAGAGTAGTTAATGAGTAAACAAATTCGATGGACCCTAAAAAGTATTGCTAAAGAGTTAGGTGTGTCTAATGCAACGGTATCTAATGCATTTAATCGACCAGATCAGCTCTCAGAAAAGCGCCGAGAAGCGATACTCAAAGCCTGCAAAGAGCTTGGTTACTTTGGCCCAAATAAAGCAGCACAATCATTAAGAAGCGGTACATTTAACATTGTCGCTTTGGTGCTACCCGACAGCGTTGAATACATGGTATCAGACCCAGTTGCCAGCAGTTTTATGCGTGGCGTGACCTCTGTACTCGAAAAAAACAATATTAACGTTTTATTGTTCTCTGGTATTAATAATAATCTTAATAGTGTTGTTGATTTTGTAGATGGTTTTATTTGCTACGGTCGCCCTCGTAACCACGCATTAGTAGAACAACTTAAAACTACGCCAAAACACGTCGTCACAGTCGATTTTGACATTAACCGCAATGCGTCGGTTAACATTAATAACGAACAAGCTAGCTACGAAATTGCCAAGCATGTTTTGCACGATATAAACGATAAGGTCGCCATTCTAGGGCTAAGACTTCTCGATGAAAACGTATTATGCCGCGTTTATGAACATCACGAGTTTCAAACCGGAGAGTCAATTTCTCATCAGCGTTTACGTGGCTATCAACGTGCATTAGTTGAGGCAAATATTAGTGTTGCTGACGACCGCATTTGGAACATACCTGAAAGCAGTGAGCGCTTTGCTAATATAGCTGCAAAAGAAGTATTATCAGCCTCACCTCGCCCTAACGTTATTATCTGTATGAGTGATTTAATTGCACTCGCCACAATGCGAGAGGCAATCAAGCAAGGTATAAAAATTGGAAAAGACCTACGTATTGTTGGATTTGATGGGATTGATGAAGCAGCACGGTTCGTGCCTAGGTTAAGTACTATTCATCAAAACAGTGAAGAAAAAGGCGTAATTGCTGCAAACTTATTTATTTCTAAAGAAAACAAAATACAAGAAGTCAGCTACGAACTCGACATTGGTGCCAGCAGTTAATAAAAAAGCCAAGCTAACTAGCTTGGCTTTTTGTTAAGCAAAACTCTATTCGTTACAATAAAGAATCTAAACTTATCGATGTTTCTTCATCACCATTTACTTGCGTTATAAGGGCGGTTCTTGCTTCAAAATCTACACTTAATGAAATAGATTGCTCACCAAGTTGCCATGTTAAACAACACATACTGCCTTCACCTTGCGCTGAAAACTCCCCAGAAAACGCTGGGTGTTCATTTCGGATTTTAATCAGTTCAATTAAACCTTTTACAACGGGCTTATCAAGTGATTCGCTTATTTTATCTGCATTTAAATATGGGCGGTTAATATCACGGCCAACATTTGTTTTAGCTAAAAGCTCCATGTCGTTTTCGCATGCAAATAAACCACCGTAGTAAACTTGTGGAACACCTGGTGCAAAAAACTGAATGGCGCGAGACAATAAATAATCAAAATCTTTAGCCCCCAATGCATTGTAATAAGTACAGTTAACTTGGTACAAATCAACATTACTGGCTGCAGCCCCAGTTGCTTGTCGGCTTTCGTTATTACTGTTTGCATGCATTGTTTCAACAAGGTTATCAATTTGCTCAGCGTTTAATAAACCTGGTTTGTCGCCCATTGGCCCAGCGTCAATAATACCTATGCCGTCGTGCGTATCGAGTACAGTTAAACAGTTACGTGGTGATATTTTTAGCCACTTCAAAAGTGCATCAACATCGTTATTAAACAAACTATGTAAAATAAGCGGCGGCAGTGCAAAGTCATAAACCATGTTTACGCGTTTAGCCACTTCAACCTGAGTTTGATAATGGCTGTGTATTTCAGCAATTGTTTCCATACCTAATTCATTTGCTTGCTTAGATAAGTTATCTAAGTAACCAAACGTTTCATCTAGCATAAAACAGTTAGTACCCGCTTGCTTAATAGCGTAACCCGCTGCATCTAAGCGAATAATATTTACATTGTTAGCAGAGAACTTTGTGAGTACATTATTTAGATACGCAACGCCAGCCTCTACCTTTACATTAATGTCAATTTGGTTATCGGTAAACGTAGTCCAAAAATCGTACGTTTCGCCATCACCACATTTCATTGGTGTAAAACAACTACCAGGGCGAGGACGATAAATTGCTTTTTGCTCTGCGTCGCTCATGCCATTTGGAAATACGTCTTCTTTGGTTAAAAACAAATCCCAAAATTCAGAGGTTTTACCTTTAGCAAGCACATCCTGAAACTGAAAAGATTGCGCCGAAACATGGTTAACAATTAAGTCAGCCATTAAATCATGGTTGTTACCAAGCGCTTTAATGTCTTCCCAAGAACCTATTCTTGAATCTACTTCACTATGGTCTATTGGGTCAAAGCCAGCATCACTGCCGTCAATTGGGTTATAAAATGGCAACAAATGCACACCGCCAAATACGCCTTTTAAAGAGCCATTTAAAAGTGTAGTGAGTGCATTAATATCTTGGCCAGTGATTCGATCAGCATATGTGATCAATTGAACTTTGTTTTGCATCATTGTGTGATTACCATGTTGAATCTTAATCGATTAAGATATATCTTTAACTAGAGAGTGAGAATTTACAAGTAATTTTTAAAAATTTTACATACAAATATCGTTGCATGAATAATACTTCACTAAGTAACTAACTGACTTAGCGCGTATTAGTCTGCATTTAACGAGGATTAAATAAAATGACAAAACCACACACACAAGTAAGCAGCGATCCGTTGCGACAAATACGCTGGCTTACATACATGATGTTTTTTATGTTTGCCATGACCTCTGATGCGGTCGGCATGATCATCCCTGAGCTTATAAAAGACTTTGGCTTAAGTATGACCCAAGCCAGTGCCTTTCATTATGCGCCAATGGCTTTAATTGCTTTTAGTGGACTATTTTTAGGCTTTTTAGCCGACAGCCTTGGACGAAAGCAAACCATTATGCTGGGGTTACTGATTTTTTCTGCGAGTTGTTTTTTATTTGCAGTAAGTTCTAGTTTTAATTTTTTCTTGGTACTTCTTTGCTGTATTGGTTTGGCAATCGGTTTATTTAAAACAGGTGCATTAGCTTTATTGGGTGATATTTCACACAGTAACGAAGAACACACCAAAACAATGAACAAGGTAGAAGGCTTTTTTGGAATAGGTGCTATTGTTGGTCCTGCACTGGTAGGTGTTTTACTCGTTCAAAATGTAAGTTGGACATACCTTTACATTATTGCTGGTGTTATGTGTTTGATCCTTGCGCTTCTGGCGTGGCGTGCAGATTATCCGCCAGTTGTAAAAACAACCGAAAAACCCGCTTCACTTGCCACCACCATGAAAATGATTAAAAACCCTTATGCACTGGGCTTTTCAATGGCTATCGCACTATACGTTGCAACCGAAGTGGCTATTTATGTATGGATGCCAACACTATTACAAGATTACACTGGTTCATGGCCATTACTTGCAACCTACGCATTAACCATATTCTTTATACTTCGCGCGGCGGGTCGTTTTATAGCGGTATGGTTACTAAATCGCTTTAGCTGGCAAGGCGTAATGACCTACCTAAGCCTTGGCATAGCACTATGTTATGTAGGCACATTAATTGGCGGTGTAGATTGGGCTGTGGGATTGCTTCCACTTTCAGGTTTATTTATGTCAATGGTTTACCCTACTTTAAACTCTAAGGGCATTTCCTGTTTCCCTGTTCAACAACATGGTGCTGTAGCCGGCGTTATATTATTTTTTACCGCATTGTCAGCAGCATTAGCCCCACTTTTAATGGGCATGATCAGTGATTACTTTGGTCATGTGCGTTACGGTTTTTACTTAGCAACTGGTTTTGCAGTTATTTTATTTTTGGCTATGCTATTTAATTATTTTCGTGACCCATCAGCATCAGCTTTAGAGCAAAATAACGTAGTTACTAATTAATTTGATAATTATTTAACAAAAAAATTACCCTACAAATCAATGGGTGAGTAAAAAAAGAGCAAATTAATAATAAAATAATTTGCATCTTGTAAAAATTTTGTTATTTTTACTTAATCGATTAAGTAAAAATAAATAACCATTTAGGTTCAACATAACGAGGCGTTCACATGACAACACACAACACTCCTTTATATTTAATCAGTGCATTAGCACTTGCAGTAAGCCAAGGCATTAATGCTCAAGAAGCAGAAACAACTCAGCCAGAAGCATCACAAAACAAAGGACTTGAAACAATCGTTGTAACCGGTGTTCCACGCCGTACAACAATTATGGCTTCAAGCGTATCTGTAAGCAGTGTTTCGCTTGAACAAGTTCAAGTTTCAACACCTCGCTCTACCGCTGAAGCATTTAGAATCATTCCGGGTATCCGTTCAGAATCTACTGGCGGTGAAGGTAATGCAAACATTGCAGTTCGTGGTCTACCTGTTGCATCAGGTGGCGCTAAATTTTTACAGTTACAAGAAGACGGTTTACCTGTACTGCAATACGGTGACATCGCTTTTGGTAATGCTGATATTTTTATGCGCCTTGACAACACGGTACAAACGGTTGAGTCAATTCGTGGTGGTTCAGCGTCTACAGCAGCAAGTAATGCACCGGGCGGTATCATCAACTTTATCTCTAAAAACGGCGAAAACGAATCGGGCAGCGTTGCAACCACTGTTGGCCTAGATTTTGACAGTGTACGTACTGATTTTGAATACGGTACTTATTTAACCGACAGCGTTCGCTTTCATGTAGGTGGCTTTGTACGCCAAGGTGAAGGCCCACGTGAAACGGGTTACACATCAAATAAAGGTGGTCAAATAAAAGCTAATTTGACTAAAGATTTCGAAAACGGCTATGTGCGTCTATACTACAAGCACTTAGACGACAAAAGCGTTGGCTACCTTCCAATGCCAATGTACTCAAATGGTGATTCAGTACCAGGGTTTGATTCTCAGTCAGATACACCACATTCAGCCTTATTTACTAAAACAGTTCGCTTAGATGGGCAAAACCAAATTAGCAATGGTGACATTCGAGACGGCATGAACCCAAATGTTGATTCTATTGGCTTTGAAGCTGTATTCGACCTAGACAACGACTGGCGTATTGAAAACCGTTTCCGTAAGTCATCAGTTAGCGGAAACTTTAATTCTGTTTTCCCTGCTGAAGTAGGTGATGCATCAGCAATGGCAGCAAGCATTGGTGGAGCAGGAGCAACACTGAGCAATGCAAACACAGGTGACGCATTCAATGGCGATTTAGCTATGCGTATCCATACGTTTGACGTAACAATGAATGACTTTGACTCTATTGTTAACGACTTTAAACTAACAAAATCGTTTGACGATGACACAAGCCTTACGTTTGGTTACTACGCATCAACGCAAAACATAGCGATGTCGTGGTTGTGGAACTCTTATGTTATGGAGCTCAAAGGTGACAATGCCGCACTGTTAAATGTAACTGCTGCCGACGGCACTGAGTTTTCAGAAAATGGTTTATACGCATACGGCACGCCATTTTGGGGTAACTGTTGTCAGCGCGACTACGACACTGAATACGACACACGTGCACCTTATGTTGCGTTCTCAACTAAACTTGGTGACTTGAGTATCGATGCAAGTGCGCGTTATGACAGCGGTGAAGCACGCGGTAATTACGCAGGAGCAGTAACCTCTACTGTAGACATGAACCGTGATGGTGTTATTTCAGTACCCGAGCAGAATGTTGTAGGTATTGATCATGCTAACTCAAGCCCAGTAAATTACGACTGGAGCTACTCGTCTTACTCAATTGGTGCTAACTACCAAATAGACCCTAGCCTTGCAACATTTGCACGTATCAGTAAAGGCGGACGTGCAAACGCTGATCGTCTTTTATTTGGTAAAGTACGCACAGATGGCTCAGTAGCTGATGAAGATGCAATTGATGAAGTAAATCAATTTGAGTTTGGTGTTAAAAAGCGTTTTGACTCGCTATCGGTATTTGCAACAGCGTTCTACGCAGAAACTGAAGAACAAAACTTTGAAGCAACATCACAAAAGTTCTTCGACCGTGAGTACGAAGCCAAAGGTATTGAACTTGAATCAACGTACTTCATGGATGCGTGGGATTTTCGTGGTAACTTGACGTGGACTGATGCTGAAATTGCTAAAGATGCACTATCTCCTGACGTTGTAGGTAACACACCACGCCGTCAAGCGGATTTAATTTACTCACTAATGGCTCGCTACAGCTATGAGAAAGGGGCGGCAGGTCTGAGCTTTATTGGTACAACTGACGCTTACGCTCAAGATAATAACGACCTTAAATTCGATGGTTACACACAGGTAAATGGCTTTGTAAGCTACGACCTATCTGAAAACCTTAGCCTAGCACTGAATGTAAATAACCTATTTGACACAGTCGGTATTACAGAAGCAGAGGAAGGCTCTGTACCAGCAAACGATATTATACGCGCACGTACAATTAATGGCCGTACAACATCACTAACGCTTAAATACGCGTTTAACTAACCGAGTCTGAGTGTGTTAAGCGCTGAAATGCAGTTTTATTTCAGCGCTTTATTCCTCGCTTAACTCACACTTTATGACTCTCCCTTACATTTAACCTAGCCTTGCTAGGTTTTTTAGGATTTATAACATGACCAAATTACTTAGCCTTGGCGAGCTGCTTATTGATATGTTGCCACAAGACTCACACAACACAGCGTATTTACCTATTCCTGGCGGCGCACCTGCAAACGTAGCAGTCGGTTATGCAAAGTTGGGCGGAAACGCAGCTTTTTGTGGTGGTATGGGTGATGATTACTTTGCAAAACAACTTACTGACGCGTTAAAGCAATATAATGTCGGCACCGAGTATTTATTCACTATAGAAAATGCGCAAACAGCGATGGTTATTGTCAGCTTAGATGAAACTGGCGAACGCAGCTTTAATTTTTACCGCCATAACACCGCCGACCTACTCCTTGCTCCTGAACATTTACAGCAAATTCAGTGGGATGAAATAAGTACCCTACACTTTTGCTCAAATACGCTAACAAGTATTGCTATTGCAAACACTACATTGAGCGCTTTAAAACAAGCAAAAATTCATAATAAACTTGTTAGCTTTGACGTAAATTTACGATACAGCCTTTGGCATAATATTCGTGATATTGAGCCTAATGTGCGTGCCTGCTACGCCCATTGCGACATTATAAAACTGTCACGTGATGAGTTAAATTTTTTAGCAGAACACACCAGTCAATCAGGTGATGAATATTTACAATCGCTATTAGAGTTAGGTGTTAGTTTAATTTTCTTAACCGATGGACCCGAGCCTGCCACTGTTTTCCATAAAACGTTTAACGTAAGTGAAGCTGCACCGATTATTAATGCAATAGATACAACCAGTGCCGGAGACGCGTTTATTGCAGGTGTGTTATATCATTTAAATCATTTCAACGAGACGCTATTACCAAGCGACAAACTCAATAATAAACAAGTAATTAAAGACGCATTAAGTTTTGGCCTTCGTTGTGGCTCAAAAGCCTGTTTATCAAAGGGTGCTTTTCCTGCATTGCCCGTTTTAAACGACGTACTTTGAGCTAACACACCCTGCAACATTTTAAAAATTAATCTAAAAAAGCCCCTGTAGATAAGTACCTACAGGGGCTTTTTCAACTATTGTTTATCTGGATGTTATAAAGCAAGCTCTTCTTTAGCGCGCGTTAAGTTATGCGATATCATATCGTTGTTAGATAGTTGTTTTGCTTCGTATAGGTCAGCAAGGCCGGCCGTTTCGTTTTTAGCTTTTAGGCGCGCTACACCGCGATTGCTTAATGCAAATGATGTAAGCTGACGAACTTTAAATTTAGGGGCATCGGCATCTTGTAATAGTGCAATTGCTTTAGTACAAATTTGTTCTGCTTCAGCATAGTTTTTTGACTTAACATTAAGTGCACAGCTATTAAAAGATTGCTCAAGTGGCTGCGGCGCGGTTTGCGCTTCAATAACCATTAATTTGTAATCACTTTGATCAGCCATTGCAGCAGCTGAACATGTTAATAGTGAGCCAAGAGCGATAGTTTTGATAAGTGTTTTCATGGTCATAATCCTGTTTAGTTAAGTCGTGCTTGTTGCCGACAACTGAACTTTAGAGGATCCCTATAAAACCGACAAACGATAAAAACAAAACTAATAAGTGAAGAAATCTAACCTATAGACTTTAGTCTAATATCACTAGCCTAAGCCCAAAATAATAAACCTATTTAAAACTAGTGTTCAAGCCAATCAATTGCCGCAGTGGCATTTTCAAAATAAGCCATTTCACCACAAATAATACGATTCCCCATGTTTGCAGCGGTTGCTTGCCATGTTTTATTACCGTAAATAGCTACTTTACTTAGCGCTTTATTATGCTTTATCCCTAAATTCAAATCGTCAAATATCGATTTAAAACCCACGCCCTTTAACTCAATGCCATCTATAAATAAATTAATAATCGGGTTGTTTACCTTTAAAAGCGCGGCTTCAATTTTAGGGGTGATTGCATTGTAATCAGCGTGCTTTAAATTACCCACGGCTTTTAACGTTATAAAAATTTCGCGTCCAGCGCCTTCTATATCAAGTGTTAAACTAGGAGTTAAATTTGCCATTACATTTGCTCATTCTTATAGTAAGTTTTGAGCATAAAGCACTTTATATTAATCAATGATGAAGCAAATCAGCAAAACCGTATTTAAGCTGAGCTTAAGTTAGTTAAGCTTGCTGCACTCTCGCAATTTGGTTATCTACATCGTTTAAATGCCCTTCTTTAACCCATAACTTAGCACCCAGCTTGCCTGCTTTTGCTAAAACATTAGAATTTACAGGCGTACGCAACCAGCTACTTTTTTCAAGCAAATCTTGACCTTCTGTTACGGTGCCTTCAATTACTAACAACTCAGCTCCGCACTCAGCATCTAAAACAAACTGCGCATTAGGCGCTAAATGAATTAAGCTAACTTCCTCAAACTCATCTTTGTATAAAGGTGTTACCGCAACCCCTTGTTGTGTTGAGTGTTCAACGCTTCCCATAAAGTGAGTTTGCAACCGAACGTGTGTTCTATCCTGTGGCTGAAACTGCCAAAGCTTAACAAAAATAATACATCCCTCTTTTGAACCCGGCTTATGTTGTGATTGCGGCGGGTTTCTAATGTACGAGCCAGCAGGAAAATCGCCATGTTCATCCTGAAAAACACCCTCTAACACAACAAACTCTTCCCCGCCGGTATGAACATGTGGCGAAAACTCACTACCTGGTGCATAACGAACAATACTCGTTGCACGCGCAACCTCATCGCCTATGCGATCAAGAGGTCGCCTATCAACGCCTGCCATAGGCGATTTTACCCAAGGTAATGTATTACTGTTCACCACTATACGCTGACTAAAATCGGCTGCTATTTTCATGCTTGCCCCTTAAATTTTTGTTTTGCCAATTAAACTCAATATACCGAGTTTAATTGGCCTATTGAACCCACTTTTACTTATAAGCCCGCTACGCTTGGTCGAGCTGCAACTGCTTTTTGCCACGCTAGCAAATGAGTTAAATGACTCGGTAGCGCAATGTTGGCAAACCCAGCAAACACTAATCCAGCATAAAGAGTTATATCGGCAATACTAAAATTATCGCCCGCAACAAACCTTGATTTAGCAAGTATATCGTTAAAATAATTTAAGTTAGTACGCGCCTTTTCACCTTGCTTTTCGCCCCATGCAATATTTTGATATGTTTCAAGCTCTGGGCCTAATCCATCAGTAGCATGATGAAAATACGTTGCAACAGCATCAAGTACCATAGACTCAGCACGTTTTTGCATCATATTTATTACTGCGCGCTCTTTTGCCGAAATGCCCATCAATGATGGTCCTGTAAAAGCAGCATCAATATATTCAGTAATTGCTGTGCATTCTGATATAAATGTTCCGTCATCAAGCTCTAATACTGGCACACCAGCCAATGGATTTTTAGCTAAAAAAGCCTCTGTCCGGTGTTCACCATTAAGCAAGTCTACCGCAATAAATTCAACTTCAGTTGTCGCATTTTTTTCTGCTAGCGCAATACGAATGCGAAGCGGGTTTGGAAAGTTTTCTACATCATAAATTTTCATTGAGTGTGACCTTTTTTAATTTACCTACCTACTGATAGGTATTTATATTCTTTATACCAAACTAAGTCAAACTTTAAAATAACTACATAAGCAGAGTATTTGCTAACCGCATGAAACTTAATATTTTATTTATAAAAATATTAAGGCTTGAAAATAACTACCTACTGGTCGATAATTTTATGGTCAACAATAGGATGAAGATGTATGAGCAAAAAAGAGGCCCTACTCAAAGCGGCAGAGAATAAAGTACGCCTAGGCGGATACAGCAATTTTAGCTTTAGAGAACTTGCTAACGAAGTAGGTATAAAAAGCGCCAGTGTACATTATCACTTCCCTACTAAAGCCGACTTAGGCGCAGAGCTTGCACATCAATACACTGATGCGTTTTTGCTTTCATTAGGGGAGCCCGCTGAGTTAAAAGCGCAAGGTAAAAACCCTATCGACTTTTATACGTCGCTATTTAGAGGCGCATTGGTGACCGATAAAAAAATGTGCTTATGCGGTTTACTTGGCGCCGAGACTGACAGCTTACCTGAAAAAGTACGTGAAGAAGTAAAGCGCTTTTTCATTCAAAATTTAACCTGGCTAAGCGCAGCGCATTCGGTCAACGGTGAACAAAACCCACAAAAAGCAGCTATTCAAACGGTAAGTATGCTTGAGGGTGCGATGATGATCAGTAAAACACTCGACGATCACAGCTACTTTGATTTAGCAACGCGAGACAGTAATTAACCACACGATTTGACGAATAAAAAAGCGAGCTTAATTAGCTCGCTTTTTAGTTTTACACGGAAATTATTTAAACTGCTGGGCTCGCTTTATGCTTAGCATGCACAATGGCAAGTATGATCAGGCCAACCACCGCGACCCCTGCACCTATGGGTTTACCTAAATCGCTCGATAAGTTAAAACCAATTGCAGCTGTTGTGATATACGACAAGGTCACAGCCGTTGCAATAACCGCAGGTATACTTGCAATCCAGTGAAAGGTGCCACGGTCAAACAAATACTTAGTAGCAAGCCATAGTACACTGGTAGAAAGCAACATATTTGAAAACGCAAAGTAACGCCAAATTAATGAAAAATCCAACTTGGTCATAAAGTAAGCAATAGTTAGAATAGGTAAAGCCAACAACAGACGATTACGTATACTTTGCGGAATATTAAAGGCATCAACTACCGTTAAGCGCAGTGAACGAAATGCGGTGTCGCCTGAGGTAATAGGGAAAACAGCAACCGCAATAATTGCCATGATACCGCCAAATACACCTAAGTAACTATTTGCAATATGGTTTACAACTAAGCCTGGACCACCTTGATCAAGCATTGCTTTTAAACCAGCATAACCTTCAGGGAAAGCCGCAATACCAGCCAATGCCCAAACACAACCAACAATGCCTTCACACATCATGGCACCGTAGTACACCGGGCGTACATATTTTTCGTTTGTTAAGCAACGAGCAATAATAGGTGCTTGCGTTGAATGAAAACCACTAATAGCACCACAGGTAATGGTTATGAATAATAGGGGCCAAGTTGGTAACCCGTCCGGGTTTGGTGCTAAAAAGTCATGCGCGTGATCGGCTTCAAAATACGCCAAAAAGTCGCCAGCAACCGGTAAATGTGGCGCGTTAATTAGTAACGACACGGCAACAGCGACTGTCATAACAATCATTAACAAACCAAAAATAGGGTAAAAACGTGTAATGATCTTATCAATTGGTAACAGCGTCGCTAAAAAGTAATAAGCCAAAATAGCCAATACCCAAAAAGTATTATTGGCTAAAAATGTACCTTCAAATAAATTTAAGTTACTAAGTAAACCCGCTGGACTCATTATGAATACTACACCAACAAAAAATAACAGCATTGCGGTGAAAATAAGCATAAAGCCTTTAAATACAACATTGTAATAGTGACCAGCTATTTCAGGTAAGCTTTTACCGTCTTCTTTTATACTCATTACACCTGAGAAAAAGTCGTGAACAGCGCCACCTAATACATTTCCTAACACAATCCATACAAGCGCAACCGGACCATATAAAGCGCCCAGTATAGGGCCAAAAATTGGACCCACACCCGCAATATTTAAAAATTGAATTAAAAAAGCACGAACAGGGTGAATAGCCACGTAATCAACACCTTCACTAAAGCGTTTTTGTGGTGTATCAACCGTTGAATCCATGCCTGCTTGTTTTTCTACAAATGGGCTATAAAACTTATATCCCAAAATTAATATAGTGAGGCAAATAAAAAAGATAATCATAAAGCACGTTTCTCTTTTGTATGTGTATTTAGAAGCGCAGTGTGTATCGCTTCGCATAAAGGTGACTTAATAACTTTGGAACAATATCAAAGCTATTTTTTACAGACAATTAGACGTTTAGCTAATACCTTAGTCGCAATCGTTCATGACTTGTTCAATTTATAAAGTAATTTGATAACTCGTTTAGAAACCTGACGAATACCGCTGTTTAAACGTTCAAAATGTATGTTTACCACACTATTTTTAGGCAAAAAAAAGCGGCTAAGCATATTGCTTAAGCCGCTTTCAACACACAATTTTTTTAAAGAGGACGCATAAATTCGTTAATTTTTTCATGAGTCAATGTAGGTGTAGCACCTGCACTTTCTGCAACCATAGCCCCTACCGCACAGGCAAAATCAACCGCATGCTGAGCACAATCGCTGCTACATAATTGATATATCAATGAACCTAAGAATGAATCCCCAGCGCCCACAGTGTCTACAACACTAATTAAATAGCCTGAATTGTAATAATTTTGGCCCTTAACAGTTAACAGTGCGCCGTGACTGCCTTTGGTTACACATAAATATTCAGTGTTAGTTTGCTCTGCAATAAATGCTAGGTTTTGCTCAAGCGAATGGAACTTACAGCCCATTGCTTTGGCAATTTCGTAAAGCTCTTCATCGTTTAACTTAATAAAATCTGCTTTATTCATTAAATCTACTAGCGTGTCTAATGTGTAATGCGGGGCGCGTAAATTTACGTCAAACACTTTAAAGTTAGCTACATCAACTAGCTGGTTTAGCGTAGCAAGTGAAGCTTCACTGCGGCCAATTAGGCTGCCAAATACAAATACATCACTGGCTTTTACTTTTTCAATAAGTGAATCAGTAAGAGTAATGTTGTCCCATGCCGTATCAGCGACTATTTCGTAGCTGGCTGAACCGCTTTTGTCTAAAGTAACTTGTACGGTGCTGGTCTTTTTGTCGTTATTAACGGCAATATAATCGCAACTAACGCCTTTTGCTTTAATTTCGCCAAGAAGCTCAATACCTAATTCATCGTTACCTACTGCGCTTATCATGTCGGCTTTAATACCTAATGAGTTAATGCGCACACACATGTTTAATGGTGCACCACCTAAGCGTTTACCTGTTGCAAAACAATCCCATAGCACTTCGCCAAAACAACTTACGCTTACGTCTTTACCTTGTTTAGAATCAAATAAAATGCTCATTATTAGTTACCTTTAGGCTCAAGCACGTTTTTCATAATTGCTTTAATTTTGCTTGCTGGTGCGTATAACGCGTCTACATTGTTTTTGTAGTGAGACGTAAAGGCGCTTTGCGTGTTTAAATCGCCAAATAAGCTTGTTAGCGATAAAAATGCAAGGTCATCAGTCGTCGTTTTAGCAGCAGCTTCATGAAGCTCGCTTTGCATTGCATCAATTACTTCAAGCGTATTGCCTTGCTCATCTTCCCCTTTGTCGCTATAAAAACACCATGCAGCAATAACGAGTGTAGCTAGTGATACATCTCGCCCTTGCGCTAGATTTTCGTTAATAGTGGCAATTAAAAACTTAGGTAGTTTAGCTGCACTTTGTGAACAAATACGCGATAAGCTGTCTTTAATATTAGGGTTTGCAAAACGCTCAATAAGTGTGTCTTTGTAGATTTCAAGATCAATGCCTTCTAATTGCTCTAGGTTAGGCGTTACTTCTTTATCCATAAACGCACGTAAGTACTTTGCAAATAAGGGATCTGATACTGTTTCGTCAATTGTGCCATAGCCATGTACAGACCCCAGTAAACCCAGTACTGAGTGACCTGCATTTAATAAGCGAATTTTCATGGTTTCAAAAGGGGTTACATCTTTTACAAATTGAGCACCAGCGTTATCCCAATTTGGCCGCCCGTCACAAAATGAATCTTCAATTACCCATTGTGTAAACGATTCACACGTAATTGGCCATTCATCGCTAACACCGTAAGCATCAACAACGTAGTCAATATCACTTTGTTTAGATACTGGCGTAATTCGGTCTACCATAGCATTGGGAAACATTACATTAGCAGCAATCCATTCACTTAATGCTGCATCTTGCTCTGCGGCAAAAGCGAGTAACATTTTGCGCGTTACATTGCCATTATGTTGAATGTTATCGCAAGACTGTACTGTAAACGCATTAAGGCCTTGTTCTTTACGTAGCTTCAACGCAGCTGCTATATATCCAAATGCAGTAATAGGATCGTTTGGATTATTAATGTCGTTAATTATGTCTGGGTTTGCATAATCAAACTCACCCGTTACTGGGTTAAAGTTGTATCCGCCTTCAGTAATAGTTAAAGACACAATTTTGGTATCAGGGTGTGCGAGCTTATTAATAACAGCTTGTTTGTTCTCAGGCGCAAACAAAAAATCAATCATAGAACCTATAACGGTATTGTCTATTGTCCCATTTGGGTGTCTTACCGTTAATGTGTAAAGGTAGTCTTGCTGCTTTAATACATCGCGAAGTCCACGATTTGCTTCAAGCAAGCCTACACCACAAATACCCCATTGCTCAGAACCTGGCGTTTTTAATAACTCATTAATATACATGGCTTGGTGAGCACGGTGAAAACCGCCAACGCCAATGTGAACTATACCTGCTTTTACTTTACTGCGGTCGTAGCTAGGGGTGTCTACATGGCTTGGCATATATGCCAAGCTTTGTTGGTTTAGCCCTTTAACAAGGGCATTAGTGTGATGTTGTGTCATGGTGCGGCCTTACTAAAACAAAAATTAAAAAACGTGTAAATTACAATGCAGCATTGAGCGCTTTATGGCGTTTTAATGACCAATAAGCGGTAACAAAATAGATAACCGTACAGATGAAACACGCTATCTCAAACTGCAATTTGTTTGCGCTATATATGCTCATTGTGTCGCTAAAAAACATGACTTGGCTTGCAAATATACAAATAATGACAAGTGAAATAGTCGAAACCGTATTAAGCACTTTAGTAAACATAGAACTATCAACGACAGGTTTTGGAATGTCTTTCGCCTGCGCTTCTTGATACACTTTAATATCACGTTGCTCTTGTTCCTCGGCTGCTATATGTTGTTTGTAGTCTTCACCAGCGCCATACTTTTTCGCTAACAGCGTGTAAACAACAATGGTAAAAAACCAGGTAGGTATAAATAAGTAATAAAACGACATAACATCTAGCGCATTTAGACCAAAGCCAAACACTAACGCTAACGCCCAAGACGCAATGGCCGGCACACTTCGAGTTATGTTTTTGTATTTAGCCCAGTAGCGTGTTAAGCCAATTTTAGGAAATAATACATGCTCGGCAAATACAATCGCACCAACAGGCACAACCAATAAGCCAGCATAAGTAAGTAAAGGTAGCATTTGAGAAAATACGAACGGGAAACATGCAATAACTACGGTCACAATCCCTACAATAGCGGTTGTGCGCTCACGAGAGTGGTTTACAAAAATAGATTGCGCCGCAAGACCCGCACGATACAGGTTTGCGTTAGCAGTAGTCCAACCTGCAATAATTACAATAACAAACCCAGTCCAACCTAATGCGTGGTAAGCCACATCGCCCGGATCGAGTGATGAAATAGTTGTTTTAAGTAATACCGCAACACCTGCACCCATAATACCGGCAGAGATCCACGCTAAGTAATGCCCAAAAAACATGCCTACGCCCGAGAACAAACCATAGCTTTTGCGCTTGGCGAATCTAAAAATCGCCATATCAATTAAACCAAAGTGAGTAATAGAGTTAGCAGCCCAAGCAAAACCAATTACCTCAAGTAGGCCAATTCCCTGCTCCCCTTCTGCGTTCGTACCGGTCCATATGGATGAGTCGCCAATGGTTATAAAGTCACTAAAGCTGGTTAACGTGGTTGACCCAATTACATGATTTGAAAGTTCAGGGAAAAGTGCAAACGAGCCCGCTATAAAAATAACAAATAGCCAAGGTGCACAAATTTTAGAAAAGTCAGCTACAGTAGAAAAACCATACATAGCCACAAACACAACAATAGAGCCAACGGCTAAAACAATACCCACAAACGCTAAACTATTTGGGTACCAATCTAACTGTGCGGGAATATCAAATAAAAATCGAACCGCAGTGGACGATACCGTAATCATCGCAGCCGATATAACACTAAAAATAATGACGTTAGCCCAGTTATAGAGCTTAGTCATTGAGTTACCAGCAATTTTGTTCAAATAATTATATAAACTTAAACGCGTCTCTACTGCAATTGGCGCTGTAATTAGCCACCAAGAACACATTGCTAGTAAATTACCAATTAATAAACCTAGTAAAATGTCGATTGTTGATGCACCCAGTGCAACAAATGTTGCACCAATAACAAACTCAGTGGCTGCAACATGCTCACCCGCGTATAAACCGGCAAAATGCTTCCAACCATGAAGCTTATTATTAGCAACGGGAAGTTGCTCTTCGTTTACATCTTTAAACGTGTGTGTGTGTGGACTCGTTGCCATGGTACTTCCTATTGTTTTAACACGATAATAATCACAAAAACGTGCATTTAGTTGTGTGTGCGGCTACGCACACAACCTCGAAAATTCTTAAACAACGTCATTCATGTCAGTGTGGGACTAAATCAACGCTGTTTTTATATTTTTAGGGTTGGATACATGTCATAAAACGCTTTCCAATCTGTTAAATGAGCAACCTCGGGGTATGCCTTGTGAACAAAATTAACAGCTCCTTGCATATGCCCTCCACCGCTGTAATGAAGTACTTGCATGTTTGCGGCAAGCGCCGCACTCACGCCCGCTATAGAGTCTTCTATTACCAAGCAATGGGCTGGGTTGACCCCCATTTTTTTAGCGGCGTGTAAAAATAAATCCGGCGCAGGTTTGCCATTTTTTACTTCACTTGAAGTAAACACCTCATCAAAATAATGACTCAATTTAACGACGCTTAATGCCTTTTCTGTTCGTGCAGGGCTACTACTTGTTGCTATACAGCTAGGTGTTGCTAAATTAGCCAATACCTTTTTAATACCATTTGTGGGCATTAGGGCTGTTTCAAACTCATGTAAAAGTGCATTTCTATAATCAGCTTCAAATCGCTCTGGCAATTCAACATTAAATGCATCAGCTATCTTTTGAGTAACCGCTTTAAAATTGCACCCTAAAAAATGTTCTTGTACATAAGCACGGTCAATAAACACCGCTTTATCAACAAGCATATCGATGAGCACTTGCGCACTTAAAACTTCGCTGTCAATTACAACGCCATCACAGTCAAAAATAACCAGTTCAATTTTAGGGTTCATTTTTTTACCTTATTGCATTTAGTTTTATGCAAACACAAAGCTGAGCATAAGCCCAAAGAGTGAGCATATTCTCTTTATTATTATAATATGTCAACATGTTGTGAACTTAAAAACCCGCCACATAGTTCAAATAATCAACACCTCAATAAAAAAGCTGTTGATTTTCATTAGTTTTGATTTTAGCTGTTACGACTAAAATCGCATGCCGTATTCACAACAAGTGTATTTACTGCAGATGCCAATCTACTTTTTTGATTGTTGTAATCTAAACAATCAATTTTACCGAAATAAATTTAACCCATACACTCGTTAACAGTTAAACAGCCAGCAACACTGCCGGCACTTTTAAATAATGAGGTCGACAATGAAAACTCAAATAAACACAACAAAAACTAAATTAACTTTAAGCGCATTAGCCCTTGCAGTGGCATTACCTGCAAGTGCGGTTACCACTCTTACAAAAGACAACGGCGCAGCTGTTGGCGATAATCAAAACTCAATGACCGCCGGTGAGCGCGGCAGTGTATTGCTTGAAGACGTACACCTAATTCAAAAGCTGCAACGTTTTGCACGCGAGCGTATCCCTGAACGTGTAGTGCATGCGCGAGGAACTGGCGCACACGGGGTGTTTGTAGCCTCAAAAGAACTAGACGATTTAACAATTGCGGCGCCATTTGCAGAAGCAGGTAAAGAAACAGACGTATTTGTTCGTTTTTCATCAGTAATTCACTCAAAAGGTAGCCCTGAAACGCTGCGTGATCCTCGTGGTTTTGCTACAAAATTTTACACAGACCAAGGTAATTGGGATTTAGTAGGTAACAACTTACCTGTGTTCTTTATCCGTGACGCGATTAAATTCCCAGATATGGTTCACTCGTTAAAGCCATCTCCGGTAGATAACATTCAAGATCCTAACCGCTTATTTGAGTTTTTCTCGTACGAGCCGGGCTCTACTCACATGCTAACGTGGGTATACAGCGACTACGGTACACCAGCAAGCTTACGTAAAATGGATGGTTGGGGAGTACATGCATATAAAATGATTAATAAATCAGGCGATGTTAAATACGTTAAGTTTCATTGGGTAAGCCAACAAGGTATCGACAACCTAGATGCTAAAGAAGTAGCCGAAGTACAAGGAAAAGATTTTCAACACTTAACACGCGACCTGTACACCGAAATTGGTAAAGGCAACTTCCCTAAGTGGGACCTATACATTAAAACACTTGACCCATCGCAGTTAGACGACTTTGATTACAACCCATTAGATGCAACAAAAATGTGGCTAGACGTTAAAGAAACAAAAGTGGGTACAATGACCTTAAACCGTATGCCAACTAACTTCTTTCAATCTACAGAACAAGTTGCAATGGCACCGGCAAATGTAATCCCGGGTATTGAGCCATCTGAAGACAGGCTATTACAAGGGCGTGTGTTTTCATACTCAGATACACAAATGTACCGCTTAGGTGCTAACCACCAACAATTGCCAATTAACCGCGCAAAAGTTGATGTGGTTAACTACAACCAAGACGGCGCAATGAACTACGGTAATACAACAAGTAATGTGAACTACCAACCAAGTCACGAAAACGTTGCAGAAAACCCAATTGCACGCAGAAGCAACACTGAACTTAAAGGTTTTGTACAACAAGCCGCGATTAAAAAGCAGCAAAACTTCGCACAAGCTGGCGTACTTTACCGTGGCTTTAGTAAGCAAGAACGCACTAACTTAGTTAACAACTTAGCCGGCGATTTAGGCAAAGTGAAAGACAGCAAAGTAAAGCACAAAATGCTCAGCTACTTCTACAAAGCCGACAGCGAGTACGGTACACGTTTAACTAAAGCCGTAAATGGCGATATTAAAATGGTTAAACAATTAGCCGCTAAACTTTAATATTTTACCCAACCTGTAAGTTATTGAGGAAAGCCTAGCTTTCCTCTTTTTTAAAAAGGTAAACAGTATGCGTAAATTACTTATTATATTTACTTTAGTGATGAGCTTTTCAAGCTTTGCCAATGAGCCACAAAGCCCTGTAACGGAACAAAGCACCGCCCAGTCGCAATACGAAAGCTTACTTGCTTATTACTTTGCAGCTGCACGCACCGACGACACCGCCGTGATAACACAGTTTGTTGATGCTGGCATTCCTATTAATAGTTTCAACAACAAGGGCTACACTGCCCTCATGATTGCCACCTACCATGGTAATAAAAGCACGGTAAATACCTTACTGCAATTAGGTGCTAATGCCTGCCTTGAAGACAACCGCGGGAACACAGCGCTAATGGCCGCCATATTTAGAGGTGAATTTAGCATAGCTAAAACACTTGTCAGCCTTGATTGCGATAACGCCCATCAAAACAAAGCCGGCCAAACAGCAGAGCAATTTGCACAAACTTTTGGTCAACAAAAAGTACTCGACTTACTAGCGCAGGTGAATAGTGACGCAAAATAGCTTGTTTTTGATTTTTTGCCATTAGGACATGAACACGGGGAAAATAGTATTATTGCCTCTACTGGTCTAACCAGCTATTCTTTTCACCTGTGTACTTTATATGGAAAATAATAACTCTAATGGCCACACCACACTTTGATCACATCACTATTACCTGCAATAACAGGCAAACATTAAGCGCGCATGTATTTAAACCAGAAGGCACCATAAAAGGCGCAGTAATGATTGCACCTGCAACGGGGATTAAGCAGCAATTTTATGCAAACTTTGCTACTTACTTGCAGCAAAATGGATTTGCCGTTATTACGTTTGACAACAGCGGGATAGGCCAATCACTTAAAGGCAGCATTAAAAAGAGTAAAGCGAATTTGCAATCGTGGGGCGAGCAGGATATGCCCGCAGTGCTAGAACAACTTCAAAAAACATTTCCGAATACCCACTACCATTTGATAGGTCACAGTGCCGGCGGGCAGCTAGTAGGTTTAATGCACAATGCCACTCAACTCAGCTCACTGTTTAACTTTGCGTGTTCGTCGGGCAAGTTAACCAATATGCGCTTGGCGTATCAGGTTAAAGCACACTTTTTTATGAATGGGGTTATTCCGGTGAGTAATGCACTATTTGGCCATACTAAATCACAATGGTTTGGTATGGGCGAGCCTTTACCTATAGGCGTAGCTAAACAGTGGCAAAAATGGTGTAACGCACAAGGGTATGTTAAATCAGCATTTGGCAATACAGTATTTCAACATTTTTATAATGAACTAGCCATGCCTTCCCTTTGGATTAATGCCAGCGATGATGATATAGCAAATAACGATAATGTTGCTGATATGCTTTCTGTTTTTCCAAAACTTAACGCACAAACGCTACATTTAACGCCCAGTGAATATAACCTGAAAGATATTGGCCACATGAAGTTTTTTAGTAAAAGATCTGCCGCTTTATGGCCTTTAGCACTAGACTGGCTAAACAAACATAGTATTTAACACCATGGTGTGTTTAGCTCCCTATACGCTAAACACACACCTGCTAACTCCATCTAACCTCTGCATACCTAAGCATATTTACGTGCTGTTAAATTTAAAGCCACTTTAGTAATTGACCTTTCGGTCAGTAAAGCTACAATCAATCAACACGTTAAACACGCACAATCAATAATGACCACACAAATAAAACCAAATAAAAAAGAAGTCACTCGGGAAAAAAACCAACTGCTTATATTAAATGCCGCCGAGCAATTATTTTCTCTTAATGGGTATGACGGCGCAAGCATGAGCATGGTTGCAAAAGAGGCTAACGTTCCAAAAGCTAACATACTGTATTACTTTAAAAGCAAAGATGGCCTTTACGAAGCGGTAATAGACAGAATAATAGCAAATTGGAACTTAGGCCTTGATAACGTCACCGCTGAAGACGACCCAGCAGCAGTGCTTTATAACTACATAAAAAGTAAAGTAATACTTGCCGTGAACCAACCTCTTCAGTCTCGTTTATTTGCCAATGAAATTTTGCGTGGCGCCCCCTATTTACAAAACTACTTTAGAACAAATACACGGCCTTGGGTTAAACAAAAAATTGATGTGTTTCAATCCTGGATGGACGCAAAAAAAATAGACCAAGTGGATCCCCATCACCTTTTATTTACTATTTGGTCAACAACACAATACTACGCAGACTTTCAAGCAGAAGTACTGCTAGTTATGAATAAATTAGAATATGACGAAACCGACGTGGCACAAATAACACAATCAATTGCCCACATAATTTTAAAAGGTATTGGCTTAAAAATACCCGCCCCAAACGAGGCCTAACACATGGAAAACTTTACAACCCCTGACCTATTCGACGATCACCGCAACTCGGTTCAAGTAGCAGATAGTGGCTTGCGCCACTTTGGTAAAAAAACCACCTTTAGTGGCCAAGCAGTAACGGTAACCTGCCCAGAAGACAACTCGCTTGCCGCCGATGTTCTCCATCAAGATGGTAAAGGGAAAGTGTTAGTAATTGATGGGTTTGCTAGCAAACGTTTTGCTTTTATTGGCGACATTATGGCCGAACGCGCGCTACAAAATGGCTGGGAAGGTGTTGTAATAAATGGTTGTTGCCGCGATATAGAAATACTTGCAACAATGGATTTACCTGTAATGGCGATTGGTTCAACCCCTCGTAGCACACTTAAGCGCGGTTTTGGCGATCAAGACCAAGTTATTAATATGCTGGGTACCGCAATAGCACCAAACGATTGGCTGTATGGCGACGTTAATGGCCTAATAATTAGTAAAGCCCCCCTTATTTAATAAATTCGTGTAAATAATAACAACCAGTTTGGTGCAGCAATGCACCAAGTTGGTTTGTTTTGCGGTTAAAAACACCCACTTTAAAACTTCAAAATTATAAATCCCCCTCTGCAACCCCCAAAAACCTGACCAATCGGACAGGAATTTACTTTTGGCATCTGTTTTGCTTGTATTAAGTTCGCTAAAACCACAACCACCGATGCAAAGTACAATTAGTGCTCAGTTAATAAAAATAAGATATTACGTAGAGAGCTGAAAAAAATAACAACACTATTCTCTTTTACTCAATTTAAAATTAGTAAATAACCATTTGGTCAGTTTTATGTAGATGGGTTACAAAATGAACACGCAATTAAAAAATAAAAACACAGGTATATTTTGTGACCATGGACCCAGTAATTGGCAATCAAGTCAAACGGGCATACTAAGCACTAAGCGCCTAGCCGTAAAAGATGTATTTGCCGTTAAAAAGCAAAAAAACAGTGCAGGTAATCCCTGCTGGTTTAAAACACATCCACCAGCCCAGCAAACAGCAAGTAGTGTAAACAAATTAATGGATGCAGGCTGTATTTTTAAAGGTTTTACCCATACCGACGAGCTTGCCTATAGCTTAGAAGGCAATAACACTCACTATGGCGCAGCACAAAACCCCAAAATAAAAGGGCATGCATGCGGTGGTTCTAGTATGGGATCAGCCGCCGCAGTAGCCGGCAATTTAGCTGACATCGGGTTGGGCACCGATACCGGAGGCTCTATTAGAATACCCGCAAGTTATTGCGGTTTATTTGGTATTAGGCCAAGCCATAACGTAATTGAAAAAGACGGCCTAATCCCGCTAGCACCGCCTTTTGATACCGTTGGTTGGCTTACCCAAAGCGCAGAACTATTAGAAAAAGTAGGCGACGCATTGTTACCAAGCCAAGCTATTAATAGTGTAAATACCTTGGTTATTTGTGAGCCCTTATTTGAGCTAGTCAGCCCAGCTTTACAAGCACCACTTAAACAATTGCTTAAAAAAACCAAACCTTATTTTAAACACCACAAAGAATTTGAACTACCTAACATCAGCTTATTAAGCGAACTCGCTGATAGTTTTAGAATATTGCAAGGACGTGCTATTGCTAAAGCGCACAAAGATTGGCTTCAGTTGCCAGAGCACTCTCCCCAGTTTGCTCCGGCAATTGCGGCCCGTTTTAAAATGGCATTGGCACTAACCGCCCAAGAAGAAAAAGAAGCACTTAACGTTCAAACCCAATGGCAAACATTAATTGCTAAAAACCTAAATTCAACTAGCTGCTTATTTTTGCCAACAACCCCAACAACCGCACCTAAATTGGGCGCCGACACAAGCGCCTTACGCATGCAAATAATTACGCTATCGGCTATTGCGGGCTTGAGCCGCTCGGCGCAAGTTCACTTACCATTGGCTAATCTAGCAAATGGCCATCCATATGGGTTTTCACTCATGATGAGCCACAATAACGATAAAAGCTTACTTGCCTGCGCAACACAACTAGCTGCATATTTTAAACAGGAAACTCTCACATGAACGCACACAACATTGCCTTTACGGCCCCGCACTTTTCAGCGACCGAGGCAGGCACCTCAATATTAAAGCAAGGCGGCACAGCCACCGAAGCTATGGTTGCAGCAGCCGCTGCTATTAGCGTGGTTTACCCACATATGAACTCAATTGGTGGCGACAGTTTTTGGCTTATTGACAACCCAAACCAAAGCAAACCCACCGCAATTGATGCATGCGGCCGTGCACCAAACGACATCAGCGCCTACAGCAATGAGCAACAAATACCAGAGCGTGGAGGTTTAAGCGCATTGACTCAAGCGGCTACACTTCGTGGCTGGCAAAAAGCCCTTGAATTAGATGAGCACGCAGCCCTTTCGCTAAGTACTATTTTAGCCCCAGCTATTAAGCTTGCCCGCGAAGGGTTTACTGTTACCAAAAGTTTGCAAGCAGGCTGCGAAAAACTCGCGACGGTTACCAATACAAATGATGCATTTAAAGCGCTATACATACCCAGCGGTAAACCGTTACAAGCAGGCCAACATTTTAAAAACCCACAACTGGCCAATACTTTTGAGCATTTGGCAAAGCACGGCTTAAACGCTTTTTATGAAGGCGAACTTGCCGAATCGTTTGCAGCCGATTTAGCCAAAGCTGGCAGCATTATTACCCCAAATGATATTGCCAACACGCAAGCCGATGTAGTAAGCCCGCTAAATGCTAATTTGTCGGGTATTAATTGTTATAACTTACCTGCACCTACTCAAGGCGTACATTCGCTACAAATAATTGGTACCGTTAATAAGCTAAAACACAAAGCTAACACCGAGGCCGATTGGACCCACTTAATTGTAGAAGCCACCAAGCAAAGCTTTACGCACCGCCCAACGCTTTGGGCCGACCCTAAAGCGCTTGGCGATGATTATAAAAACGCATTAACTGATGAGCGTTTAACCGAGCTTGCCAACAATATTGATATGAATACCGCCAAAAAATGGCCGTTTGATGCCCAGCCAGGCGATACCGTCTGGATGGCAGCACGCGATAAAAACGGCCAACTAGTGAGCTTTATTCAAAGTATTTACTGGGAATTTGGTAGCGGCATACTCATGAGCGAAGGCGGATTTGTATGGAATAACCGCGGGCTAAGTTTTAGCTTAAACACTAAAGATACCAATGCACTAGCGCCAAATAAACGCCCAGCACATACCCTTAACCCGGCTATGGCTAAGTTTGACGATGGCAGACGCCTTGCCTATGGCACTATGGGTGGTGAAGGCCAACCACAAACTCAAGCCGCTGTATTTGCCGGATACGCATGGCGAAATAAGTCAATTAACCAAGCGGTAAGCGATCCGCGCTGGTTACTTGGCCGCACATGGGGCGACACCAGCACAAATTTAAAAATAGAACACAGCCTCGCTGCCCAAATAGACAATGAATTAAATAAACGTGGCCACGATTGGGTAAGTGTCGAGGACAATAACGAAATGATGGGTCACGCAGGTGCTATTTTAGATACACCTACAACCCTTGAAGCTGCAACGGATCCTCGCTCTGATGGCCGTGCAACTGTTTCATCAACGTAGTAGGAACACACATGACAGAAATAATAAACCAATGGCCAATTATTGTGGCCTTAATAGCAACCGGTATTTTTGCCGGAATTTTAGCAGGACTTTTTGGCGTAGGCGGCGGTATTGTTATCGTGCCTGTGCTGTACTTTTTACTGCAAGGCTTTGGCGTAAGCCCTGAATCGGCCATGATGATAGCCACCGCGACATCGCTTGCCACCATAGTGCCTACGTCTATTTCGTCTATTCGCTCGCACCATGCAAAGGGCAACATTGACCTTGCTTTAATTAAATACTGGGCGCCGTTTATTTTAGTAATGGCCGTTGTAGGCAGCTACTTAGCGCACTCAATACGCGGTAATGCACTGGTACTTATGTTTGCTTGTATTGCTATTTTAGTCAGCCTTAACATGTTGTTTAGAGCCGGCGCACCAGCCCTTGTAAGTAAATTACCGGGTAAATTTGGCCAAGGCGTAATGGCAAGTATTGTCGGTGGCTTATCGGTCATGATAGGCATAGGCGGCGGCACAATTGGCGTGCCCATGCTTAGTGCATTTAACGTACGTGCCCATGTTGCCGTAGGCACTGCAGCCGTATTTGGCTTATTGATTGCCCTACCTGGCGTAATTACCTTATTAAGTATTGGCACAACGCCAACCGATGCTCCCCTAGGTACGTGGGGGTTAGTTAACCTCCCTGCCTTTTTACTTATTATTCCACTCACTATTTTGTTTGCGCCTATTGGCGTAAAAATTGGTAGCAAGCTGGATCAAAAACAATTAAAGCGCGCTTTTGCCATTGTCTTAATGATAACGGGTATTCGCATGCTTATTCAGACTCTCGGAGCCTAAAACATGTTTAGCAACACGCAAATTCAAACTTTAAATCCACCGCAGCGTTTACTCATGGGGCCTGGGCCAATTAACGCAGATCCACGTGTACTGCGTGCTATGTCGGCGCAGCTAATTGGGCAATACGACCCAGTAATGACCGGTTTTATGAACGAAACCATGGCCCGCTATCGTGAAATATTTAAAACCAAAAACGAATGGACCATGTTAGTTGATGGCACATCACGCGCAGGCATAGAAGCCGTATTGTGCTCTATTTTACGCCCTGGCGATAAAGTACTGGTGCCCATTATGGGCCGCTTTGGCCACTTGCTTGTTGAAATAGCCGAGCGCGTAGGCGCAAAGGTACACACCATAGACGTACCCTGGGGCGAAGTATTTACCCCCGAACAAATAGAAAAAGCCATTATTGACGTAAAACCTAATGTACTTGCCATGGTGCAAGGTGATACTTCAACAACCATGAACCAGCCGCTTGAACACATTGGTGATATTTGCCAAAAGCATGATGTATTATTTTACTGCGATGCCACCGCCTCAATTGTAGGTAACGATTTACCCGCCGATGAGTGGAAACTCGATGCACTGTCGGTTGGTTTGCAAAAATGTTTAGGTGGCCCGTCTGGCTCTGCCCCTTTAACACTGAGCGATAAATGCGCCGATTGGATCCAAAAACGCAAAAAAGTAGAAGCGGGGATCCGCACCGCGGAGCATACCGACGGCATCGAGCCATTTGTACGCTCAAACTACTTTGATTTAGGCATGATCATGAATTACTGGGGCGAAGAGCGCCTTAACCACCACACCGAAGCCACCAGCATGCTGTATTGCGCATCAGAATGTGCTCGCATTGTTATTGAAGAAGGCGTAGATAACTGCGTTGCCCGTCACAAATTACACGGCGATGCCATGCTAACGGGTATTCAAGCGCTGGGCTTAAACGTATTTGGCGACGTTAGTCATAAAATGAACAACGTAGTGGGTGTGTATATTCCCGAAGGAATTAACGCCGACCATGTACGCGGACAAATGCTAACCGACTTTGGTATTGAAATTGGCACCTCGTTTGGGCCGCTGCATGGCAAAATTTGGCGTATTGGCACCATGGGCTACAACGCCCGCAAAGATGCCGTATTACAAACATTAGCAAGCCTAGATGCCTGCCTGCATGCCAACGGTTACAAAGGCCCTAAAGGCGAAGCCGCTATTGCCGCCCTTTCCCATTACAAATAATAAAAAGGATTTAGCATGACGATTGCAAGCCCACTCCATGAGCCATTATTAAACAGCGAGCTGGCTAATAAATTTGCTGCACGCGCCTTAATGCGTTGTAAAACACTTAGTAGCCTATCGCAAATGCAAGGTGGCATTCACCGTGTGTATTTATCTAAAGAGCACAAAGAGTGTAATAGCGTTACTGCCGAGTGGATGGCTGAGGCAGGCATGCAATCGTGGCAAGACGAAGTCGGCAATTTATGGGGGCGCTTGGCATCATCAAACCCAAACGCTAAACGCTTAATTATAGGCTCACACCTTGACACCGTACCCAATGCTGGCGCATTTGATGGCATTTTAGGGGTGTTACTCGGTATTGAAATAGCCGCCCTTGCACACACGCTTAAGCTTGATTTACCCTTTCATTTAGATGTTGTGGGTTTTTGTGATGAAGAAGGCACCCGCTTTGCCACCACATTAATTGGCTCAAAAGCACTAGCAAACGAGTTTGACCCCCAGTGGTTAAATATACAAGATACAAACGGCATTACTATGCGCCAAGCCATGCTGGATTTTGGTTTAAACCCAGATGATTACGCAAAAGCTGCGCTCAACAAAAACGAGTTACTCGGTTACTGGGAAACTCATATAGAGCAAGGCCCTGTGCTTGAGTCGGTAAATCAGGCATTAGGCATTGTCACAGCCATTGCAGGGGCCAAGCGCGCTATGATCACTTTAACAGGTCAAAGCGGCCATGCGGGTACTACACCAATGAACTTGAGGCAGGATTCACTAGCAGGCTGCGCTGAATTAGTAACCGAAATTGAAAAACTAGCAAACAATGCTAAAAATGGCGAAGTTGCCACCGTAGGACAAATACAATCTCGCCCCGGCGCAACAAATGTAATTGCAGGTAAAACAACCATAAGCCTAGACGCACGTGCACAGAGCGACACCGATCTCGCTAACTTACTAAGCGCTATACAAAGTAGCGCTCAGTCTATAGCAAGCAAACGCAATTTAACACTTGATTGGCAATGGACGCATGCAGCCGGTGCCGTTGCATGCGACACCACTATTCAACATTTGTTTTCAAGCGCATGTAAACTCAACAACCAAGCATCGCCTTCACTTGCCTCTGGCGCTGGGCACGATGCAATGGCCATAGCCCCTATTTGCCCCGTTGGCATGCTATTTATACGCAGCCCTGGCGGCATAAGCCATCACCCAGCAGAAGCTGTTATCGACAGCGACGTAACAAAAGCACTCAGCGTAATGTACAGCGCGCTTGTACTTTATAATAAAGAGTTAGGGAAATAGTTTAAATGTACACTATATGGTAAGGCTAATAGCACTTAGCCTAAATCATGCTTATTAAATGAACTTTAAAAAGGAAGATTTAAAAACCAATTTAAAGCTCAGTCCTAATTTGTTCAAACCGACACCATTTCTAACTAATTTATGATTAACCAATAAGATGAAGTAAGTGCTAACAAACAAAAAACTCTATATTGACTATATAATCAACAATATCACAATTCTAATATTATTCTTCATAACACAATGATAGCTAAGCCGGCCTTGTGTATTTATATTCACATGACACGACTGCCGCACATAAGCCACTAAAAGCTAAAATACATACTGAAGAAACTACACCCCACATCGACATAAAAACTACAGATAAACTGGCGTTTGGGGAAGATATAAACATTCCATTGCCTAAAGGTTTAGGTTCACCAAGGCTTGAAAAAATACCGAATAAAGCAACACTGATAGTAATAAAAAACAAAATATAACTAAGTAAAGCAAGAACTCTCGAAGCTATAAGTAGACCTTTAAGGTTTTCTGTTTTAATTGTTGGGTACGGGTAAAGTTTCATATTCATCCTTTAATTTAAATACTTACATTTCTTTATCTGAGTATACGGTTATTATTCATATAATTAATCTCAAAAGCAAGTACATGAAAATTAAAATATAACTATTAAACAATAGGTTACTTTGTTTTTTAGGTCTCTTTGTATAATTGTAAATTGAAACAATAAAATTGCTTTGGCTAACCTTCACTCAAGCTTTTGTTTAGTGCTTGGGAACTATATAAAGCTAAGCTACCCTATTAACTTTAAAGCTTATTCAATAGTTACCTTGCACCACCCACTTATAGGTTATAGCTTCATCGACTAAATACGATCTTCTTGTTTGGATGTAATTAATACAACTTTGTTATTTTCAATAGAAACTTCTACGTAATATAAACCGCCAATAGATCCTTCAAGTTTGTACATCCACACCTCACGCTTTATTGGGTTAGCCTGTTGACCATTGTCTATTGCTACACTTTCAACATCCTGATAAATGGGTACGCCTGCAAGTGCAATTAATTCAGATTTACTTTGTCCAACAGATAATAACTTGCCATTATCTAATCGAAAGCTACTCTTTGCATTCGCATTAAACGTCAGAAGTAACGTTAATAATATGATACTTAGTTTGTTCATAATGGTGATCCTTTAATAAAAATATGTATAACGCTAAGCCCAATTACAAATAATAGTTTCTCTGCTTTTACTAAAATGATAATTGTACTAATTATCATATTGAGCTTATTTTTATAGGTTTAAACGCCAACAACCGTGGCCTATTAATATATAGCCCCATATTAAGAGGCGGCTTATAAGTTAGTAAAATGTAAAACAAAGCTGAACCGAACAAACGTGAGCAGTCTTGCTTTTTTATTGCAAATAGCAACTTATTCAATACCGTTTTCGGGGTATAATACTCAAACAGCACACATAATATTGTTTAATAATTTCACCAAATAACTGCAATGTAAACATATAATTAGTAGGTTATGGGGTTAGGATTACGAATTAGAGTAAAAGTTGCGGGTTGTATACATTGTTTGTTTTTAACAGGGGTTTACAGCGCTGCCTTTGCAGCATTATTAATAAAGCTACAGCAGAGTGTTCAATTAGCCCCAAAGTTTATATTATCAAAATACGGGTTGTGAGTGAGCGCTTTAATTACACTAATGCCGGTAAGTTCTATGAGCTTTAGCTCGCCACTTGCATTTATGGCAATGCACTCTTGTTTGAGTGCATTGCGTTTTATATCAGCGGCTACACCACACACAACATCGCCATTTTTTAATACAAGCTCAATACTTAAATGGTGCATACAAGCAATTTCGATGTAATCGTAATGGTTGCAACTGATCATAAGGTTCTCTTTACATTATTTAGCTGGCTTAAGCAGCATTAAAGTGGCAATAACAATTAAGTTGCCTATATACCATAAATCTTTAATTACAAATTGGCCTAATCGATCTAATAACGCGCCTGAACTCAATGCGCCGGTGGCGGTAATTAAAAATGTTTGGGTCATTAAAAAAACACTTAAGCACGCTAAACCACTCACTATAATGAGCTTTTTATTGTTAGTTAAAATGCCCGCACCGAGTAACACTGCAAATAATACGTCAAACCCACCAATTACATTTGACGCGCCTTGTACACTAAATACTGTATATAACCACGACATAAACGGTGAAGTTTCTACTAACCCCACAATGGCTTTAGCTTCAAACTCATAAAATTTCATGCCGCCAATCCACAGTAAAACCATCGCAACCGGTATAAAGTTTAAAAAAACATGTTGTTTGTCGGTGAGCTTATTTTTATAAAACAAAAATAAATACAAAGGAATAACAGCAAAGTATTTAATAATGCCTTGCCCACTGCCAATAATTGGAAAGCCTCCTAACTGCGCCATCCAACGGTTACTAGCCAATAAAGTAAGTAAAGGCACAATGCAAACAATTAACGCTAAAACCGCTACTGGCAAAGGCTTTAGTAATTTAAAATGTGCAGCGAAAGTGGCGAGTGCCAATGCAATCATAGCGGTGCCTGTGAACAAACCCAACGTATTTACACTGAATAACGTATCAAGTTCATAAAAGCTAAAGGTCGCTATGAGTGTGTTTGGGTTTGCACCTAGAGCAAACGATACGCCAAGTAATGCAAAGCTAAGTGTAAGTAAAAAGGTGAGTGCGTTATTTGTGTGTGTTAAGTTCATTATGTGCTCATTAAATTTGTCATGCCTAATAAAGACCTTGTTATTTATAAAAAGCATTCAACCTAGACAAACAAATATTCACTCATATGTAACTTAAAAAGTTATATAAGCGCACTTTTCAAAAACAAAAAACTCACATAAATAAACATATCCTTTTGGTCAGGTTGATGCGTAAAAACTATTAAAACACTGCCTAAAAACCAACAAAAAAATTTAATCACCTCATATAAAAAAGCATAAAAACAAAATAAACCTCTGATATAAAACATAAAAAAATAAACACCCTTGTTTTTAATGCTTGTTAAATTAACCAAACACCAAAAAGCTAACCGATCGGTCAGATATGGCATGTTAACTGCAAAGTATTAATCATAATAAAACAGCTTTTTTCTTACTTGCGCAATAACAATACGAAAAAGCAAACAACAAACCTTATTAAAAACAAGGTGTTAAAAAGCTAAGGGGGTCTGTGTGATTCAGTTTTTATTAAATGACACGCCAATTGAAGAACAAGAATGCTCGCCAAGTCTCACCATTTTGGACTGGCTACGCACCAAAAAAGGGAAAGTGGGCACCAAAGAAGGGTGTGCTACAGGCGATTGCGGCGCGTGCACAATTTTAGTCGGCGAAGAAAAAACAAACTCAAACGGTAACCCAGTTTGGCACTACCAAACCATGAACAGCTGCCTGCTTTTATTAGGCAATGCACACGCAAAACACATAGTAACCGTAGAAGCTGTAACAGCGGGGCTTTACCCAACCCTTGATGACTTACACCCAGTACAACGCGCATTAGTAGAGTGCCATGGTTCGCAATGCGGTTTTTGTACCCCAGGTATAATAATGAGCATGTTGGCGCTTTATATTAATAACCCGAGTTACCCAGGTAAAAAAGCTGCTATTCATGCTCTAGGTGGTAACTTGTGCCGCTGTACTGGCTACAGCCCTATTTTACTCGCAGTTGAAAAGGCCTACAGCTATGAGCGTAAAAATGAGCCTTACTCAGCCATGGCGGCACAATTTAAGGCATCACTAAATATAGGTGATGATATTCCTTGCTTAAAAAATGGCCCTCGTACGTTTTATTTACCGCAAAGTGCAGCGCAACTTGTTGACCTTAAAGCGCGTTACCCGCATGCACACTTGGTTGCTGGTGGCACCGACTTTGCCATTGAGCTTAGCCAAAACATGCTATTGCCCGATGTAATAATATCCCTTAGCCAAACCAGTGAGCTGTGCACATTAAGCGATAACAACGGCGAGCTACATATTGGTGCAGCACTACCTTACAGCCAATTTGTTGAAGCGTTTTACACTTACTACCCTGAGTCTAAAGAGCTGTTTGAACGCCTAGGCTCTAACCAAGTACGTAATAGTGGCACCTTAGGTGGCAGCATAGGAAATGCCTCTCCTATTGGCGATCCAGCCCCATTATTAATTGCACTTAATGCCACTATGGATTTATTAAGCGCAGCAGGCACACGCACTATAAACGTGGCCGACTACTTTGTTGATTACAAAAAAACAGTCATTAAAAGCGATGAAGTCATTAGCAAAATTACAGTGCCAAAACGTCCAGACTCGTTAAAGCTTGCGTGCCATAAAATTTCAAAACGCCTTGAAGATGATATATCTACTGTGTGTTTAGTGCTGACTATAGAGCAAGCACAAGGCGTAATTAGCAATGCCCGCTGCGCCATGGGCGGTATGGCTGCAATACCCAAACGCGCCGCGCACATAGAGCAAAAACTAAATACTCAGCCATTAGAAGTAAGCACGTTTATAGATGCCGCTAGTGCTATAAATGATGACTTTGCCCCTATGAGCGATGTACGCAGCAGCGCACTTTATCGCACTACGGTAAGCAAAAACTTGCTACAACGTATTGGTATTGAGTTTTGCGATGCACAGCCTAGTAACAATAAAAATAACAACATTGCCATTACGAGGATCTCACATGCGTCACTTTGAAATGGATAAACTAAAAGCCCAAGGCGGAAGCGTTGGCCAATCTAAGTACCACGAAAGCGCAATAAAACAAGTATGTGGCAATGCAAACTACGCCGACGATAACTCAGAGCCTCATGGCTGCTTACACGCCTACCCTGTACTTGCGCCCATTACCAGCGGCTTTATTAAATCAATTGATACAAGCAAAGCGCTTGAAGTGGCAGGTATTAAGCGTATTTTATCGGCTGATGATGTACCTGGTAAGCTTGATATTGGCCCAATATTCCCAGGTGATGTGCTATTAACCAATCACGAAATTCAATACCACGGGCAACCTGTGCTGGTAGTCGTTGCCAAAAGCTACGAAATTGCGCGGCGCGCTGCTCGCTTAGTGGTTATAGAGTGCGAGCAAACCACCCCCATACTTGATATTAAAGAAGCGATAAAAAAAGAGCACTGGGTAAGACCGCCACATTCACTCAAGCGCGGTAATAGCGAGCAAGCCATAAATAATGCAGCCCACCAACTTAAAGGTGAAATACACATAGGCGGGCAAGAACACTTTTACCTTGAGGGGCAAATAGCACTCGCTCAGCCCGACAACGATGGCGGGATTCATGTGCAATGTTCTACGCAGCACCCAACAGAGGTGCAGCACTTAGTTGCCAAAATTTTAAAAAAGCCATTTAGCTTTGTAAACGTAGAAACCCGCCGTATGGGCGGAGCCTTTGGCGGCAAAGAAACTCAAGGCGCGCCGTGGGCTTGCCTTGCAGCGCTTGCGGTTTATCACCTTGGCTGCGCCGTTAAAATGCGGCTAGCCCGCAGCGACGACTTTAAACTTACCGGTAAACGCCACCCATTTTATAATCAATACCATGTAGGGTTTGACCAAAATGGCCTAATTGAAGGCGCTGATGTAACCGTAAATGGGTTTTGTGGTTATTCGCCTGACTTATCGGATGCCATTGTCGACCGTGCAATGTTTCATGCCGATAACGCGTATTACTACCCAGCTGCCACCATTAAAGGGAATCGCTGTAAAGTAAACACCGTAAGCCACACCGCCTTTAGAGGGTTTGGTGGCCCGCAAGGCATGATCATGGGCGAGCTAATAATGGACGACATTGCAGCTAAGTTAGGTAAAGATCCGCTTGAGATCCGAAAACTTAATTTATACAAAAAAGGCCGCGACACCACGCCGTATCATCAAACCGTAGAGCAACATATTTTAAAAGATATGATAAGCCAGCTTGAGGAGTCGGGTGATTACTGGGCGCGAAAAAAGGCAATTAAAGCCTTTAATGCATCATCGCCCATTATCAAAAAAGGCCTTGCGATGACGCCGGTTAAATACGGTATATCGTTTACCGTACAGCACTTAAACCAGGCGGGTGCACTCGTGCATGTATATAGCGATGGCTCGATACATTTAAACCATGGCGGCACCGAAATGGGTCAAGGGCTTAATACAAAAATAGCGCAAATTGTAGCCCATGGCTTTGGCGTTGATTTTGACGCAGTAAGCATAAGCGCGACCCGTACCGACAAAGTACCAAACACCTCGCCAACCGCGGCTTCAAGCGGTACCGACTTAAACGGTATGGCGGCACTAAATGCAGTAAACACAATAAAAGAGCGCTTAATAAACTTTATAAGCGAGCACTTTGAAGTAGACAGCCAAAGTATTGTATTTAAAGATAACCTTATTACCTTTAGTAAAGGCGAAATTAGCTTTAGCGAACTTGCAAACCTTGCTTACATGAATCGTATATCGCTTTCATCAACCGGTTATTACGCCACCCCTAAAATTCATTACGATAGAGCGAAAGGCGAAGGCCGACCATTTTTTTACTACGCGCATGGCGTAGCACTCAGTGAAGTAGAAATCGATACGCTGACAGGCGAAAACACAGTAACCCGTGTTGATATTCTGCACGATGTGGGCAGTTCAATAAACCCAGCACTTGATATAGGGCAAGTTGAAGGGGCTTTTGTGCAAGGTATGGGCTGGCTCACCACCGAAGACTTACAATGGAACGAAAAAGGCCAGCTTGCCAGCTTTGGCCCTGCTAACTATAAAATCCCGGCTATTGGGGATACCCCAGCCGAATTTAACGTCAATTTATATAACTCTGCCAACCCAGAAACCACCGTTTTTAGATCAAAAGCAGTTGGCGAGCCGCCGTTTATGTTGGCCTTTAGTGTGTGGAGTGCGATTCGTAACGCCATAAGCAGTGTGGCTGATTACAAATACACCGCCCCACTTGATACGCCTGCGACACCTGAACGTGTATTAAATGCAATTGAGCAAACCGCTAGCTGGTTTAAGGAGCAGCAACATGGCTAATTTAAATGAGTCGTTTCAGGGTTTTCATACGCAAAATTGGGCGCAAGCTATAAACGAGCATGAGCAGAGCGGCACTAACTATGTTATTGCGACGGTGCTTGGCACCAATGGCTCAACCCCTCGTGGTACAGGCTCTAAAATGGTAATAAGCGGCGAGCACATTTACGATACCCTTGGCGGTGGTCACCTTGAATACGTAGTAATAGAAAAAGCACGTGAGCTACTTGCCAAAGGCGAGGCAGCGCAAGTGATAGAGCAATTTAACCTAGGCGCAAATTTAGGCCAATGTTGCGGGGGAGCTGCCACCGTTATGCTTGAGTGCATGCAATGCGAGCGCTTTACCCTTGACATATATGGCGCAGGCCATGTAGCACAGGCGCTTATTGGTATATTGGCACAGCTGCCTATGCGTATACGTTGGATAGATAGCCGCGCCGATGTATTCCCACAGGTTATTCCTAATAACGTAATAAAAGTGGTTGATGAAGAGCCAACAGAGCAAGTTAAACGCGCGCCAAAGGCTAATAATTACTTAATATTAACCCATAACCACCAGCTCGACTTTGCACTCACACAAGCCATTATTAAACGCGCTGATGCCAATTGGCTTGGTGTTATTGGCTCAGATACCAAAGCAAAACGCTTTAAACAACGCTTAGCTCATCGCAATTTTACCACCGAGCAAATAAAGCAAATGACCTGCCCTGTTGGGCTTGAAAATATAACGGGCAAGCTCCCTATGGAAGTAGCAATATCAATTAGCGGGCAGTTAATTGGCCTTTATCAGGCTATGCAAACCCATGCGCCCAAACGCCAAGGCCTGCAATGGCGTGCACTTAAAAATGCCTTAATTAGCACCACGTAAGAGGAAGAAAACGCATGAGTAGCTTAAAAATTAACGACCTAAATGCAGCGCAAGCGCATCAAGCATTAGAGCATTGCTGCGCCGCCCCTAACTGGGTAAGCGGTATGCTAAATATCATGCCATTTGAAAATAAAGAGCACTTATTTAACAGCGCACAAACCGTATGGGATAACTTAGGTGAGAGCGATTATTTAGCCGCTTTTGAAGGCCACCCGCAAATAGGCGATTTATCAACATTAAGTAAAAAGTACGCCGCTACAGCGCAAAAAGCGGGGCACGAACAATCGGGTATGAGCAAAGCAAACGAGCAAACTCTAAAAAAAATGATTGCGCTAAATAAACAATACCTCAGTAAATTTGGCTTTATATTTATTGTGTGTGCCAGCGGTAAAAGTGCTGAGCAAATGCTTGAACTTATTGAGCAGCGCATACACAACACCCGCAGCACAGAGCTTAATATAGCCGCGGGCGAACAAGCCAAAATAACAAAAATAAGATTGGAGTCATTGCTATGAATAAAAGTATGAATAAAAGCCCTATCACTACCCATATTCTCGATACCAGCACAGGTAAACCTGCAGCAAATGTAGCTGTACAATTGTTTGTATACACTAATAACAAGTGGGAAATAATCGCCCAAGGTAAAACAAATAGCGACGGGCGAATTACCGACTGGCTCAACACAGACGTAGCATTTGCAACCTATAAGCTAGTATTTGATTTAGATAGTTACTATGAAAACCAGCCTACCCCAGCGTTTTACCCAGAAGCGCAAATAACCTTTAGATTACAAGATCAAAAACACCATCATATTCCGTTATTGCTTAGCCCATTTGGCTACTCAACGTACAGAGGCAGCTAATTATGAGCACCCACAACAATAATAAAATGACCGTAATTTGTGCCAACATACTCGATTTTGTTGACGACCCTGCCATAGCAGGCGACAACGCCCACCGCTATTTTGAAAAAGGCGCATTAGTTATTCAAAACGGCAAAGTGGTTAACCTTGGTTACGAGCAAGACATACTGCCAAGCATTGATAAGTCAGCCACTATTATTCGCCACGATGGCAAATTGGTTATGCCTGGCATGATAGACACGCACATACATTTACCACAAACCGAAATGGTCGGCGCGTATGGCGAGCAGCTTTTAAGTTGGCTTACCGAATACGCCTTCCCCACTGAAAAAAAGTTTGCCAGTGAAGTTTACTCAAGTGAGGTTTCAAACCGCTTTTTAGATGAGCTACTACGTAATGGCACCACCACCGCGCTAGTGTTTGGTACGGTACACCCACAATCGGTTGATGCGTTTTTTAACGAATCTCAAAAACGTAATTTACGCATGATTGCTGGTAAAGTGATGATGGACCGTAATTGCCCTGACGATTTATCAGATTGCGCGCAAACCAGTTACGATCAATCAAAAGCACTAATAAAAAAATGGCACAATGTTGATAGGTTGAGCTACGCGGTAACGCCACGTTTTGCGCCTACATCAACCCCCGAACAACTGCAAAAATGTACTCAATTATTAGAAGAATACCCTGACACGTACCTGCATACGCACTTATCTGAAAACAAAGACGAGTGTGAATGGGTAAAAGGGTTATTTCCCGATGCCGATGACTACTTAAGTGTTTACGAGCAAGCTAAAATGGTGCGTAAACGTTCGGTATTTGCTCATAGTATTCATTTATCTGAGCGTGAGCTTTGCTGCCTTGCAGATAACAACGCGGCTATTTCGCACTGCCCTACCTCTAACTTATTTTTAGGCTCAGGCTTATTAAACTTAAAAGCCTGTGAAGAGCACGGTATAAACGTAGGCATGGGTACAGATGTAGGGGCAGGAACAAGTTTTTCTATGCTGCAAACAGGTAACGAAGCGTACAAAATTCAGCAGCTTCAAGGTCAAAAATTCTCAGCTTTTAAGGGCCTATACTTAGCAACTCTTGGCGGTGCGCGAGCCCTTGATTTAGAGGGCACCATAGGTAATTTTGCAATAGGTTGCGAGGCTGACTTTATTGTAATGGATTACGCAGCCACCTCGTTTTTAAAGTTCAGAATTGGCCACGCAAAAACCCTGCACGAGCAACTTTTTGCCATGATGATGCTAGGCGACGACCGCTGCATTGAACAAACCTACATAATGGGTAAAAGCGTGTATAAGCGCGATGATAAAAAACAATTTACAGCCACCCAGACACCGCAATTAGAAGAGGCTTAGCCAATGGAAAATTATTTATTTGAGCTTGCTCATTTAGTACTGCGTTATTTTCATGTAATTGCAGGCATTGCGTGGATTGGAGCGTCGTTTTATTTTGCGTGGCTTGATAATAACTTACAAACACCGCCACAGTGGAAACAAGACAAAGGCATAAAAGGCGATTTATGGGCCGTGCATGGCGGTGGCTTTTACGAAGTTGCTAAGTATCAAAATGGCCCTGAAAAAATGCCGCACACCCTGCACTGGTTTAAGTGGGAAGCCTACACAACGTGGATCACCGGTATTTTATTATTTAGCCTACTTTATTATGTTGGCGCCGATGTATACCTAATCGATAACAGTAAAAGTGAGCTAAGTAAATTTGCCGCTATTGGCGCATCGCTTGGCTTTATTGGCTTAGGGTATGGTGTTTATCGTTTGTTGTGTAAAACCCCACTTGTTGAAAACGGTAAAGCGTTTATTGCTGTGGTAATTGGTATATTGGCCCTTTGGACTTACGGAGTCGATCAGCTATTTAGTGACCGCGCTGTGTATATTCATGTAGGCGCGCTAATTGGTACGTGTATGGTTGGCAATGTGTACCACATTATTATGCCAGGGCAACGCTACATGGTAAGCGAAGTAGAAGCTGGCCGCATTCCTGATTCAGCACCGGGTTTAAAAGCAAAGCTGTGCTCTATTCATAATAACTACGCCACGTTACCTGTGGTATTTATTATGCTGAGCAACCACTTTCCATATACCTACAGCCACAGCTTTGGCTGGCTTATATTAATTGCGCTATTTGGCATTGGCATGTGGATACGCCATTACTTTAACTTAAAGCACCAAGGCGTTAATAAACCCTCGGTACTTATAAGTGGTATTGCCGCCTTTTTTACCTTAATGCTTGCTATAGCTCCATGGCCTACCAGCACAACAAATGCAGACGAAAACGCACCCTTACAAGCAAGCATTACCGACACTCAAGCGTGGGATATAATCAGCAAGCACTGTACACAGTGCCACAGTGAAACACCCACCTCTGAGCTTTTTCAAACAGCGCCGCTTGGCTTTAAGCTCGACTCTATCAATGATGTAAAAAAAGCCAGCACGCTTATTCATACCCGCGCAGTTATAACCAAAGACATGCCATTGGCAAATATGACCAAAATGACTGATGCAGAGCGCGAAACACTAGGCTCTTGGCTCACAGCGCTTAAAAAGGAGCAATAACATGAGCGAGCAATTTAAACACTACCCGCGCGATTTAATTGGTTATGGCTCACAGGTGCCCCATGCAAATTGGCCCAATAAAGCCCGCATAGCCGTACAAGTGGTATTAAATTACGAAGAAGGCGGCGAAAACTGTGTATTACACGGTGATGCAGCGGCCGAAACATTCTTGTCTGAAATAGTCAGTGCTCCGCATGTAGAAGACCGCCACATAAGCATGGAGTCCATTTACGAATATGGCTCACGAGCGGGTGTGTGGCGCTTACTTAAACTCTTTAAAAAATACGATATACCGGTCACCATTTTTGCAGTCGCAATGGCCCTTGAGCGCCATCCCGATGTAGCTAAAGCGTTTGTTGAGGCAGGACACGAAATTGCAAGCCATGGTCTGCGCTGGATCAATTATCAACATATAGATAAGCAAACCGAGCGCGAGCACATGCAAAAAGCCATTGAGATCATTCAAGCACTTACCGGTAAAAAGCCTAAAGGCTGGTACACCGGACGCACAAGCCCAAATACTGCTGCCCTAGTGGTAGAAAATGGCTCGTTTTTATATGATGCCGATGACTACAGCGACGACTTACCCTTTTACAGCATTAAAGAAGGTAAACCACAGTTAATAGTGCCCTACACACTTGATGTAAACGACATGCGCTTTGCTGCTGTGCAAGGCTTTAATGCCGGAGATCAGTTTTATAATTATTTAAAAGATGCATTCGATACGCTTTATGAAGAAGGCGACCCACAAGGTGAAAACGCCCCAAAAATGATGTCGATAGGGCTGCATTGCCGCTTAATTGGCCGCCCTGGGCGCATTAAAGCCCTCGCACGGTTTTTAAAATATGCCCGCTCGCATGAACAAGTTTGGTTTGCCACGCGCGAGCAAATTGCGGAGCATTGGCTTAAAACTCATCCATACAAACAATTATAATTATGACGACGCTTCTAAAATAATGGCATTGTAAAACATAAAAAGCCCAGCTTAGCTGGGCTTTTGTTACTCTAAGGGGGTGTTACTTAATTAAATGTTACTGTTACGATGTTAGAACATACGTTATCAGAAACACATAATTGGTAATCGTAGCTGGAAAGTGAAGCACCACGCTCGTAATCACGGTAGCGGCCGTTATCCGACGTAGTATCAATTAGCTCACCATTACGGTAAACGTTCATCGATTCAGCTCCTACTGTGCCCCAGCTAAGATCTACACGCATAGTACCCAAGCGTGATTTATTAGCGCGTTTTAATGTAAGCTCAATATCTACATCACTAACAACAACCGTTTGCATATACGTACTCGTATTACCTTCACTGTCTGTTACGGTTAGTTCAACGTTGTAGCTGCCAGAGCCGGCATACACATGAGTTGGGTTTTGATCAGACGATGTTGCACCATCACCAAAGTTCCAGCTCCACTGTGTAATATCGTTATTAGCATCAGTGCTTGAATCTGTAAACATGGCCGTTAAGCCTTCTATTTCAGCGTCAAAGTTGGCTTGTGGTGGCTGAGGAGTAACCTCTCCAATAGCACTAAAAGTAAGGGACCAACCATTAATATTACCCGTGTCTAAGCCAGCTGTATCTACAACGCTTAATGTCCAATCGCCTGTTGCAACTTCACCGTTAAATGCGCTTGATGTAAATGTTTTAACAATATCGTCGTCACTGCCACCTTGGTTACTTTGTAACGTAACTTCAGAGCCTTGAGCTGATGTTAGCGTCAGTACCAAGTCACCAGACCAAGTATGTGTAATGTTTACATCGGCAGAAGTGCCAAAAAGAGTTAAATCATCAGCAACGGTAATTACAGAGCTTGCACCTTGTGGATCGTTATCTGGAATAGATACGTTTTCATCACTGCTATATGTAAAATCGTTTAAGCCCGCAGGCTGTAGCATTAATGACACAGTTTGTGTTTTTAACTGCTGATCTGTACTTGCCTCAACAGTAAAATCATAATTACCCCAAGGCGTATCATCAAACGTATTTACAGTTAACACAACTTCATCACCTGGGCGTGCCGTAGAAGCACTTAATGTTGCCCCCTCTAAACCAGCGCTAAGAGAAAGCGCTACATCGCCATCCCACTGCGCAATCGAACCAATTTCAAACGTGTAGGTAACCGTGTCACCAACAGTTGCTTGCTGAGTTGTAGGAGTAACCGATAATTTAAAGCCAGGTGTAGGATCAGCATCTAATAATGCCTGGTTTGCATTTAAACGCGTACCTGCAACTGTTTTACCTGTTAAAGCAGTATTAGCATCGCCGCTGCTCATTAATAACTCTTTTAACTCTACGGCTGTTAAATCAGGGTTTACTGAAAGAACAAGAGCAGCCACACCTGCAACATGTGGAGTTGCCATTGAAGTGCCAGAATAACTAGCGTAACCGCCACCTGGAATAGTTGAAAGAATAGCGCTACCCGGCGCGCCCATATCAACACTTTCTAGGCCCCACTGTGAAAAACCAGACATGTTATCACTGCTATCGGTACTTGCGATCGATAGCACGCTGTCGTTTTCGTAGTTAGATGGGTAGTGCGGGTTTACATCGTTGTCTACTGCGCCGTTACCTGCAGCAGCTACAAATAAAATGTCTGCATCTTCACTGGCCGTTATCGCATCGGCTAAAGCTTGGCTATAACCGCCTCCGCCCCAGCTATTATTTAAAACGCGTAAGTTAACACCTGAGTTTTTAAGACCAACCATGTAGTCAATACATTTAATAGCATCAGACGTTGAACCACTACCTGAAGCATCTAAAAATTTACAACCAGCGATAGATACATCATGGTTTACACCCACAATACCTTCGTTATTGTTACCACTTGCACCAATGGTTCCTGAAACATGCGTACCATGTCCTTCATCATCCATTGGGTTACCTGTGTTAGTTATGGCATTAATACCATGAACATCATCAACATAACCGTTACCGTCGTTATCAATTCCATCGCCAGCAATCTCACCAGGGTTAACCCAAGTATTAGCTAAAAGATCAGGATGACTGTAATCAACACCGGTATCAATTACACCAACAACCACATCTCTACTACCCGTAGAAATTGACCATGCTTCAGGTGCATCAATATCGGCGTCAGCTACACCGCCAGTTTGACCTTCGTTATTTAAACCCCACAGGTCACCAAAACGCGGATCATTTGGCGTAGTGGCAATGCTTACACGATAGTCTGGCTCAACATACTCAATAGCCTGATGAGTTTTAAGGCGTTTAATCGCCTCTTTAGTACTCATACCCGTTACTTTAAATTTAGCTAAGCGGCCTGAAAGTAAAGACTTATAGTTATCATCAACCTCATCGCTGTTCATATCAGAGATTTTGGCCCTTACTAACGACCGAGCTTGCTTACGCATTTTAGCTGACACATTTTTTTTATATTTAACAATGAGCGAATCACTGCTTGCAGTAACTGATTGTTTAATACTTGTTTCCGGTAGTTGCGCAGCAGCTAAACAAGGAACAAGCGCTAGTGTAATAATAGATAATTTTGTTTTCATTGTTCTATCCATAGTTGATTAAGCTTAAAAATTTAAGCAAGTTTACTGACAACATCGAATAAGAAAGATCACATGGCATGTACCCAGCAAACTAACAAATCAAAAATTACTCAAGTCTTTAAATTGGAAACAATAAAAAATCAACATTTTTGACCAGTAGCGCAACTAAAAAAACACTAAAAGCAGTCTTTTTTATGAGCCAAATTCTTATAATCGGACACTTAAATAGATCAACAATATTTACTGGTTTTTTAATAAAACAGTGAGAATAAAAATATAATCACTATAACCAATTGTATTAAGACAATAAAAAAATTGGTAAAAAAAGATGATTTAAGAATTAATAATTCAAGAATACAGTGAATGTGCATTTAAAAAACGCAACACAACATTGAATAAAATTTAGATCACAACTTTATACCGGCACGGCATGCTGGAAACGCGAATACTCTATATAAACAAAATAACGTAGGGCATTCGGTATTTTTATTTCAAGGAGAAAATAATGAAGTTAAATAAATCACTTTTAAGCTGTGCAGTGGCAATTGCAATGGGCACAAGCTTCTCTTCCTTCGCAGATACAGCAACTAAATCTGGATCAGTATCTGATTTAAGTACAAAAGTGTCTGTGCAAAGCACGAGCAACTCAATGGTGCTTGCGCAAACCCAAGTAGGTAACACAGCATTACTGCTGCAAGATGGTGATGGCAATACAATGCAGGTTACCACCATTGGTAATGACAACACGACCGAGGTATCGCAATTCCAAACAGGTAACTTTGTAGAAGTAACCACCGTTGGCGATAACAACGTACAAATATACTCTCAGGACGGTTTGTACAATGGTGCTTTAACTACAGTCACCGGCAACAATAATCAGCTTTATGTTTCACAAGAGGGCGAAGGTTTATTTTTTAACAATGAAGCAATCAACTCTATTGTGGGTGATGACAACACTGTTGATATTGAACAAGGTACAGGTGGTCATTGGTTTTACAACATGGACATGCAAGGCAGTGGCAATGAGCTAAGCGCATTACAAACTGGTGAATGGCATGAAGCTGTAATTACAAGCGCTACAGGCGACGATAATGCAGTAATGGTGGAGCAAGATGGCTTTTATAATACGTTCAGAGTGACCTCGCTACAAGGTAACGATAACGAGTTAGACATTGAGCAAGTTGGCGACCAAAATGCTGTAACACTTACAGATCTTTACGGTGACAATAATGAGTTTGGTGTTGAGCAAGAAGGTGCTGACAACACCGTTAATTTCACAGCTATTGTAGGTAGCGATAACGAAGTAGGTATAGACCAAGAAGGCTTGGCTAATAATGTTGATTCAGCTTTATTTGAAGGCGAAAACAACGAAGTAATGGCGATGCAAAATGGTGACTTTAATACAACAACTGCTGAGTTAATTGGTAACGATAACGAACTTACAGCCATTCAAAATGGTAGCGAAAATGAAGCATACATGGGCGTGTTAGGCTCAGATAATGAATTTACAATTAGTCAATTTGGCGATGTTAACTCAGCTCATTTAGTAAACTTTAATGGCCTAGGAAATGATGTAAACCTTACCCAACTTGGTGAAGAAAACATCGCGGTTGTTGAGTCATCTTACCCTGACGTTTCGCTTACATCTAATGATAACGACATCGAAATTACACAAGATGGCTTGCAAAATGAAACCATGGTTACACTTGCAGGTATTCTTGATAGTAACTTTAACCAAATTGATATTGCGCAAAATGGCGACTTTAACCTTATCGATATGATGGTAGAAGGCAGTGGCCACAGCATAGATATTTCTCAAGAAGGTGAAAATAACTGGGTTGTTGGTACTGAGCAATCACCGTTTTTAGTAGGTGGTGAAAACGTTACATTCAATGTAACTCAACTTGGCAATGACAACATTGTTGAAGGTGGTGTTATTGGTGTTAATAGTACTGTAACGGTTACTCAAATTGGCGACGGCAATACAGCCACAATTACACAAATGTAATTAATAACAATAAAGGGGAGCTTCAACTCCCCTATTTTAAACTATGAAAATAAATAAAAAAATCACTCTCCTGCTCTTACTCGCTTTGTATTTGGCCCCTCCAGGTGTTGCTGCAGATGAACTTGAAATTGATGGGCTGTTACTCGATAGAAGCATTAGCCGATTTGGTCATCAATTTTACTATGAATTTTCAAATTACTGGCGAGACTTGCCTTCAACGGCTGGTTTTAACATTGAAATCAAAGAAACAGTAATACCCAAAGCTGGAACAAAGCTTACCTTAGTAATGAACAATCAAACTATATATGCAACCTATTTAGGACGCAGATTAGAGCCATTAGATGCACGCGTTGAACAAGCGGTCTATACGGTAATTGATGCAATGGCTCGCTCAAACATGGCTACATCTTCTAAGGATATGGCTTTAAATGGATGGTAAAATGAAAAAAATAGTATTTACAATAATAACAACATTATCCTTTTGCGCATCAGCAACTGAAATGGTTTATACCCCAATAAACCCAAGTTTTGGCGGCAACCCACTTAATGCCAATATGCTATTGAGCAAAGCACAAGCCCAAAATAAACATAAAGCGCCTTCAATCGAAAAAGGCTACGCTGAACAATTTCAGGACTCACTTGAGCGTACTTATTTAAACCGTATGGTACGTGAAATAACAGACATGGCCTTTGGGGAAGATATAGAAGACAGTATTTTTGACCAAGACTCAATTTTTATGAGTGGCGATTATCAAATTGAAGTCATCACCAGCACCGCTGATACCATTACAGTCAAAATAACAAATATTATTGATGACACCGTCGTGATTATTGAAGTACCGAGGTTTGGATAATGAAAAAAATAATAACAATAGCAATACTATTACTGCTAAGCGGTTGCTCAACATTAGGCAAATTAATTCCACCGTCACAACAAAATGCAATGAGCCTTGAGCCAACAGAAATATTCAGCGATCTAAAAAACTTACCAAAGCCAGCAGGCAGTATACCGGTTTCAGTTTACTCATTTAGAGATCAAACAGGTCAATACAAACCCCAAACAAATGTAAGCTCTTTTTCTACTGCCGTAACACAAGGCGCTAATTCTATTTTAGTACAAGCGCTTCATGAATCAGACTGGTTTACACCGGTTGAACGAGAAGGTCTGCAAAATATATTAACGGAAAGAAAAATTATTCGGGCAGCCCAATCAGAAAACCCAAACAGTGTTGAACTTCCTCCATTAACCACCGCTAAAATAATTTTAGAAGGCGGTATTATTAGCTACGATACCAATGTAAAAACCGGTGGTTTAGGGATGGAGTACTTTGGTATTGGCGCCTCTGAGCTTTATAGAGAAGATGCTATTTCAATATATTTACGCGCCGTAGACGTACGAACAGGCCAAGTGCTATTGAGCGTTGCCACCAGCAAAAAAGTACTAAGCCAAGAAATGAGAGCAGGCTTTTTTAGATATGTAAGCTACAAGCGCCTTGCCGAAGCCGAAGGTGGCTTTAGCGACAACGAACCCATGAGTATATGTGTTACTCAAGCAATAGAAAAAGCACTGACCGACCTGGTTACAAAGGGCATTGATAAAGGCTTATGGGCTCAAAAAGCAGCTTAATATTTTATTTAAAAAAACTAAAAAGGCTACATTACGTAGCCTTTTTTATGTGGTTTATGTTGTTATTTAGCCGCTATAAGCTACTTACTCATAGGTAATAATACCGCTACATAACGCTGGGCCCAGTTTGCAAGCTCTATTCTATTTCGTGAATTTGTTTTTTTGAAGGCACTATACAAATGCGTTTTTACGGTGTGATCACTTATATTAAGTTTATCCGCGATCGTATTATTACTCGCGCCTTGAGCAATTAAATGAATAACCGACTTTTCGCGTTTGGTCAGGTGAGCATAATCGTCTTGCTTTAAAGTAATATCGTCTTTTAAAGAGTTAAAAGAAGAAGCAACTAATAAAATATCACTAAATGCTTTAGAAATTACTTTTCGGGTAAACCACAGTTCATCGGATGTGACCCTAACTAACCCCTTAAAAATAACTTCTGGCGCATCCGATTTATAAAAAACACCATTAACATGATTTAATAGTAAGTTTTTTTCGCAAACAGCCTCTTGCTCAACATTAAATAAAACAACCTTATGCTTTTTTGCTAAACAAAGCAAATCAGCAGGTAATAAATCAAGCCAGTTATTTTTAGCACCATCAATTAAATATAAATCAAACTTGTCGCGCGCGTCAGGTTTAGGCAATGCATCATCCATTTTTATATCACCAAAAATAGCCTGCATAGTTTTTAATATAATTGTGTAACTTTCACAGTGAAAAGAAGATTGAAAGGTGGTTTTAACAAATACGGTGTGCGGTTTTAGCATAGATTTCATCCTTGAAACTTTGATACTAGATTAACTAAAATACCCGAGGTTTACAATGCGATTTTAATATTAAGAATAAAGAGAAAAAAGCAGCGAAAAAATTAATGCATATAAATAACAATAGCTTAAAAATTAATTTATACTATACCTCATATATTATACTGCTCTGATCTGTTGAGCATTACCTATTAGCTTTATCTCAATACTCAGTACTGAAAAATTATACTGAGCCGTTATTTAAATTTTCCATAAATAACGACCACACTTTAAAACGTTATATTTTTGCCTTTAATTTATTGAGTGCATCAACAGAGAAACCACGGTCGTAAAAATATAATATTTTCCCTGTGCTATCTATAAGAATAACGCGCGAATTGTTAGGACTTTGGTTACCAGTAAACTTTTGCACCGCTTCACCGTCTTTATAAATAGTAATAACACCACCCCATAACTCTTTAGGAATCCCTTTGCGCATACCATTATCAATAAACGTGCTAAACATTCGCGGTGCCATGCCGGCAATGGTAGGTAACTCATAGGTAGGGAGTGTTACACCTGCCATATCTAAACCGATTAACCAGCGATCAATATCAAACTGGCTATCTTGTTTATAGCCTATAAGCAGCAAGGTTTTTTCAGTGTTAAAATCACTCGGAATAACAAATTCTTTCTTCTCTAAGCTTTCGCCAGTAATCGTTGGAAATTGCTTTCCGACAACTTGCTGATTAGGGTATTGCGATGCGCAGCCAGTTATTAAGAGTAACAAAAGCATTGTAAATATTGATCTAATCATTCTAATTAGCCTGTTTTTATAATAAATTTAACTGCTTATACGCTTTAAAAAAGATCGTCGATCTTTTTTAAAGCGTTTGCTGTGCTATATACCGTTTAAATTTATCGACCTTCATTGGCCGGCCGTATTTCCAACCTTGCCCATAATGTACACCCGCGCTTTTTAACATAGCTTCTTGCTCAGTTGTTTCTATTCCTTCAGCTACACAGGTGTAATTAAACTTACGCACTAACTCCATTATATTAGGGATCATAGACGCCTTTAAACCTTGCGTGGCTATATCTTGTACAAAAGTTCGGTCTATTTTTAGCTGGTGGAAACTTAAATTTTGTAAATTTCTTAAATTAGAATAGCCAGTACCAAAATCATCCAGCGACAAATTAAATCCAGAATCAACCAGCGTTCTAAAATGAGCATGTGCAATGCTAGTATCGAGGTACTCGTCTTCGGTTATTTCTAGGCAAATAATAAAGCGTGAATTAATAAGTGCAGGTTCTTGTGTCAACAGCGATACATTTCCAAGCTCTACATCACAAGGAAATATATTAATAGACACCTTAAACCCCGTTGGTAAATCGTCCAACTCTGTAAGCTCTTTAAGTACTTTCGCTACCATTGCTTGAGTAAACGACCACGTTAAATTATTTTTTCGTATCACCGGAATAAACTCATCGGGGTAAAGTGGCCCGTATTTGTCTTCAAAGCGAGCTAGCACCTCACAACCAATTACTTTACCTGTGTGCAAACAAATAATAGGTTGGTAAGTCCAATAAAATGAGCCCTTTGTTAAGCCTTTACGCACTCTATTATTAGTAGAGCGACGAGCGGCAATTTGATAATCCACTATTAGCGCGCTCGACACACCCGTTAGGCAGGTTAAAATAAGAGAAATGATCAGCAAAAATTGATTGTCAGCGAAAAACTCACTCCATGGTGTTCTAACCGCAACGCAATATCCTTTATTTTTATTGCTGCACATAAGTGCGGTTTCAAATGGTATTTGTTTGTGGCTTACAAGCTCTTTACTCAAGCCGCTTTTACCTGCCAAATGAAATGACTCAGAACCCGTTTTATACGTTATTTCCCAGTACGGTGCTGCAATATTACTGCGACTAATGGCTGCAGTATCCATAATTAAATTATAGTTACCCTGCCTTACAATCACGACCTGCATTATTCGCTCTTCAAAAAGTAAAATTCTTAAGTTTGGCTCAAACCGAACTCTGATGTTATTGTCGTTTTTACTTTCAAGATTGTTACGAATATAGTCGGGGGTTCTATCGTTTATTGGGTTTTTTAGTACACCCGAACCTGTGGTACAAACAAGCTGATTATTTTTAAAAAAGCCGATATCTACAACATACTTGGCATCAAAAAGTGCACGTCGCATTTCAAGCAGGTTTTCGTCGCTACACTCAGAGAAGTTTAATGCATTTAAAGGAAAAAGAATTTGGCGTCGCTCGCTTACAGCTGCGTCTATGTGGTTAACAATTTGCTTTGCATCTTTATGTATTGCAGCCGCTAATTTTTGCCCTGCAAAATACAGTAAAACGAGGCTACCTACCACAAAAACCAAAACACCGGTTAAAACTGCAATTAATGACTTTTGTTGGTATTTTTTCATTATGTCCTTATTGCCTATAAAGCATTCACTATCAGTGTGTTCTCCATCATTGCATAATCAGCCTTAAATGCAAATAAGCTCACAATATTCATAGTAAATAGCGTACTTATAATTTAAGCGTTAGCGTTAATTAAGCATCAACTTCATTTATTAAATTACACACTAAACCCGCTATTTTAGCATGGCTATTGGCTTCTATATGTACCCCATCAATGGGTGAAACAGAAACGATTTTTTGTAAATCATAAAAGTTGGCATTTTTAATACACGCTACATTTTCAAACTCTTTACTCAAAGCTAGGTTTTTACTCGGTGCGCCCTCGTAAACATGTTTATATTGCCCTACACAACTAACATAGGGTGGGCTCAATATTATGAGCTTGGGTTGTTTATTCCCCTCGTAAAACCCTTCAATACTGTCTATTAAATTTGCTAAGCCATTCCCTATTTGCTCAGGCGTTAATTTAAAGCGCTTTTTTAAATCGTTAGTACCAAGGGCTATCACTATAGCAGTCAAAGAGTGCGCTTCTAAAAGCGGTTTTAAATAACTTACCCCCGATAAGCCCCCATAAAATGGTGGATTATTCACAAGCGTACGATTAGGCTGCCCTGCTTCTATAATAGCAAATTGGTCACCTAGCCTTTCTGCTAATACCGACGGCCACCTTACTTTTTCCTCAAAACGCTTTCCCGTTGCGGGGTTTAACCCCCACGTATTTGAGTCACCAAAACATAAAATAGATTTTTTCATTAAAATGGATTCAAAGTGTAACCTTGCTGCTGAAGTTGAGCATGCGCGGTCATAGCAGATAAAGACATGGTAACGCCTTGTATAAGCTGTTTAGGCGTTACTTTAAAGTGAGTAGCCGACTGCCCGCACACAAATACCTGCGTGTTATTTGCCAATAATTGTTTTATTAAGCTCGCGTTTTTATTATCAACGTTAAAGCGTTTTTTATATTCATCGTTCGATAGCACATCTACACTTGCACCACCATGTATAACTAATGCTAACTTAATATTCTCTGGTTTAATGCCATGTGCAACATGCATATTTATAAAGCGGGCAAGTGAGTTCATCGCATTATTTTGCTCGCCTTTTTTAGCGCCATCGGCCACATCAAACGCTATTTTAAATTGAGTCGAATCATTAATCGCTGCATGCTCTGGTACTTTATAGTAATAACCAAAACCGTTAATAGGTTGCTCATTAGCGAAAGATAATGGGCTTAACAACAAAAGTAATAGTAAATATTTCATAAACAATCCTTTGGCTTTTTTAGTGTATAAATAAAGTACCAGATGCTTTGTATAAAAGGCAGTTATTCACGATAAAGTGTGCGAACTTTTATGGTGATGCGTTAAAAAACGCATGCCTAAATAACTAAATGTGTTTTTAAACATCGCGACAAAAGCATCTGGCGCCTCACTCGACGACGCATTAGACAACAACGAAAAATCTTTACTGCGCAGTAAACGCAACTTTGGTTTTAAATGTTCGTCATCCATGTAATCGGTAATTCTGTCTATGAATGTTTTCATTTGTGTTGTGGTGCTATACCAATACACTGGCGAAGCAAATACCCAATGGTCGTAATTTAAAAGTGATTCAAAAAGCGAGAAAAATTCATCATCAGTGTATTTTTTACTGTAACTGTAAGGCGGTATTTTAAATTCATCTAAACACACAACATGCAGCTCATTTTGCTCTGCAAAACTTTTAACATGTGCGGCTGTGTTACCATTTTTTCTTGCCGATGAATAAATAATAACGGTGTTACGACTAAGTTTTTGTTGCATTTTTCCAGCTCCTTTTTTAATGTTGAAGGGAGCTTAAAACCTCAAGTTATATTGAGGTCAATACATGGAATAAAATTAATGTCTGCTGAGCAAAAAAAGCTGATCGACGCCACTTTAACAGTAGGTTACGTAGCAAAAAGAAGTGGTGTAAAAGTGTCTACATTACACTTTTACGAAACTAAACATTTAATAAAAAGCTGGCGAAACAGCGGCAATCAACGCCGCTACAAACCCGACGTACTTCGCCGAGTGGCCGTTATAAAAGCAGCACAAGCCATGGGCATTTCGCTAGACGACATAAAACAAACACTTGCCTCACTCCCCGATAACCGCACGCCCACTAAAAAAGATTGGTCTGCGCTTTCAAAACGCTGGCAAGCTCAATTAGATGAACGCATAGCGTATATGCAACGCATACGCGACCGCGTAGATGGATGTATTGGCTGTGGGTGTTTATCACTTAAAAGCTGCCCTATTTATAATAAAGACGATCATTTAGGGAGTGAGCAAAGTGGAGCAGTATTGTTAAAAAGTAAATTATAATAAATTTGAAAGTTAAATTGAATTTATTTTTAATTAAGTGAGGTTAAAAAAGGAATAATTAATATATAAAATCTTAATATTTTTATTATTGCAATAATGATTATATAGTATAAAAAAGCCTTTCTAAAATTCATTTAGAAAGGCCAAAGCAATTATTTTTTACTTGTTAACTCTTTAACAATTGCATTCATTTCTAAAGGCATTTGAGCCAATATAGCGTCATGATCATTTGCTAAAACAAGATCTTTTTCAATAAAAGACACTACTTCTAAATCTTTAACATTAATTACGCCACCAAAAGCCGTTACGCGTCTTACGCCAGGTACTGGAATACCGCCAGTGCTGTCTACATGCAAAACAATTACATTTTCAAAAGAAAAGTCTTTGTCATCAATAACACCCGAGCTTTTAAGTGCTTTAGTTAACTTTTCCATAGAATACTGTAAGTCAGTAGCAATTCTTTCACCGTAGTAATTTATTTTATAGTCACCTTTATTTGCACCACGGCGAATACTTTCACCTAAAGTCCAAGAAAGGTTGCCTACAACACTGTATAGCTGCTGAGCAGAAATAACTGAAGCGCCATATTGACCAGCAACACCCGCAGTAATAGCTAAACCAACTTCACTGCTGTTACCTGGCACGCCATGTAATGAAACCGGAAAAATCAAAGCTGGGTTATTAGTAGATAAATTGATTGGTTGTTCGTATTTGTCATTAACTTTTAAATCAGTTGTCATACAACCTGTTAATATCAAAGTACTAGAAAGAGTTAGTGTAGTTAAAACTTTTTTTAATAAAGTATTCATTTTCATCCTTTTAATGTTTATTTTTTATCCCGCGCAGAATTATACAAACCATTTCAAAAAAAACAACATTAATATAACAAAAATATTTATTGATAATAAAACAATAAAAACACTCTTATAAGTAAAAATACAACAGCATTAACTATACCAATAAACAGAATAATAAAACTTAACATTCCAAATTAAAAACTGTATTAAATCGACATTTTAAATATTTTACATATGATGGCTAAAAATTTGTAATTATAGTTACGCCTAGTGACAACATGGTTTTATTAACATTTAAAAAGGCTCATTAAACTAAAAACCAATAAAATTAAAACTTAACCTTTAACTTTGAATATGAAAGAATTAGTAAGGTAATCTTGTTTTATGTCAAACAACAAAGGTTCAACGTATAGCTAAACCAATATACTCAAAAGACAACTGAACCAGATGGTAGTAAATGCCTTTAATTATTGATTTCCTGCCTACTTCGGCGGTTTATCACATGTTACATTTAGCCTACTTCCATAGTTATTGATAGCCCTTTTTAAGCTGATAATAACGGTATACAAAGTTGAACTTTCAATAATTCAAAAGGAACTTGAACGTGGCCATTATAGGAATTGATTTAGGCACAACTAATAGCGCATGTTGCGTTTGGAAAGGCACAGAGTTAATACAAATTCCCAACCGTTTAAATAAATTTTTGACTCCTTCAGTAGTCACTATTGACGATGAAAACAATATCATCGTTGGTTCCACCGCCAAACAGAGGTTGATCAGTCACCCGCTCAATACAGTTGCAGTTTTCAAACGCATTATGGGCACAGAGCATGCGATAGAAATTGGTAGTCATGCGTTTACTGCCCCCGAGCTATCTTCTTTTGTTTTGCGCTCACTTATCGAAGACGCAGAAGCTTTTTTAAGCGAAAAAGTAACAGAGGCAATAATTAGTGTTCCTGCTTACTTTAACGAAAACCAACGATACGCAACTAAATTGGCAGGTGAGCTGGCAGGGATTAACGTAAGAAGGCTAATAAACGAACCAACTGCAGCAGCTATGGCTTATAGTTTAAATGATCGCCAACAAGGTACCTTTATGATTTTAGATATGGGTGGCGGAACATTCGATGTCTCAATATTAGAGTACTTTGAGGGCGTTATGGAAGTTCATGCTAGTGCCGGAGATAATTACCTAGGTGGTGAAGACTTCGTTTATGCCATGTTTGAACAGCTATGTTTAGATAATAACTTTGATAAACAACAGTTTTCTCGCCAAGAACGACAACAAATATTTATGAAGTTAGAAATCATAAAGTGTAATATTGACAATGACTTAGCTCATCAATTACAACTATCGTATCAAAACAAAAAATATAAACTTACAATAGAGCAACATTGGTTTTATCGTGTAATAACTCCTCTGTTAATCAGGGCGCAACACCCTATTAATCAAGCCCTACGCGACGCCAACTTACACCCTAATGACATTGATGACGTAATTTTAGTTGGAGGAGCCACCAAGCTTAAAGCCCTGCGGTCTATGGTGAGTAAACTTTTTGGGCGTTTACCTTCTTGCAATTTAAATCCCGAGCTAGTCGTATCAATAGGCGCTGGTGTTCAAGCTGGGCTGGTAGAAAAAAACAAAGCCTTGGATGACATTGTTTTAACCGATGTATGTCCCTTTACCCTGGGCACTGAGATACTTGATGATTTTGATAACCCAGGCCAAATGCTTCCAATTATTGAACGCAACTCTATTGTACCTATTAGTGTTGAACGAGATTTATATACATCCAAAGACTATCAAACGACAATGCGAGTTAACATATATCAAGGCGAACACAGACAAGTACATAGAAATATTTGTTTAGGTGAATTAAAAATAAGCGTGCCCAAAGACAAAGTAGGAAAACAACCTGTTACAGTTCGTTACAGCTACGATATGAGCGGACTGCTAGAGGTCGACGTTAAAGTAAAAAGTACCGGAAAAACTTACAACAAAGTAATTAATAACGCCCCAGGCGCATTAACTGATGAGCAAATCAGTCGTGCTAAAGCAACGCTAAGTCAGCTAAAGTTTCACCCTAGAGACAGCGAAAAAAATCGCTCATTAGTAGCAAGAGCCGAACGTATTTACAGTTGCTCTCTTGGTTCTAAAAGAGAAGACGTTGGTCAACTAATCTCTCGTTTTGAACATATACTAGATAACCAAAACCCAAGAGAGATACAACAAGCTCAGGTAGTGTTTAGCGAAGCTTTAGACTCGTTTGATAGCGAACGTTGGTTCTAATGATTGACTGGGAATTACTGCAAATAGAACCAACAAGTGATATTGGTTTAATTAAAAAAGCTTATGCTGCTCGTGTCAAAGTTATTCGCCCTGACGAAAAGGCTACGGAGTTTTCTGCACTTCACAATGCATACAAAAGCGCTATTAAGCACGCAAAGAATGCTATGGATCAGGAAATAGAAACTTCTGAAGACCAAATGTTTTTCTCAAAACAAGATGAGCAAGCTCATTTATCTGGTGAGAAAACACCATTTTTTAATAAAAACGAATACCTTGCAGATCAGCAAGGCGCGGGTAAATCATATACTAATTGCCATCAGCATCATGAAGTATTTATTGAGAACTCATTTCACAATCTAATTAACAAAAACGAACAAAATGTTTTAGAAGAAACACCAACTCCTGACTTGTCAGATAACCAGCAAATTACAATTGAAAACCTGGATGACATATTACAAATATGTGACGATATACTATCTGAAGACGATGAACATGTTCAATTTCAGCGCTGGAATCAATTCAGCCAGAAACAAACACTACTTAATAAAAAAACTCACTTCAAAGTAAGCATATATTTGATTAATGCATTTTACTCTTTAATTAAGGCTGTCGGTGATGGCAAACCCCATGCAATATACTCAACTGTAGGGCTGGGAACTCAATCAATAATATTATTAAACAACACATTTTTATGGCAAGAAGAACAAGAAACACTAAAAGAGTATGTAAATTCAAACGCATTAGACTCAATCTTGGAATACATTGATAATGAAACGCCTAACCATAAACCTCTATCAGCGGTACAAGGTGGTATCAGTGCCCTTAATCGATACTCTAAAGACGAAATCGCAATGTACGAAGCAGCTAAATCAAGCTTTTTTACCTTAAAAGCGTTGTTTATTATGTGGTGTCTTGTCTTATTAGTTGTTTTCTGCGTTTCTTTGCTTACAACACTAAACGGTCTGCTATTTCGCCCCTCAAACTTTCAGAACTTTATGCTCGTATTAAGCCAGTTCATTGTATGTTTTAAGCTCTATCAAAATAGTAAATTAGCGTTTAATTGTGTTTGGCTTATTGCAGTTATCGCCTTGCTATTATTTCCTTTTGGTACCATATGGGGAATATTCGCAATTCGTAAACTTAGAAAAGCAAGGCATTATTTTAAATTTGCTAACAACCCACCGATAACTAAATGACAACAAGCGCTTTATTTATATCGATAAAATAAAGTGTTTTTAACTTCTCAGCTTTCACAAGACAGTTTTTAGCTCAGAATAGTACTTAAGGTATCCCACAGGTTAGCTGGATAAATAACCGTTTGGCTTTGTATTTCCAATTAAGTGTTTCTTTACGTTCAGGCTCAGGTGTCCAGCGTTGCCACGGTTTGGTGATTTCTGGCTGGGGTGCATCGTTATACCAGTCTATTTCGCAGGCTTCTTTGTACAGCTCATCATAAATTTCGGTTTGTTGTTTGAAGCTCATATCACGCCAATACACTTCTGGGCGATTATTGTGTGTATCAAACTCGGCGGTTATTGGGTCAAGGTGCCGGTAACCTTCGTATTCTGGAATATCAGGTAATGGCTTGGTGTTATCCATAAAGCGCACTAAGCGCTCCCAAAATAACAAACAATAGATAGGGTCTTGTGCAAGTTCAGTGACCACTATGGTCATTTTTGTTTGTGGGTATTTATCTCTGTCTTTGTGCGATATCACCGGGAAAAAGGCGCGAGAGCCCCCTTGGTCTGTACTTTGATTTACCAATACACACTTCATATCTTGCCAATCAAAGCAGCAATTACCAAATTCATCGCGCTCGTCGCATCCGGGAATATCAAAGGTATAACCCACTTTGCCTGTAAGGCGGTCAGAATAGGCATATTTAGGTGGAAATACCAAATCCCAAATAGGGAATAGGTTTAAAAATAATAAGTTCCATCCAAGTACTAAGTATAAAAACCACCATGGAAAACTATCCTCAGATAAAGGATAAACAATACTAAATATTCCGACAGCCACACTACCACAAAACCCCAAGAACATTGGGCCAAACAATAAAAGTCTAATTGGACTATTGCCACATGAGTGAGTTTGAAATCGTTGGGGATTTTTTTCTATGGTCGTTTTTTTTGTGTAATACCATTTAGCTAACAAGCATAAGCCACTAAATTTTATTTGCAGGTCGAGTGTATTACCTTGCTCGAAAAATTGGTTAAAGACTGTTTTTCTGGGTAGGGTTCCGCCCAAATATTTAAAAATACTCATAATATTCCTTTTATAAACCTAGGCAGCACTTGTGCCACCTAGGTTTGAATTCCTTTTCTGATTGTTAAAGAGCAATCGCGTTTAAACACCCGCAATAATTTGCATTGCAAGGGTTTTCATCAGGCGTTTCCAGTACGGTGTGTCGTCTGGTTGGTTTAGGCTTTCATCAATTGGCCACTTTTCCCACGGTTTGGTAATTTCTTTATTTGCCCAGCGTTTTGGGTTGGTGATGGCGCCATCAAAATTAAAGCGGTAAATATCATCATCAAGTTCTTCTTCTATTTGCTTCATCTGCTTGTAGCTCATTAAACGCCAGTACTTTTCAGGGCGGTTATTTTGTTTATCAAAATCGTGTGTTATTGGGTCAAGGTGACGAAATGGCTCTATTTCAGGTGAATCAACGAGTGGTTTGGTTACGTCCATAAAGCGCACTATGCGCTCCCATGTGTATTTACAGTAGTTTGGGTTTTGTGGGTTGTCTTTTACGCGTATTTCGCTAAATGCACCACGGTGGTTTTCGTAATCTTTATGGGCAATATACATTGCATGGGTTACACCATGG
>Ga0209712_10000137_pt1 | contig 62626 bp, 65 predicted proteins | sample ArcOceMetagenome_FD_187443 | JGI IMG/M metagenome (GOLD analysis project Ga0209712, IMG submission 187443) | Marine eukaryotic phytoplankton communities from Arctic Ocean - Arctic Ocean - Greenland ARC118M Metagenome (SPAdes) (version 2) | ecosystem: Environmental > Aquatic > Marine > Oceanic...
TGAGAGTTTCTTAAATTATCATCTCCTGAAAAGGAGAAAAGTTAATGGCAATAAGCTCAACTGATAACCGCACGAAGAACGTGCAAGTTTTTGTTGAAAAGAACGCTGTAGAAACAAGTTTTGAAAAATGGGCACAACCAGGTCATTTTTCACGAACTTTAGCGAAAGGTCCAAAAACAACAACTTGGATTTGGACTCTACATGCAGATGCTCACGATTTTGATAGCCAAACAAGTTCGTTAGAAGAAGTATCACGTAAAGTTTTTAGTGCCCATTTTGGTCAACTTTCTATAATCTTTTTATGGATTAGTGGTATGCACTTCCACGGTGCTTACTTCTCAAACTATTCTGCTTGGTTATCAGACCCGATTAATATCAAACAAAGTTCACAAGTTGTTTGGCCAATTGTTGGTCAAGAAATTTTAAACGGTGATCTTGGTGGTAATTTCCAGGGTGTTCAAACAACATCTGGTTGGTTCCAAATGTGGCGTGCAGAAGGAATCACTAGTGAAGTAGAATTATATTGGATTGCGATCGGTGGATTAGCAATGTCAGCAATTATGTTATTTGCTGGTTGGTTCCACTATCATAAAGCAGCTCCAAAATTAGAATGGTTCCAAAACGCTGAATCAATGATGAACCACCATTTAGCTGGTTTATTAGGTTTAGGTTGTTTATCATGGTCCGGTCACCAAATTCATATTGCATTACCGATTAATAAATTATTAGATGCAGGTGTATCTCCACAAGAGATTCCATTACCGCACGAGTTTTTAATTAACCGTGAGTTAATGAGTCAATTATACCCAAGTTTTGCAAAAGGCTTAACACCATTCTTCAGTGGTCAATGGGGTGAGTATTCTGACTTCTTAACATTTAAAGGTGGTCTAAACCCAATTACGGGTGGTTTATGGCTAAGTGATATAGCACATCACCATTTAGCACTATCTGTACTATTTATTGTTGCTGGTCATATGTACCGTACAAACTTTGGTATTGGTCATAGCATGAAAGAAATTTTAGAAGCTCATAAAGGTCCATTTACAGGCGAAGGCCATAAAGGCTTATATGAAATTTTAACAACATCATGGCATGCACAATTAGCTATTAACTTAGCTATGATGGGTTCATTAAGTATTATTGTAGCACATCATATGTATGCAATGCCTCCTTATCCTTATCTTGCGACAGACTATGCTACTACATTATCATTATTCACACATCATATGTGGATCGGTGGTTTCTGTGTAGTTGGTGGTGCAGCACATGCTGCAATCTTCATGGTACGTGACTACACACCGGCAAATAACTACAATAATTTATTAGACCGTGTTTTACGTCATCGTGATTCTATTATTTCACACTTAAACTGGGTTTGTATCTTCTTAGGTACACACGCTTTCGGTTTCTATGTGCATAACGATACTATGCGTGCATTAGGTCGCCCACAAGATATGTTCTCAGATAAAGCAATTCAATTACAACCCATTTTTGCACAATGGATCCAAAATATCCATTTATTAGCACCAGGTACAACAGCTCCAAATGCATTAGCAACAACAAGTTATGCGTTCGGTGGTGAAGTTGTTGAAGTAGGTGGTAAAATTGCAATGATGCCTATTAAATTAGGAACTGCAGATTTCATGGTTCACCATATCCATGCTTTCACAATTCACGTAACAGTTTTAATTTTATTAAAAGGTGTGTTATACGCACGTAGTTCAAAATTAATTCCGGATAAGGCAACTTTAGGTTTCCGTTTCCCTTGTGATGGCCCAGGTCGTGGTGGTACTTGTCAAAGTTCTAGTTGGGATCATGTATTCTTAGGTTTATTCTGGATGTATAATTCTATTTCTGTAGTAATCTTCCATTTCAGTTGGAAAATGCAATCTGATGTTTGGGGTACAGTTTCACCTGATGGTAGTATCTCGCATATTACTGGTGGAAACTTTGCACAAAGTTCAATTACAATTAACGGCTGGCTACGTGATTTCTTATGGTCACAAGCATCACAAGTTATTCAATCATATGGTTCAGCTTCATCTGCTTATGGTTTAATCTTCTTAGGTGCTCACTTTATTTGGGCATTTAGTTTAATGTTCTTATTCAGTGGTCGTGGTTACTGGCAAGAATTAATTGAATCAATTGTTTGGGCACATAATAAATTAAACTTCGCACCAACAATTCAACCTCGTGCTTTAAGTATTACACAAGGTCGTGCAGTTGGTTTAGCGCATTATTTATTAGGTGGTATCGGAACAACTTGGTCGTTCTTCTTAGCACGTGCTATTTCAATAAGTTAAAACTATCTTTTTATTACCAGATAGTATAGAAAAATAAAAATTTTTAAAAATACGAGTTAAAGATAATTTTTTTAAATTATTTCGAATCAATATTTATATGAAAAGGCATCGAATAATTATGGCAACTAAATTCCCCAAGTTTAGCCAAGCCCTTGCACAAGATCCTGCAACACGACGTATTTGGTACGGTATTGCGACTGCACATGATTTAGAAGCACATGATGGTATGACAGAAGAAAATTTATATCAGAAAATTTTCGCGTCACACTTTGGTCATTTAGCAGTAATTTTCTTATGGACAGCAGGAAATCTATTCCACGTTGCTTGGCAAGGAAATTTTGAAAAATGGGTTAGTAACCCGTTAAAAACAAAACCAATTGCACATGCAATCTGGGATCCTCATTTTGGTGAATCTGCATTAAAAGCATTCAGTAAAGGTAATAACTACCCAGTAAATATAGCATATTCTGGCGTATACCAATGGTGGTACACTATTGGATTTAGAACTAATCAAGAATTATACCAAGGTTCAATTGGTTTATTATTATTATCTAGTGCTTTATTATTTGCAGGTTGGTTACATTTACAACCAAAATTCAGACCAAGCTTATCATGGTTTAAAAATAATGAATCACGTTTAAACCACCACTTATCTGGTTTATTAGGTGTTAGTTCTTTAGCATGGACAGGTCACCTTGTTCACGTTGCAATACCTGCTTCACGTGGTGTTCATATCGGTTGGGATAACTTCTTAACAACTCCTCCACACCCTGCAGGTTTAACTCCATTCTACACAGGAAATTGGACTGCGTATGCAGAAAATCCTGATTCAGCTGGACACGTTTATGGTACAAGCGAAGGTGCAGGTACTGCAATTTTAACTTTCTTAGGTGGTTTCCATCCACAATCTAAAGCTTTATGGTTAAGTGATATAGCACATCACCAATTAGCAATTGCTGTTGTGTTTATCGTTGCTGGTCATATGTACCGTACAAACTTTGGTATTGGTCATAACATGAAAGAAATCTTAGATGCTCACCGTCCTCCTGGTGGTGAATTAGGTAGAGGTCATGTTGGTTTATTTGAGACAATTACAAATTCTTTACACATGCAATTAGGTTTAGCATTAGCATGTTTAGGTGTAGCTACTTCATTAACTGCACAACATATGTATGCGTTAAACCCTTATGCATTCTTATCAAAAGATTTTACAACTGAAGCAGCTTTATACACACATCATCAATATATTGCTGGATTCTTAATGGTTGGTGCTTTTGCCCATGGTGCAATCTTCTTTGTTCGTGATTACGATCCCGAATTAAACAAAGGTAATGTTTTAGCAAGAATGTTAGAACATAAAGAAGCTATTATTTCTCACTTAAGTTGGGTATCTTTATTCTTAGGTTTCCATACATTAGGCTTATACATTCACAATGATACTGTAGTAGCTTTTGGTCAACCAGAAAAACAAATTTTGTTTGAACCTTTATTTGCAGAGTACATTCAAGCAGCATCTGGTAAAGCAGTTTACCAAATGGATGTTTTATTAGCATCAGCGACTAGTCCGGCTACAATCGCTGGTAATCAATTATGGTTACCTGGTTGGTTAGAAGCTATTAATAGTGGTAAAAATGATTTATTCTTAAAAATTGGTCCTGGTGATTTCTTAGTACACCACGCGATTGCTTTAGGTTTACACGTTACTACATTAATTTTAGTAAAAGGTGCCTTAGATGCTCGTGGTTCTAAATTAATGCCGGATAAAAAAGACTTTGGTTACAGTTTCCCTTGTGATGGTCCTGGACGTGGTGGTACCTGTGATATTTCAGCATGGGATGCTTTCTACTTAGCAATGTTCTGGATGTTAAACACAATCGGTTGGACAACATTCTACTGGCATTGGAAACATATGACAATTTGGGGCGGTAACCCGGGTCAATTTGATGAATCTTCAAATTATATCATGGGTTGGTTACGTGACTACTTATGGTTAAATTCTTCACCATTAATTAACGGTTATAACCCGTTCGGTATGAATAATTTATCTGTATGGGCATGGATGTTCTTATTTGGTCATTTAATCTGGGCAACAGGTTTCATGTTCTTAATTTCATGGCGTGGTTATTGGCAAGAATTAATTGAAACATTAGTTTGGGCACATGAACGTACACCGTTAGCTAACTTAATACGTTGGAGAGATAAGCCAGTAGCATTATCTATCGTACAAGCACGACTTGTAGGTTTAGTACATTTCGCTGTTGGTTATATTTTAACATATGCTGCCTTTTTAATTGCTTCCACATCAGGTAAATTTGCATAATTAATAATATCTTAACATAATCAATAATATTTTAATTGGATTAATCCAATTAAAATATTATTTGAAATATAAAGTTTTTTAGTTAAAAGTATAATCCTAACATATCAGGGAAGAAGCGATTAATTTCGATAATAAATCCTGCAGTAAATGTCATCCAAATTGTTAAAAGAACAGGAGCTGTTGATAAGTATTTTTGAAAATTTTCCATAATTTTAATTATATATATATATAAAAAGGGTGAAAAAATTTAGCGAGGTGACACAGTAATTTCATCTTTTGGAGCTACTAAATCACCGCTGATTAATTCTTGCCAAGCTGAAATCGGCCAGATATAACCAGTTGTCATAATTTTTAATGCTAATGGAACATTAATAATAATTTCACTTTCAGCTGGATTTTTAGTTGTGCTTACAGCTCGAACATATTTACGACCAACCCAACCAATCCAACCAGAGATATAGATAAAACCAAAACCTGGTAAAATAAATTCTGCAGCATGGCTCCAACGACCATCAGCTACTAAATGTGGTAACCCATCAGTTCCACATAATAATTCCGATCGACTATATTTATCAAAACGTGCTTGTGTTCGGCCAATTTGTTGTTCTAAAGCTAAAGCAGGAGGTGAATCAGCTTCGTATTTATTCATACGTTGCTGTAATTTCTTTACACTTGCGTTTAATCGTTTAGTAAATGCGGGAGAATCACTACATTTTGTTAAACCACCAACATCTGCTAAAGCAGTAATTGGACTGAATAATAATAATGCAGCAAAAATTAAGTTAATCAAATTTAAACGTTTCATAACAGAAAAAATTAAAATTATTAATTTGGTAAAAAGTTTCAAGAAAGTCGAATTATTGATATATATATTAATATAAAAAACTTTAATTTTAAACAAATCTTTTTAGATTTGTTTAAAAGGGTTAATCATTATTACTCAAGATCTTTACGATTAGGGTTACGCGATGGATCACTTGAAAGGAATCCAAAGATAAATAATGAAACAAAGAAGATAATTGTTGTGTATACTAAAATTTTTAAAGCTAACATTGAATTTTTCCTAGAAACTAGTTTTAATAATATTAATTATACTAAAATATAATAAATCTAAATTTTTTTATTCTAAAAATATTAAATAAATTTTCTATTAACCTTTAATCTTGCTTATTTGATTCTAAGGTAAATAAAAATGGATAAAGTTTAGTAATATTTATTGTAATTGATCCTTGATTATCCGTATTATCCAATATTGTTGAAAGGTAACCTTCAACTAATGCGTAATCATTAACTCGGTAATAATTTGCAACATCATATGCTAAATCACCCCAAATTGTTGAATTAATAATAATTGGTGATTGCACTTTATTTCGAGTATGAGGCAATTGCACTCTAAACCGAACCATTTTGATATTATCGGCATAGGATTCAATTGTTGGTATTTCAAGAATTTGAATAATAGAACTAATATAATTCATGATAAATAGTAACTATAATATCAGATTTTTTTGTTTCTGAACATCTTCAAAATTGATATCACGTAGACGTTTTAATAAGCGAATGAAATATTCTAAAAAATAATCATCTAATTGAATAATTTCTGATGAATCTACCTTAAATAATTTGTATAGTTCAAAGGTTGATTTTGAAAAATTATTTTCAACATTTAAAATTTCAACAAATGCAAGCCTATCACTAATGTTTTGGCCCCATTCAAAAAATCCAAAGAAATTACTTACAAACTTTAATAAAAAAGAAGGTACTCGTTGAACTTTTGCCGATTGCCCAGCAAGTTGTTCACATAGTTTAATAATCTCAGAAGAGACCCAACCTTTTAATCCACTTAAGAAGAATACCTGATTTTTTGTTTTTGGTAATTGTAAAGCCCGTAAACAGAATTTTGCAATATCTTGCGTATCCATATAAGATACATACATATTCTCAGTTGTTACCCAAATAGGTAAATCCTCAAGAATAGGAATTGCATATTGTTCAATCAGTCCTTGATAAAATCCTGTTAATCTGAAAATAGTATATGGAATTCCTGATTCTTTTAATTTCTGTTCAATATTATATTTCAGTTTCATTAATGGGATATTAGTAAACTGTTCTACATTTTGAGCAGAAAAAAAGATAAAACGTTGAATATTGGCAGCTTTTGCTGCTTCAATTAGGTATAATTTTCCTTCCCAATCGACAGTTTTTAAAGCATCTTGGTCATCCGCTCGGCTAGTAGATGCATCAATAACGGCAGTAATTCCTTTTAAACATGGAGGTATTGTTTCAGGTTTTGTTAAATCACCATAAACTAATTCAACGCCCCACTCTTTTAAAAAAGTAGCTTTTCTAAAATTACGGACTAGACATCGAACTTGATAACCCTTAGTTAAAGCTTGAAGAACAACCTGTCTTCCTAAAGTTCCAGTTCCACCGATGATAAGTAAACTCATATTATATATTTTTTAATTGAAAACAGTACTTTGTAAAATATCTTGTGCTTCTAAATTAACTAATTCTTTTTTCGTTAAAATTTGACCACGACTATCAAAAATTCGATTTGCTTGACGCATACGAGCACGATCTAAAGCATTTTTTATACTTCGTGCATTCGCAAATAATGGTTGTTCTTTTCGTTTTGTGATGTATTGGCCTAATGCAACTTGTGCGTCTGGAGTTAATTGATATTGTTGATCTTGTAACATCAATTTCGAAATTTGTAATAACTCATCAACACTATAATCTGGGAAGTCAATATGATTAGCAATACGTGATGATAAACCTGGGTTTGATTCATAGAATTTATCCATAGGTTCTTTATAACCTGCTAAGATAACAACTAAGTCATCTCGTTGGTTTTCCATAACCTGTAATAAAATTTCAATAGCTTCTGAACCGTAATCACGTTCGTTGTCTGGCTTGTATAAATAGTAAGCTTCATCAATAAATAAAACACCACCCATAGCTTTTTTTAAAACTTCTTTTGTTTTAGGAGCTGTATGACCAATATATTGACCTACTAAATCATCACGTGTAACTGTTAATAAATGACCTTTTTTACTATAACCTAATTGGAATAAGATATCAGCCATTTTTAAACCAACTGTAGTTTTTCCCGTACCTGGGCTACCTGTAAATGACATATGTAAACCTGGGTGAGCTGCTGTAATTCCTACACTTTGGCGTAATTTATCAATTAATAATAACGCAGCAATTTCACGAATACGAGATTTTACTGGCGCTAATCCAACTAGTTCTTCATTTAATAAGTTTAAGATTTTTGCAATTTCTGTTTTTGCATACTCTTCTTGTAGATTGATTGGGGTTGCATTCATAAAAGTAGTCTATAAAAATATCAATTATTATTTTATATATTAAATCAGTTAGTCTGTAACTGATTTAATATTTTATTACATATTTAGTTTATTGTAAAGGTTGGGATACTTGATAAACAAATAAAAGCAAATCCAGCACTACCACAAGCACCTACAAAGAACCCACCTTTAAATTGGTTCCAAGAGTTTTTAGTTTGTAAATCTGTTGCAGACTCTGAAGTAGTGTCTTCAAAAGTCGCTACACCGTAGATAGTTAAACCTAAAGTTAAGATTAAAATTAAACCAATAGTTGAAAGGAAACCTGCTAATAAGCCAATATCCGAATTACGTAATGGACCTAAATTAACAAAAGGACCCATTAAAAAATACCCATGTGCTAAACCAATCTCTAATCCTCGTAATAAAGGAGTTAAACCAAAACGGTACGCAGGTAAATTTTGTAAAATTGCGCGAGTTACAGCTGAAGATGTAATTGGCGTAGCTAAATGACCCACAAAAGGATCATCATTATATGGTTTAATAAAATTAGCCATAAATTTATTTTTAATTTTAATGAAGTTAATAATAAAAGTCTTTGAATGTTTGGATTATTGATTAATAAAATGGAGGAAAAATTTTATCAACCAAAAATTTTTACTTTATTACTATATAATATATATTAATATATTAAAAAATTTTTATAAACTTCAAATTAACAAAATAATAAAGATTTTATGACAGTTGCTATCGATTACTTTTTATTAATTGGATTTTGTTTTGCAATTACATCAGGTTTATTCTTAGGCTTCAAATCAATTAAACTGATTTAATTAAAAAAAATATCAAAATGGAACAAGAAACTCGTCAAGATGTAATCATTGGCTCTAGACGATTTAGTAATTATTTTTGGGCAATCTTTCTTTTACTTGGTGGCTTAGGATTTTTACTAGCAGGAATTTCAAGTTATTTCAGTAAAAACTTTTTACCATTTTCAAATCCAAGTGAATTAGTTTTTATTCCTCAAGGTTTAGTAATGATGTTTTACGGGACCCTTAGTTTTGGTCTTAGTACCTACATTCTTTTTACGATAATTCTTGATATAGGTAGTGGATATAACGAGTATAACAAGTTAGAAAACTTGGTAAAAATTGTTAGAAAAGGTTTTCCTGGTAAAAATCGTCAAGTACTTTTAACATACCCATTAGCTAATATTCGAGCTATTGGTATTAAAATTACCGAAGGATTGAATCCTACACGAAGTATTTATTTGTGTTTAAAAGATGAACGGAATATTCCATTAACACCAGTTCAACAGCCTACTTCGATTTCGGATTTAGAAGAAGAAGCAGCAGACTTAGCAAAATTTTTGGATTTAAAATTAGAAAATTTATAAGATTTTATTGCTTTTCTACCCGTCTAACTCTATAATCAGGGTGTGCGGGCATAGTTTAGTGGTAAAACCTTAGCCTTCCAAGCTAATGATGGGGGTTCGATTCCCCCTGCCTGCTTTATGTTAAAGTTTTGAATGAGCAACAATCATTTTTTATAGGAGTAAATATTACTATGTCTGGTGGATCTACGGGCGAACGTCCATTCTCGGATATTATTACTAGTGTACGTTACTGGATTATTCATAGTATTACAATCCCATCTCTTTTTGTATCAGGATGGTTATTTGTTAGTACTGGTTTAGCATACGATGTATTTGGAACTCCACGTCCTAATGAGTATTTCACTCAAGATCGTCAACAAGTACCATTAGTAAACGATCGTTTCAGTGCAAAACAAGAATTAGAAGATTTAACTAAAGGTTTATAATTTAAGGAGATAAAATGGCAAAAAATATTAATCAGCCTGTAGCGTATCCGATTTTTACTTTTCGTTGGTTAACAATACATGGGTTAGCAGTACCTACTGTTTTCTTTTTAGGCGGAATTACTGCAATGCAGTTCATTCAACGATAAACTAAACAAATATATACGAGGTAAATTATATGACAGGTCCAAATCCAAATAAACAAGCAGTAGAATTAAATCGAACTTCTCTTTTCTGGGGACTTCTATTAATTTTCGTTTTAGCGGTATTATTCTCAAGTTATTTCTTCAACTAATATTTAATATTAAAGGAGTTTTTTTATGGCAAGTTCTGGTAGAATTCCTTTATGGCTTGTAGGTTTAGTAGGCGGTTTAGCAGTAATTACAATGCTTAGCTTATTCTTCTATGGTGCATACTCAGGGTTAGGTTCATCATTATAATAGTAATAATAAATTAATTATTAATAACATTCTTTAAACAATGTTATTAATAATTAATTTATATTACTTACCAAGATTTCTAATTAGTTTCCAAATACTAATAAATGGTGTTGTTATTAATTTTTTAAGATAACGTATTATCGTTGGTATAATATCTCCATCATTATCGGTTCCTCTTCCAAACCACCCATACCAAAGTTTGGGTCTAAATTTACCATTTGTACTTTCTTTTTTATCTTGCCATGCGGTATAACCACCACTATATTTATCTAATTTATTACGCTCACCTATATGAAGTTCCACATTTTCTGTGAAGAACGGTATATAAAAATATTGACCACATAAAGCATGCAACATAGCAAACAGAAGAAATGATAAATGAATTATAATTATTGTGAAACAGATATAATTCAATAATTGCATTTCGAAAGCAGGTTGAGATAAAGTAATACCATATTCCTTTGCTTTTAAAATTTGTGGGTATACAATATTGTAAGAATAATCATTTATTCGATAAATTAGGTATGTTATAAATGGTTCAAAAAACTTAAGAATAATTAATAAAGTCCAATGCCAACGAATAAGATACGGACAATATCTTTTGTTTACTCTAGTTATTATTGTATACACAGCATAAGATGTAAAAGCATCAATAAAATCTAAAATAGCTCGCATTGTTACAGGAATAATCTTGCGATAGAATAAGTAATAAGTCCCTTCAATCCAATCATGTTTAGGAAACTCTTCGGGAATACTTGCCATAAACATTGAAACTGGATCAATTCTATGGCCTTCATATACAGAACCTGTTCCAAGTGCGTATATACCAATACCAACAGGATTTGTTAAACGGATTTGATATGAGGAATTCATGACTTTGGCTTGAAGCATTCGCCTAATTTGATTAGCATCAACACCTAATCTAAATGTTAATGAATTTTTATATAATGCATTTTCATAAACAAATAACGTTGATATAAATGTCGAATACCATAAATAACCGGCTACTACACTAACACATGTAATAACAAATCCCGTAAAGATATTATATCTAAGAGTTAGGATTACAAGTCGAATTACAACAATTAAAACAATAAGATCATCAATTTCAGATAACCCTAATCCAGTATCACGAATCTTTTCCCAATATCCTTCAATAATTAACCGTAAAGTATCTAAAGAAAAAGCAGGGGTAGACCCAGAATTTTGTTGTAATTGTTGAATATACACGGATTCATCCGTCGGAATCAAACCATAAAGTTCGCGGTATTCACTAATTTTCTGATCAAGTGGTGCTTCAATATTAAACCAATTTAATACAGTTTCTTGTGTAATTTCAATTAAGAAGAGTATTGTATAAAACAAATAGTACATCTTGCACTCTCTTTGCGCGTTAGGTTAATAAAAATAAAATATCAATACGATACTTAACATTATAAAATATTAAAACTTTTTATTAATGCTATTTTTGACTCGGCCATAGAATTTCGGTAAGTTAAAAACTAAAAAAAAGTATCTAAGCAATAGCACATAAAAAGTTTCTTAGTAAATTGCTAAAGTTTAAAAGAAATATGTATCGATTTGTCAATCTGCTGCTATAGAAATAATAGCAGATTATCAAAGGTCTGTAAACCTAGTCAGATCAATTTTTATAACATGTAAACCTGAATAAATAGGTGGGATTTTTTTGAGCATTTAGTAATAAAATACCCCCAAGGGAATTCGAATCCCTGTCTGCTCCGTGAAAGGGAGCTGTCCTAGGCCTCTAGACGATGGGGGCTTAAAGTGAAGCGGGCAACGCGATTCGAACGCGCGACTTCAACCTTGGCAAGGTTGCGCTCTACCACTGAGCTATGCCCGCTAGCATATAGCTAAATATCTTTTAGCATCTATGTTAACTGATATTAATATTATATTAAAATCTAGCGACTGTCAAGGGTTTAGAAATTATAGTTAAACTATAATTTCTAAGTTGTAATACCATCAGCGATTGCAATTAGAACAACAATACCTACCCAAACTGTCAAAGCACGGTCAAAATCTGATTTTGATGCTTCCCATTCACCCGGAGTAGCTAATGCTACTGGAATAGTAACAACTAAACCTAATGAAACTAAAACTAACACGGCTACTAAAGCAGTAATTAACATAAGCTTTTTTTTTTAATTTTTATATTGGTGATAAGAAAAGAATTAAAGATTGCCTTTTTTTAAAGCTAATAAAACAATGACAGCTGGACCTGATAACATAATAGTACCTGTAGCAACTAGTTGACCGATAACTTGCCAATTAATCATTTTAAAATCCTTATTTATTTAATTTAAATGTTGATGAAATTGTAAAGAATAAAATAACCCGTAATGTTACTTTTAATTTTACTTTAAAAAGAACAAAGAAAAATTATTATTTTTATTAAAAAAATATTTAACATAAAACCATCCAGTCTTAAAAAAATTACCATGTAATTATTTAATAATTAGACACTTTTATGCTATAATAGCGTCAGGGTTGCTAACTCAATGGTAGAGTGCTCGGCTTTTAACCGAATAGTTCTGGGTTCGAGTCCCAGGCAACCCAAGATAAATAGAAATTTGTAATGCATCGAATTGAATTAATGTTTAGGGGTTTTCAGAAGGTTGCGTACGTCAATTTATAGTGTCAAATTTTAATAAGCAAAGACTTTTACCGTGTAGTAATTTATACCGCGGAAATATAACAATCCCAAAAGTAATAACTAAAATAGTCTGTTGTGCTAACTACTTATTGATTAATAATTAATTACTGGAAAAAAAATAATACTATTCTCTCTCGTAAGCTTACTAGAAAGACTTACTTTAAAAAGTTTAAGAAAAGATTTAGCTAAACAACATATAAATAATGAAGAATTTTTTTACAGTTACTAAAGTAATTATAAATACATTTATAGATGTAACTAAGATTTTAAAATTATGATTTTCGTACTAACGTGTCATAAATAAAAGTAGGCCCAGTAGGAATCGAACCTACATTGGAAACTTAGAAAGTTTCTGTCCTAATCCGTTAGACGATAGGCCCTAGCTATGGGCAATACAGGATTTGAACCTGTGACCTTCTCCTTGTAAGGGAGACACTCTACCGCTGAGTTAATTGCCCAAAAATTAATTAGTAACTATTTAAGTTGGTTACTAATTAACTATATATAAAAAAGTTTGAAACGTCAATATCTGTATAAAATTAAAATTTTGTATTCGGTCCCTTATATTTATAATATTGTGTTTTTTAAATTAATGTGTTACCATTAACTTATAGGGTCGGTGCCCGAGTGGTTAAAGGGGGCGGATTGTAAATCCGCTACGTCATGTTACGTTGGTTCGAATCCAACCCGGCCCAAGAATAACGAAATATAATTTTAACGTTAAATTACATTCCAGTCATGTTTCGAAGTACAAAATATAAACCTAAAAAAATTAAAACAATTGAAATTACTAAGAAAATCCTTAATTTGGGTATTTTAAATAGATTTCGAATAGGCGTAAGAATAACTAGAATTAAACCCGCTAAACTACTAATAAAAAATCTTGGATACCTAAGAATGTTTGTCCAAAAACTATTCATAAATGAAATTTTGTTTGTTATTAATTTATTATTCTATATAAATGTATAATAATATTAAGCCATTTGTACATATTATCAACTAATAAATTTTTTTAAAAAATTTATAAGTAAATGCTATATAATGGTAGATACTAGTTGTAAAGATTTGGATAAAATAATCATTTACTATGTTTATCCACTAATTTTAAATTAATTAAAGGGTTTTTATAATATGACCATTGCTATTGGGCAAAACCAAGAACGTGGCTTATTTGATCTTATTGACGATTGGTTAAAGAAAGATCGATTTGTTTTCGTTGGTTGGTCAGGTTTATTATTATTCCCAACTGCTTACTTATCTGTAGGTGGTTGGTTAACAGGTACAACTTTTGTAACTTCATGGTATACTCACGGTTTAGCTACTTCATATCTTGAAGGTTGTAACTTCTTAACAGCAGCAGTATCAACACCTGCTAACAGTATGGGTCACTCATTATTACTTTTATGGGGTCCTGAAGCACAAGGTGATTTTACACGTTGGTGTCAAATCGGTGGCCTTTGGGCATTTATTGCTTTACACGGTTCGTTCGCTTTAATTGGCTTCTGTTTACGTCAATTTGAAATCGCACGTTTAGTAGGTATCCGTCCTTACAACGCAATTGCGTTCTCAGGTCCTATTGCTGTTTTTGTATCTGTATTCTTATTATACCCTTTAGGTCAAGCAAGTTGGTTCTTCGCACCAAGTTTTGGTGTTGCAGCAATCTTCCGTTTCTTATTATTCTTACAAGGTTTCCATAACTGGACACTAAACCCATTCCATATGATGGGTGTTGCAGGTATTTTAGGTGGTGCTTTATTATGTGCTATTCACGGTGCTACTGTTGAAAACACTTTATTTGAAGATGGTGATGCAGCTAACACATTCCGTGCATTCACACCAACTCAATCAGAAGAAACTTACTCAATGGTAACTGCTAACCGTTTCTGGTCACAGATTTTCGGAGTAGCTTTTTCTAACAAACGTTGGTTACACTTCTTCATGTTATTTGTACCTGTTACAGGTCTATGGACAAGTGCTATCGGTATCGTTGGTTTAGCATTAAACTTACGTGCTTACGATTTCGTATCACAAGAGTTACGTGCTGCTGAAGATCCAGAATTTGAAACATTCTACACAAAAAACATTTTATTAAACGAAGGTATTCGTGCTTGGATGGCTGCACAAGATCAACCGCATGAAAACTTTGTATTCCCTGAGGAGGTATTACCACGTGGAAACGCCCTTTAATAGTAGTATCGCAGGTCGCGACATTGAATCAACTGGTTTCGCTTGGTGGAGTGGAAACGCACGTTTAATCAATGTTTCAGGTAAGTTATTAGGTGCACACGTTGCTCATGCCGGTTTAATGGTATTTTGGGCAGGTGCTATGGTATTATTTGAAGTTTCGCACTTCGTACCAGAAAAACCTTTATACGAACAAGGTTTTATTTGTATACCACACTTAGCTAGTTTAGGTTACGGTATTGGTCCCGGTGGTGAAATTACTACAACAGTACCATACTTCGCAGTAGGTGTTGTTCACTTAATTTCATCTGCAGTTTTAGGTTTTGGTGGTATTTACCATTCTTTATTAGGCCCAGATACATTAGAAGAGTCATTCCCATTCTTCGGTTATGACTGGCGTGATAAAAATAAAATGACAACAATCTTAGGTATTCATTTATGTGTACTAGGTATTGGTTCATTCTTATTAGTTATCAAAGCTATGTACGTAGGTGGTGTTTATGATACTTGGGCTCCAGGTGGTGGTGATGTTCGTTTTATTTCGACACCAACATTAAACCCAATTGTAATCTTCGGTTACGTATTCCGTTCACCATTTGGTGGTGACGGTTGGGTTGTATCTGTAAATAACATGGAAGACATCGTAGGTGGTCACATCTGGGTTGGTGTTTTATGTATTACTGGTGGTCTTTGGCATATTTTCACTAAACCATTCGCTTGGGCTCGTAGAGCTTTTGTTTGGTCAGGTGAAGCTTACTTATCATACAGTTTAGCTGCAATTTCTTTAATGGGCTTTACTGCATCTTTATACGCTTGGTATAATAATACAGCATACCCTAGTGAGTTATACGGTCCAACAGGTCCTGAAGCTTCACAAGCTCAAGCATTTACTTTCTTAGTTCGTGATCAACGTTTAGGTGCTAATGTTTCATCTGCTCAAGGTCCAACAGGTTTAGGTAAATACTTAATGCGTTCACCAAGTGGTGAGATCATTTTTGGTGGTGAAACAATGCGTTTCTGGGATTTACGTGCTCCATGGGTTGAACCATTACGTGGTCCAAATGGTTTAGATATCAACAAAATTAAAAATGATATCCAACCATGGCAAGAACGTCGTGCAGCAGAATACATGACACATGCTCCTTTAGGATCATTAAACTCTGTAGGTGGTGTTGCAACGGAAATTAACTCTGTTAACTACGTATCACCTCGTTCATGGTTATGTTGTTCACATTGGGTTTTAGGATTCTTCTTCTTAATTGGTCACTGGTGGCATTCAGGTCGTGCTCGTGCGGCTGCTGCTGGTTTCGAAAAAGGTATTAATCGTGCAAATGAGCCGGTTTTATCTATGCGTCCTATTGATTAATTGTTTATTAATTTTATTTAGTTCATATGAACTAAATAAAATTAATAAATTTAAGATTTTTTTTTTTAATTATTTAATCTCATAGACAGTTATAACTATCATAATAAAATAAATGATTATTATTTAGATTTAGTTAAATATTTTTATTTTAATCGCTTTAAAGGGTTCTTTTTTATTTTCTAAAAATCTAATCAAAAAAATTATTTCTTAAGATATTTTAAGGTTCAATATTAAATCTTATCAAAAGGATGTTTATAGTTTATTTTAGAATCTAAAGCTGGTGAAGGGATTTGAACCCCCAACCTACGGATTACAAATCCGTTGCTCTACCGTTGAGCTACACCAGCAACAATCTTACTCTAACTAGATACTTTTTTAGTTAGGTACATTAACATTATATATACTATAAACTTTTAAATTAGTCAAATGATTTTTTAATATTCTGAAATTTTGTAAACTTAGAAAGTTTACAAAATTTTAATGAGATTAAATTTCAAATTGATTTCCACGACGATATTGTAAAAATGCCGCAACAAAAAGACCAAAAGCTGAAACGGTAATCATACCTAAAACGATTCCAGATAATAAAGGTTCAACCATTTTTTTTTTGAATTTTATATAAATTATTATAACATAGGTTATTGAATACGCATTGTAGCGCATATTTTTTAAATTATATATTTTAAATTATCTAAATCCAATAGCAGCTTGCCATACAAATGCTAATAGTAAGAAAAAGACAGGGATAATAGGTAATACATCAACAATTGGGCTAAAAACGGTATATGCTTCTGGTAAGCGTGATAATAATAAAGTTTCCATAATTATTAAATTTATTTATATATAAAACTTGAAATACTAAAAATCTTCGATTTAATAATATTAATTTTACTTTAAAAATTATTAATTTTATGATTTATATTAATGTTTTATTATTGTATTTTTTAGTATAAAATGGATAATAGCAATTTTTGCGATTAATAATTATTAATAAAATTTAACGTAAACTATGGCAGCTGCTTTTTTACCGTCAATTTTAGTTCCTATTGTTGGAATAATTTTTCCAGCTTTAAGTATGGCCTTATTTTTCATTTATATCTCTTCAAATGATATTGAAGATTAAATTTTAATACTTTATATTGAGGCCCATAAATTTACCTCAATATAAAATGTTGGAGTTAAGTTTAATTAAACAAATAATCAAATTTTAAAGAATTTTTAAAAATAATAAAATTTTATTATGGTAATGTTATAATTACTGTAGAGATAACAAAATTCGCAAGACTCTGTAGCTCAGTGGTTAGAGCAGGGGATTCATAAGCCCAAGGTCGTAGGTTCAAATCCCACCTGAGTCATTTAACTGCGAAAATTAATAGTATGTTAATTTCATAACTCGTTTTTGGTTTATCTCTAACAGTAACTAGTTAGTATATAGTTACTGTATTATATAATAAAGTCTGATTATTTATACTATTTGGATTATACAAATCCTAAAATTTGGAGAAATGGCTGAGTGGTCGAAAGCAATAGATTGCTAATCTATCGTACAATTATTTGTACCCAGGGTTCGAATCCCTGTTTCTCCTTAAAATTTAAAATATTATTTGACAATTGGACAGAAAGCTGTTATAGTAAGGGTAGCTCGGTATATACTGGAGTGAAAATTTGGGATTGTAGTTCAATTGGTTAGAGCACCGCCCTGTCACGGCGGACGTTGCGAGTTCGAGTCTCGTCAGTCCCGTTAAAATAATTTAATAATAATATAATAAATATTATTATTAAATCTTGTCTATTCACCTTGAACTTTTAATAAAGCAAATCCTAATGAAAGACCAAATAAAGTCATGAAGAAACACGTGAATGCAGCTGTCACAATTTCGGGGCTAGCATACGGAAAGATTTTTAGAATTAATTCCATGATATATTTAAAATTTTAAGAATGTAAAGTATTAGAAACCATTTCGAGCCCATACTACTAGTGCTAATGAAAATGTAAACATTGTCATTAAACCAGCCCAACCTAGACTTATAATATCCATAGATTCGTTAGTTTATGTTTTAATTGATCAATACCCCTAAAATTTAATTTCAGCGGTACCGATCATATTTTATATTAGTTTTTGCGATATATTAAGTTTACGAAAACTTAATAATTTATACAAGTCCGTTTACCCAATCTACATCTACATTTTCAATAATTAATGATGAGTTGTAGATTTGTAAAATAATTAATAAAAATACTAAAAACGCTCCCATTACTACTGCCATAATTGGTGTTGTACCCCAACCTGGAGCAACTTTACCATATTCAGCATTTAATGGGCGTAAGATTTCACCTAATCGTGTTCGTAATGCCATAAAAATATTTATTTTTTAATAAATTAATTTTTCTATTAGATGTTATATAATACTAAACTGTTAATTTAAATAATAATATAACATGGAAACAGCAACTATTATTGTTATTTTTGTATCGAGTTTACTTCTAGGAATTACTACATATTCTATATACACTGCTTTTGGACCTGCTGCTCAGAATTTACGAGACCCGTTTGAAGAACACGAAGACTAAAAATAAAACCATTTATTATGGTTTTATTTTTTGATGATTCGTGGAGTTTCTCTGAAGAATACAGCAAAGAAAATTACTATTAATGTACCAATAAGTAAAAATGTGTAAACTAAAGCTTCCATTGTTTAATCCTGTTTAAATTTAAAAAAAGATAGAAACAAAGATTTGATTTAGATTAAACCGCACCTTGTTTTTTAGTTGTTTTATCACCAAGTTTTTGGAATACACCAAATTCTACTTGTTCTGTAACCTCTGCACCAATACCTGTGAAAACATCACGGAAGATCGTACGACCACCATGCCATAAATGACCTAGGAAGAATAATAAAGCAAAGTTAGCATGACCAAAAGTATACCAACCACGTGGACTACTTCTGAATACACCATCAGATTCTAAGCTTGTACGATCAAATTCGAAAACTTCACCTAATTGTGATTTACGAGCAAATTTCTTAACAGTTGGCGCATCTTTGAATGTTTGACCATTTAATTTACCACCGTAGAAATCAACACTAACACCTACTTGCTCAATACTATACTTAGATTCAGCACGACGGAATGGGATATCCGCACGGATAATACCATCTTTATCTACTAAGATAACAGGGAATGTTTCGAAGAAAGCTGGCATACGACGAACTGTTAATTCGCGACCTTCTTTATCACGGAAAATTGGATGTCCTAACCATGCTTCAGCAATACCGTCACCTTTATCCATTGGACCCGCACGGAATAAACCGCCTTTCGCAGGGTTGTTACCAATGTAATCGTAGAATGCTAATTTATCTGGAATTCGTGACCAAGCTTGACTTTCCGATAAACCTTCACTAACTGAAGATTCAACTTGACGTTCAATTTCTTGTTGGAAGTAACCACTATCCCATTGGTAACGTGTTGGACCAAATAATTCGATAGGAGTTGCTGCGGCACCATACCACATTGTACCCGAAGTAACAAAAGCTGCAAAGAAAACTGCTGAAATACTACTAGATAAAACAGTCTCAATGTTACCCATACGTAATGCACGGTATAATCTTTGCGAAGGACGAACAGTTAAATGGAAAATTCCGGCAAGAATACCAAAGATTCCTGCTGCGATGTGATGAGATGCGATACCACCTGGGTTGAATGGATTAAATCCATCAGCACCCCATGCAGGAGCTACTGGTTGAACTTTACCTGTGATACCATATGCATCTGATACCCAAATACCAGGACCAAATAATCCTGTTACGTGGAATGCTCCGAAACCGAAACATAATAAACCTGATAAGAATAAGTGAATACCAAAGATTTTTGGTAAATCTAATGCAGGTTCGCCTGTACGTGGATCACGGAATAATTCTAAATCCCAATATACCCAGTGCCAAATAGCTGCTAGGAAACACATACCTGATAAAATAATATGTGATAAAGCAACACCTTCAAAACTCCAAATACCTGGATTTGAAACGCTTTCACCTGTAATACTCCAGCCACCCCAAGAATCTGTGATTCCTAGACGTGTCATGAAAGGCATTACAAACATACCTTGACGCCACATTGGGTTTAAAACCGGATCTGATGGATCAAAAACTGCTAATTCGTATAACGCCATTGAGCCAGCCCAACCAGCAACTAATGCTGTGTGCATTAAGTGAACAGCAATTAATCGACCTGGATCATTTAAAACAACTGTATGAACACGATACCATGGTAATGCCATAGTAAATCATTCCTTAATAATAAAAATGGTTTTTGACTTTCTTACAACTAAACTAAATAAAAGTTAGACAATATACTATTATAAGCAAACATAAAAAAAATTAATTACTTTAAAAAAAGGATTCGCGTCATTTTTAAGAGGTAAAAAATTTTAAGTAAGTAAATCAGACTTTATTTCTAATTTTATCCGAATTAATAATCTTAAATAATATAATATCTTTACTTATTTTGTCATACTAAGTAGAATAGTATAAAACTTATTGAATTAAAATCGTTTACTTTTCGATTAATTAATTTATTAAACTTTACTATTTACATTTATTAGCATTGAATTATTTAAAGTATGGCAAAAAAAAGCATGATTGAGCGTGAAAAAAAACGCTTAAATTTACATACCAAATATAAATTAAAACGAGCAAACTTATTAAAACAATACCAACAAGCAAGTACTTTTTCTTTAAAGCTTGAAGTTCATTCAAAAATACAAAAATTACCACGAAACAGTTCAAAAACTAGAATTCGTAATCGCTGTTGGAAAACAGGTCGTCCCCGTGGCGTTTTCCGTGATTTTGGTTTATCACGTCATGTTTTTAGAGAAATGGCTCATCAATGTTTATTACCAGGTGTTACAAAATCTAGTTGGTAAAAATTTAATAAAATATTGACTGCTTTTTATCATTTTAATCTACAATTATAAGTACATAGAGTTAATAAAAATTCTGTAATATTTTTGTTACAACTTAACGTAAATCAATCTTTAGAACCAAATAATATATACATCTTTATTTAATTTTCCAAAAATAACTATGATCGCTGATTCTCAAGTTTACACAGCTTTATGTATTGCGTTATTAGCAAGTGTTTTAGCAGTTCGTTTAGGTTCAACTCTTTACGAATAATACAAAAATTTAATTAAACTATCTTTAATTAAATACATTTAAAATTTTTAATAAAACTTAATGAAATTTTATGGTAACAGAAAACTTAAAAAAATTTAATTCACCCGTTTTTCCATTTACCGCGATTGTTGGTCAAGAAGAAATGAAATTAGCTTTACAACTAAATGTTATTGATCCCAAAATTGGTGGGGTTATGATCATGGGTGATCGTGGTACGGGTAAATCGACAACAATCCGTGCGATTACAGATTTACTTCCAGAGATCGAAATTGTTAAAGATGACCCGTTTAATTCTCACAAATCTGATTTAGATTTAATGGGGAATGAGGTTAAAATAGCAATTCAAAACGATCAAGCCTTAGAAACGGAATTTATTAAAATTCCAATGGTTGATTTACCATTAGGTGCAACCGAAGATCGTGTTTGTGGAACAATTGACATCGAAAAAGCCTTAACTGAAGGTATCAAAGCTTTCGAACCTGGTTTATTAGCAAAAGCTAATCGTGGTCTTTTATATGTTGATGAAGTAAATTTATTAGATGATCATTTAGTTGATATTTTATTAGATTCTGCTGCGTCAGGTTGGAATACTGTAGAACGTGAAGGTATTTCAATTCGTCATCCTGCTCGATTTGTTTTAGTTGGTTCAGGAAATCCTGAAGAAGGTGAATTACGTCCTCAATTATTAGATCGATTTGGAATGCACGCAGAAATTCGTACAGTAAAAGATCCTGTTTTACGGGTTAAAGTTGTTGAAGAGCGTACTTCTTTTGATCAAACACCAATGTTATGGATCGAAAATTATGAAAGTCAACAACAAGAATTACGCGATAAAATTGTTGCCGCTCAAAACTTGTTACCTTCAGTTGAATTAGATTATAGCTTACGAATTAAAATTTCAGAAGTTTGTAGTCGTTTAGATGTTGATGGTTTACGAGGTGATATTGTTACAAATCGAGCAGCAAAAGCTCATGCAGCTTATGATGGTCGAGATAAAGTTACAGTTGATGATATCGCAAAAATTATTACATTATGTTTAAGACATCGATTAAGAAAAGACCCATTAGAATCGATTGACTCAGGCGATAAAGTAAGTAAAGTTTTTAAAGAAATTTTTGAAATTGAAGACTAAATCTTAACTTAAATATAAAAATTTTATTATGTTAAAAATTCTTTGGTTTCTAATCAGTTTATTTTTAATTTTAATTATTTTCTTGCGGATGCCGCAAGAAAATATTGGATTATCTAGTTTTGCGAATAAAAGTGATATTTTTGGATCACCTTCCTCAACACAACGGACTTTAAATTATATTACTGGAATAAGTGTTGTAGGTTATCTACTTATAGCTTTTTATTTCAATTTAAATTAAATGCGAAAATAACTTTCGTATTTAATTTAAATAATATAATAATAATATTTATTAAAAACCCTATTGCTTTTTTTAATAAATATTATTATTATAGATATAGTATGTCATTACACAGCGCGGAGTAGAGCAGCCTGGTAGCTCGTTGGGCTCATAACCCGAAGGTCAATGGTTCAAATCCATTCTCCGCTAGGAACTTAGAGAAAAAAATAAAAATTTTTATTTTTTTATTAAAATTATATAGCGAACGTTAATTAACTATAAGGTTTTACCTATGACATTAAATTTACAAACACCTTTTCCTACTTTTGGAGGAAGCACTGGCGGCTGGTTAAGATCAGCTGAAGTAGAAGAGAAATACGCTATTACTTGGAACAGTGCAAAAGAACAAATTTTTGAAATGCCAACAGGCGGCGCTGCAATTATGCGTAATGGTGAAAACTTACTGTATTTAGCGCGTAAGGAACAGTGTCTTGCTTTAGGTACACAATTAAGAACATTCAAAATTAATAACTATAAGATTTATCGAATCTTCCCAAGTGGTGAAGTTCAATATTTACATCCAAAAGATGGTGTATTCCCTGAAAAAGTTAACCCTGGACGTACTGCAGTAAACAGTCGTGATTTTTCTATCGGAAAAAACCCAGAACCAGCTTCAGTAAAATTCAGTGGTTTTACTACTTACGAAGGTTAATTTATTTAAGATTAGTGTCTAAGCTAATCTTTTGGCGAGATGGCAGAGTTGGTCGATTGCGTCTGATTTGAAATCAGATGAATCTTTACGGATTCCGTGGGTTCGAATCCCACTCTCGCCTTTATTTTTAATATATATATATATCTGCTTAACTGTGATATAAAATTTTTTGAGTTTCTATGAGTAAGGTTTACGATTGGTTTGAAGAACGTCTAGAAGTTCAAGCAATTGCAGATGATATTTCAAGTAAATATGTTCCACCTCATGTTAATATTTTTTACTGCTTTGGTGGTATTGTTTTTACATGTTTCTTAGTTCAGGTTGCTACAGGTTTTGCTATGACATTCTATTACCGTCCTAGTGTAGTAGATGCTTTTGCGTCTGTAGAATACATTATGACTAGTGTTAACTTCGGTTGGTTAATCCGTTCTATTCACCGCTGGTCTGCTAGTATGATGGTTATGATGATGGTATTACACATCTTCCGGGTTTATTTAACAGGTGGATTTAAGAAACCTCGTGAACTAACATGGGTTACTGGTGTAATTTTAGCTGTTGTAACTGTATCTTTTGGTGTTACAGGTTATTCTTTACCTTGGGATCAAGTAGGTTTCTGGGCATGTAAAATTGTAACTGGTGTTCCTGCAGCTGTTCCAATATTAGGTCCACCTTTAGTATTAATTTTACGTGGTGGTGAAAGTGTTGGTCAAAGTACGCTTACACGTTTCTACAGTGCACATACATTTGTATTACCATTAGCGGCTGCTGTATTAATGTTAACGCATTTCTTAATGATTCGTAAACAAGGTATCTCAGGACCTTTATAATTAACTATTAAAAATTTATTATGTCAGTAATCAAAAAACCAGATTTAACAGATCCTAAATTACGAGCTAAACTTGCTAAAGGTATGGGCCATAATTATTATGGTGAACCTGCATGGCCGAATGATCTTTTATATGTATTCCCTGTTTGTATTTTAGGTACTTTTGCTTGTTGTATTGGATTAAGTGTAATGGCACCTACTCAACTTGGTGAGCCTGCTGATCCTTTTAATACACCATTAGAAATTTTACCAGAATGGTACTTCTTCCCAACGTTTAATTTATTACGAGTATTACCTAATAAATTATTAGGTGTATTAGCTATGGCAGCAGTGCCTGCAGGTTTAATTACAGTTCCATTTATTGAGAATGTAAATAAATTCCAAAATCCTTTCCGTCGTCCAATTGCTAGTTTAGTATTTATCCTTGGCTTCTTTATTGCGGTTTGGTTAGGTATTGGTGCTTGTTTACCTATTGATAAAGCAGTTTCATTAGGTTTTTGGTAAGGTAAAATATTAATTGTTATTATTCTTTAATAACAATTAATATTTTTTATAGTTTTTTATATTACGTTAGAGAAACTTTTGCTCCAGCATCTTCTAATGATTTTTTAGCTGTTTCAGCTGCATCTTTAGCTAAACCTTCTTGAATCATTTTTGGTGCTGACTCAACAACTTCTTTTGCTTCTTTTAATCCAAGTCCAGTTAGTCCACGTACTACCTTTAAGATAGCAATTTTCTTATCTGCTGGAACTTCTTCTAACATTACAGTAAATTCAGTTTTTTCTTCTACTTCTTCAGTAGCTGCTGCTGCTGCCATTACCATTGTTCCACCAGATGACGCTGATGCATCTACTCCAAATGTAACTTCGATTTGTGTTACTAATTCTGATGCTTCTAATAATGTTAAAGTTTTTAAATCTTCAATAATCTGATCAATTTTTTCTGACATGGTAGTTTTATATTTGATTAATAATATTTACAAATTTAATATTTAAATAAAAATATCTAAATCTAATTTAATTGAAGGACCCATACTTGTACAAATAAATGCACTTTTAAAGTATTTTCCTTTCACCCCAGATGGGCGATTTTGTTCAATTGAACTATATAATTCAGTTAAATTTTCAACTAACTGCTCATTTGTGAAATCTGCTTTACCAAAACTAACGTGAACAACACCTGTTTTATCAGCTTTATATTCAAATTTTCCTTTTTTAAACTCTGTTAATGTACTTGTAAGAGTACTTGTAACAGTACCAGATTTTGGAGATGGCATTAAACCTTTCGGTCCTAAAACTCTACCTAATTTTGCCAATTTTGGCATCATATTTGGTGTTGCAATTAGTAAATCAAATGGAATCTCACCTTTAGTGATAGATTCGATTAAATCATCATTACCAACAATATCTGCTCCAGCTGATTCTGCTTCAGAAAAATTTTCGTCGTTGGTTAATACAGCAATTATCACTTGTTTACCATTACCATTAGGTAATGTTACAGTTGTTCGTAATTGTTGATCTGCGTATTTTGGATCTATATTTAAATTAGCATGTAGTTCTACACTTTCAACAAATTTAGCAGTAGCTGTCTCTTTTAAAATTGAGATAGCTTCTTGTAAATCTGATGATACAGTATTTTTAGTTTTTTCTACATTTTTTGTTTGACGACGCGACAATTTTCGCATAAAATTTCTCCATTAAACCTTATAAAAATTAAACTTAATCTACAATGGAGATACCCATATTTCGGGCAGTCCCTTCAACAATTTTTATCGCACTACCGATTTTTGTAGTATTTAAATCTGGTAATTTAATTTGTGCAATTTCTTCTAATTGAGCTTTTGTAATAGACCCTACCGTTACTTTATTGGGTGTTGATGAACCTTTTTTAATTTTTGCTGCATTTGCTAATAGAACTGACGCTGGGGGTGTTTTAAGAACAAAAGTATAACTTCTATCTTCATAAACTGAAATTTCAACAGGAATAATTAATCCTATTTTATCCCCTGTTTTAGCATTATATTCTTTACAAAAAGCTGCAATATTAACACCATGTTGACCTAATGCAGGTCCTACAGGAGGTGCTGGTGTAGCCTTTCCTGCGGGTAAAGCTAATTTAATTAAGCCGGTTACTTTTTTTGCCATTGCAATTTATAGATTTTTAAATTGTTCGAATATTGTTATTTCTTATTTTCTAAACGAGTTAATTGCGGAACTTTTAAAAAGTATAAAATTCTATTATAATATTTTATAACCTTCTCAATGAAGAGAAACACGCCCTGAAGGACTTGAACCCTCGACATCTAATTTTGGAGACTAGCGTTCTACCAACTGAACTAAGGACGCGTACTATTTATTATAGTAATAATCAATTAATATTTCAATATTTTAACCTATCGAATAAATTCTAAAGTTTTATGAATATATCGACAACAGAATCTAGTTTTGAGAATTATTTACCACACAATTTTTTAGCCGAAAAAATGGTTTTAAGTTGTATGTTAACAAATTCGGAAGCCATTGAAGTAATAATTAAAAGTCTTACTATCGACGCCTTTTATTTTAAAAATCATCAAGAACTTTTTAAGGCTGTACTTTTTATGTATCAAAATAAACAATCAATTGATATAATTACTCTGACTACATTTTTACAAGAAAATGGTTTAATAAACAAAATTGGTGGAGTAAAAGTCCTAATCGAGTTAATTAACCAAATCCCAAATTTAGTTCATCTAGACGAATATATTCGATTAATTAAAGATAAATTTTTAAGACGTTCTTTAATAAAACTTGGTTACAAAGCAGTTAATTCAAGTTATATTACTAACCTTCCCTTAGAAAATATTTTAAATGAATTTGAGCATCAGTTATTTAATTTAACAAATGAATTTAAACCTACTAAATTATTTAGTAGTACGGATTTAGTCTATAGTATCTTTCTAGAATTAAAACAAAAAGCAACAAATCCTAATTTACCTGGATTAACTTCAGGGTTTTATGCTCTAGATTCATTGACACAAGGATTTCAAAAGTCTGACTTAATTATTATTGCGGGTCGACCTTCAATCGGAAAAACTGCTTTTTCCTTAACTCTCAGTTTAAATATTATAAAATATTCAAAATTACCTGTAGTAGTTTTTAGTTTGGAGATGTCAAAAGAACAAATAATGTATCGTTTATTATCTATGGAAACAAATATCAGTCAATCACGTTTAAGAAGTGGTAAATTATATAAAACTGATTGGATTAAATTAAATAAAATTATTAAAATTCTTTCAAAACTACCTTTATTTGTTGATGATAGTTGTGATTTGTCAGTTCAAGAGATTCGTGCAAAAATTAAAACCATCTTATTACAATATAAAACAATCGGATTAGTAATTATTGATTATCTTCAATTGATGCAAAGTCCAGTCTTAAAAAATGGAAACCGAGCTCAAGAATTATCTCAAATTACTCGGGCATTAAAAAATGTTGCGCGTGAATTTAATATACCGATAGTTGCTCTTTCTCAGTTAAGCCGAAATGTTGAGACTCGTAGCGATAAAAAACCTATTTTATCAGATTTACGGGAAAGTGGTTCCATAGAACAAGATGCCGATCTTGTTTTAATGCTTTACCAAAATGAACGTAATGGTTCGAATCTAGCATCTGACAATCTCAATAAAATAATTGATTTAATTATTGCAAAACAACGTAACGGGCCGACTGGTAATATTCAGTTAAAATTTGATAAAAAACGAACTAAATATTTAAATATGTAATGATTTAGAATTCTAATATTGCCCAGAACCAGATTCGAACTGGTGACACGAGGATCTTCAATCCACTGCTCTACCAACTGAGCTATCCGGGCTTTTGTTTGCTTACTATAAAAATATAAACTAAATCGGTTTAAATAACAAGGGTTTTTGATAAACAATATTCTTTTAATTAGATATTGCTTATTTAAGTATTTAAATGTATAATATTATTTGGATATAGAATTAATATAATTAGAACAATTATTGAACGTGTCAGGATTGTAAGATAGCAGCACAAATAATTCTTTTAAATTAGTATTGAAACTATATCCACATAATTTCATAATTTTAAAAATTATTTTTTAGTTAAAGATTTTTATAGTAAACTATATTGTAGTATAACTATAAATAATTAAATATTTAATATTAGTTATATACGGTTTAATATTGATACAATATTTAGTGTAGTTAAGATTACTATTTTTCATTTTTTATTTAACATAACAGGGATTTATAAATGACATCTTCTTTAGCAAATTTTATCTCTAGTTTAGCAGCAGGTGCTCTTGTTGTAGCAGCCATTGGTACTGCCTTAGTTATTATCAGTAAAAGTGATCGTGTATCACGTGGTTAAATTAATCAATTTACAATATTTAAATTATTAGTTAAACTATAATTGTTTAATTTATTTAACAGTAAGGAGCAAATTTAATAACATGATAAATGTTACTTTTGGTCCAAATGTATTCTTAAGCGGTATTTTATTATTTGGCGTAGTTTTATTGTATGGACTTCGAAAAGTTAAACCTGAAGTTTCAAGAGATGAAGATTTATTTTTTGTCACTACAGGTTTTTTTTATTGTGGTATTCTTATGGTTCATGGCTGGCGCTTAGACCCAATATTACTATTTAGTCAAGCGTTAATTATTACAAGCGTTTTACTTGCTGGGTGGGAAAATATCCGGTTAAGAGGTTTAATTTTTAAAATGAGAAAAAAAAAAGAAAAGTAATATAAACATTTTATCTTGGTTTCAAGGTCTTAAATAATTTTATTATTTTATGCTTAAAAAATCTTCACAATTTTTTGGAATTTTATTTTTCTGTGTTTTTAATATGTTTGTCTTCAATGCATCAGCAATTGATTTAGATGAAGCAACAAGAACTGTTGTAACAGATTCTACAGGATCTACTACAGTATTATCACCGGAACAAGTTAAACGTGGAAAACGTTTATTTAATGCTACTTGTGGTGCATGTCACGTAGGTGGTATCACCAAAACAAATCCAAACGTTGGTTTAGATCCTGAAGGGTTAAGTTTAGCTACACCACGTCGTGATAATATTGCTGCAATTGTTGATTACTTAAAAAATCCAACAAGTTATGATGGTTTAGAATCTATTGCAGAAATTCACCCAAGTATTAAAAGTGCGGATATATACCCACGCATGCGTTCTTTAACAGATGATGATTTATATGCGATCGCTGGTCACATTATGTTATCTCCAAGAATTCTTGCAGAGAAATGGGGTGGTGGTAAGATTTACTACTAAATTTCCAAAACTAATTTAATCCATTAATAGCTTAATGGATTAAATTAAGTGTAAAAATTAAAGCATGTAGCTCAGTGGATAGAGCATCAGATTCCGATTCTGAAAGTCAAGGGTTCGACTCCCTTCATGCTTAAAAATAAATGATATTTTCATTATTTTTAAATTATTTACCTAGGGGCTGCCTTGGTTTCGACATTTAAGAATGAGAAAAATGTGATGCAGGTCGAAGCTTGTATTCTTCGTAAAAATCTACAGACTAATTAATAAATGCTAATAATATCGTATCTTTTAACTTCAAACGTTTAACTCTAAACAATACAAATTCTTCAAACAATTTAGTTTTTGGTATTGCTTAGAAAATATATTATTTAATTTAAAAAATTTGTTCACTATTACTAGACGTTTTTTTGTCTTTAGTTTAGAATAATTATTATAACCTGTTCTCTTATGGAACTATACCTGTGAATGAGCGTTTTTTTTAGATTTAGATGGACGTGGGTTCAAATCCCATCAGCTCCAAATAAGCATTCGTGGCCGAGTGGTTGAAGGCACCGGACTCATAATCCGTTTTCCTCTGGAACATCACTGGTTCGAACCCAGTCGAATGCAATTATTAAATTGAATAGACTTTTATATTGTTTTTTTAGCAATCTAATTGTAAGATAAATATTATTAAACAATATCATATAAGGATTAGTAGTAATGGAGAAATTAAATTTACAAACCCCAGTTTTAAATCTCGAAAATCAGTTTCTTAAAAAAGATCTTCCAGTTTTAAAAATTGGTGACAATATTAAAGTTGGTGTGAAAATTAAGGAAGGGAACAAGGAACGTATTCAATTTTATGAAGGTACTATTATCGCAAGAAAAAATAGTTCTATTAATACAACGATAACAGTTCGAAAAGTATTTCAAGGTATTGGTATTGAACGTATTTTCTTACTTCACTCACCAAAAGTAGATTCAATTAGTGTAATACGTTCATCAAAAGTTCGTCGATCTAAATTGTACTATTTACGTGAATTAAAAGGAAAAGCAAGTCGTTTACGTCAATCGTTTTAAAAAATAAATTTTAGAAAAATTTTTTACTACAATTTCATTTCCGTAGTATAATGTTAGTTAGTAAAGTAAGATTAAATTTATCTTTCTTTATATACCTACCTATTTATCTATCTATAAGGAGTAATATGGTTACTTACAAAGTTACATTATTAAGTGAAGAGCACGAAATCAATTCAACAATTGATTGTAGTGATGAAGTATTTGTTTTAGATGCAGCGGAAGAGCAAGGTGTAGCATTACCTTATTCTTGTCGTGCTGGTGCTTGTTCTACATGTGCTGGTAAAGTTACTGCTGGTACTATTGACCAATCAGAGCAAACATTCTTAGATGACGATCAAGTTGAAGCAGGTTTTGTTTTAACATGTATCGCATATCCAAAATCGGATTGTACAATTTTAGTACACCAAGAAGACGACTTATATTAATTCAAATTGTGAAAAGTTACATAAACATGTATCTTTTCACAATTTAAATTAGAAGTTAAATTAGAAGTTAAGTTCCGCTGCTTGTACTTTTTCAAATTGTTTTTTCTTTAAGATTAAGAAAACCTGTGTTAATAATACACAGAAACAGAATGCTAAATAAGCAATAATACGTAATGGATCTTGTAAAACAAGTTCACTTTCTTCTTGTCCAAATCCACCCATATTAGGATCAACGTTTAATGGTTGTTCTGATTTTACAACATCACCTACTTTTACAATTAAATCTAAACCTGCAGGTACAGCTTGTGATGTTTTTATTCCGTTTGAGTTAACAATAATAACATTTGACTCACCTTTTTCTGCCGTTGTAATTTCAGTAACTTGTCCAGTTTGGTTTGCACCAAAAACATTAACATTACTTTTTTCTCCTGTAGGATAAACTTGCCCACGACCACGATTTCCACCTACATAAATTGGGTATGTTAAATATTTAACATCCGAATCTTTTTCTGGATCAGGAGAAACAACTGGGAAAGTTAATTCTTGGTGTGTTTTACCAGCGATTGGACCAACAACCAAAATATTATCTAATTCAGTGCTGTATGGTGAGTAGAATACACCTTTATTTTTTGCTTTAATTTCTGCTGAAATTTTATTTTTTGGTGCTAATTTAAAGCCTTTTGGTAATATTAAAATACCACCTACATTTAGATCAGCTTTTTGACCATTTGCTCCAATTTGCTTCTTAGAAGTATCATAAGGTACTTTTACTGTTACTTCAAATACTGAATTAGGAAGAACAGCTTGTGGAGCTTCAATTTCAATCGCTTTTTGATTCAAATGACAGTTTGCACATGCTAATTTTCCATTTGCAGCACGAGGATTTGAATAATTTTGTTGAGCAAATACTGGATAAGCGTTTGAGTTTTCAATGCCAAATCCAAGTAATAGTCCAACAAGGGCTAAATTGAGTAAAAGACTTTTAATAAACTTGTTAGTTATCATGGAGTAAATACTTTTTAAAGGATAGATGCTTTAGTATATAAATTAATTTTTTATTAAAAACAAGATACCTAATCCAGCAAAATATAGCAGCAATATAGCTACTGATAATAATAATTGTGTTAGTGGATCGGTAGATGGGGTTAAAATTGCCCCAAGAATTGTTGAGACTAAGATTATATATCTCCATGCCCCTAACATTTGAGGAGCTGAAACAATATTTAATAAACCAACTAAAATTTGGATAATTGGAATTTGAAATGCTAATCCTGTACTATAAAAAAGAACCAATATAAATTCAAAATATTGATCAAATGACCATAAGGGTTCTATTACTTCTTCACTGTAATTCAGGAAAAAATTCAGAGCTGCTGGAATTAACGTATAGTAAGAAAACGTGATTCCTAATGCAAATAAACCTAAAGAGCTTATTAGTAATGGTAAAACAATTTTTGTTTCTCTTTTTGTTAATCCCGGTAACAAAAATAAAATTATTTGACTGATTCCAAAAGGACTTGTAAATAATAACCCTGTATAAAATGCAATTTTTACAGTTGAAATAAAGTACTCTCCCGGTGCAAGTTGAAAAAATTTTACATTAGAGATAGGATATTCTAAAATTTTAACTATCGTTTTAACTTCTAAGAATGATATTGTTGTTAACAATAAAATTGTTATAAATAACAATAAAACTCGTTGTCTTAATTCCTCAATATGCTCTGAAAAAGGAAGCTCTAGTACTACGCTTGTATTTTTTGTAAAACTAAAATTAGAATTTGTTACCATAATAATGTAATCTAATAATATTTCTAATTTTGTAAAATAAATTAAATAATCGAAATTAATTTGTTAAGTTATTGAACTTAACAAATTAATTTCTATCGTTTAAAATTTTTTTGATAAATAATTGATTCCTTGAACACGAGCATTAGCTTTTTTCAATTCAACAGAGGCATCAAGACGATCCTTGCTACTTTCTGCGTTTTCAACAGCTAGTGTTGCTTTTTCTAATTCTGCTGTTGCTTCACGTAATTCAATATCAGTAAATTCTTCAACATCATTTACTAATACAGTAACGCGATTTCTATCAATTTCTGCTAAACCACCACATAAAATAATTGGAGTCCATGTTTCGTCTAATTTAATTCGTAATAATCCTGTATCTAATGCTGTGATTAGTGCAGCATGACCATCTAATACCCCTACTTGACCTGTTAAACCAGGTAATACTACTTCGTCAGCTGCTGTTGAACAGATAACTCGGTCTGGGGTAAGAACTCGAATGTTCATAACCATATTTATTACTCCTTATTTTAGAGTTTCGGCTTTCGCCATTGCTTCTTCAATATTACCTACAAGGTAGAATGCTTGTTCAGGTAATTCATCTAAGTCACCGTTTAATACCATTGTGAAACCTTTAATTGTCTCTTCTAAACTTACGTACTTTCCAGGTGAACCTGTGAAAATTTCTGCTACGAAGAATGGCTGAGATAAGAAACGTTCAACTTTACGAGCACGTGCTACAACTAAACGATCTTCTTCTGATAATTCATCAATACCTAAAATTGCAATAATATCTTGTAATTCTTTGTAACGTTGTAATGTTTCTTTAACAGTTTCTGCGATTTCATAGTGTTCTGCAGTTACAATGTTAGGTTGTAACATTGTAGATGTCGAATCTAATGGATCTACTGCAGGGTAAATACCTTTTGCAGCTAAATTACGTGATAATACTGTAGTCGCATCTAAGTGAGCGAATGTTGTTGCTGGAGCTGGATCTGTTAAATCATCCGCAGGTACGTATACTGCTTGAATTGAAGTAATAGAACCTTGAGTTGTTGAAGTAATACGTTCTTGTAGCGCACCCATTTCTGTAGCTAAAGTTGGTTGGTAACCTACCGCTGATGGCATACGACCTAATAATGCAGATACTTCTGAACCAGCTTGTGTGAAACGGAAAATGTTATCAATAAATAATAAAACATCTTGCTTGTTTACATCACGGAAGTATTCAGCCATTGTTAACGCTGTTAAACCTACACGCATACGTGCTCCTGGAGGTTCATTCATTTGACCGTAAACTAAAGCTACTTTAGAATCTGCTAAGTTTCCTTCGTTAATAACTCCAGATTCTTTCATTTCTTCGTATAAATCATTACCTTCACGGGTACGTTCACCTACACCACCAAATACAGATACACCACCGTGAGCTTTAGCAATATTATTAATTAATTCCATAATTAATACTGTTTTACCTACACCAGCACCACCAAATAAACCAATTTTACCACCACGACGATAAGGTGCTAATAAATCTACTACTTTAATACCAGTTTCGAAGATTGATGGTTTTGTTTCTAATTCAGTGAAAGCAGGAGCTTCGCGGTGAATAGGTAACGCATCATCACTAATAACATCACCTTTCTCATCTACAGGTTCACCAATTACGTTAAAAATACGACCTAATGTAGGAGTACCTACAGGAACAGTAATAGGCGCGCCTAAATCTGTAACGATAGCACCACGTTTTAAACCATCTGTAGAACGCATTGATACTGCACGTACTCTGTTATCACCTAATAATTGTTGAACTTCACAAACAGTTACAGTACCGTCTTCTAAAGCAATTTCAACTGCGCTGTAAATAGGTGGTAATTGACCGCCACTAAACTCAATGTCTAATACTGGACCAATGATTTGCGTAACCACACCTGTATTTAATTTTGCCATTTTAATTAATTGAACATATTAGAATATTTTAGAATAAAAATACTTTCACAAGTTAATGTATAATTTGAAATAACAACACATTTAAAATTTACTAACTAGTTACTATTGTATAACAATCTTTAGTCAATTGTTGAATAGTCGGTAAATTTTGATAATTATTCTGAATCTTCTACTCGGCCAGTAATTTTTAACCAATTTCGAACTCCTGGATAATTATCAGGTGCTAATTTAAGTGCTTGACGCCAATATTCAGCTGCTTTATCAAATAATTTTTCGGCTAAGTTAACATATTCTTCTTCAGTAAAAGATTCAGCACGTGTTGCCTGCATATGATAAATTACACCAATATTATATAATGCTTGAGGAAGATTTGGGTTTAAACCTAACGCTTGATGGTAAAATTCTAGCGATTGAGTATAACGTCCGGTATTACCATAAATTAAACCAATATTATATAAGGTATAACTACGGTCATATGGGTCTTCTTCTAAAGTTAATGCTTCATAGTAATTTTCTAAAGCTTCTGAATATCTACCTTTTCCCTGAGCAGCCATTCCAGCTCTATAATACGAAAATGCCTGTTTTTCTTTTTTACTTGCCGGTAAAACCTTTAATAAAATATCAGCTATTACTGTAAAGGTTTTATCGATGAAATTCCCCATAGAACTTCTCCTTTTAGATAAAACTTAGTTAATAAAAAATTATGTTTGTTTTTCGTCTACAATTCTACAATTTACTATAGTGTATGTTACTATATATTATAGTACAAACTTATGGATATATACATTCTAATATGGGATAAATTGTTTCAATAATTTCATTTTACAATTTAATATATTAAATTCTAATCAATTAGATTCGTTTCATATAAAAAGATTTTATTGGCAGGGTAATTTAAGGTGGTTTATCTTTAATATTTTATTTCTAATTTTGTTTTTTTCCAAATTAATTGTACAAAAAAGCGAATTAATTTGGAAAAATATTTAGAATTCTTAAATATTTTTTACTTATTGTTATTTTCATTAGAAGCAACAAATGGTAATAATGCAAGAATTCGTGCACGTTTAATAGCTTTTGTTAATTTTCGTTGTTGTTGTACTGTAACACCAGTAGCACGACGTGGAATAATTTTTCCTTGTTCAGTTAAAAATAAACTTAACAAATCAATATCTTTATAATCAATCTTTTGACTTAGACTGATTGGAGAAGTTTTCTGGTTTTTAGCAATCATAATTTTAGATAGTTATTTAATTTCTTTATGGATTATTGTTTTATTACAATGCGGACAGTACTTCTTTAACTCTAAACGTTCAGGGTTGTTTCGACGATTTTTTTGAGTTAAATAGCGTGAAACACCTGGCGATCGTTTATTTGTATTTGAACGACATTCGGTACACTCTAAAGTAATTAGAATACGAGTTCCTTTATTTTTTGCCATAATAATTTTAGTTAAGCTTTTATCTTATAGCTTCAAATGGTATATAAATTTTGGAATAAAAGCAAGCTTTAAAAAATCAGCTAAGAAAAAAGTTTTTAAACTAAAAACTTCCAATTTTGTTATAAATATATTAAGATTAAATAAAATATATTCCTTAATATAGATCTATAACAAAATTTTTAATATGGCCAATACTAAATCTGCAGAAAAACGGATTGAAATTAATAAACGAAATCGTTTAAGAAATCGCTTTTATAAAAGCTCTGTACGAACTTTAATAAAAGTTTTCTTAAAAGATTTAGAAGTTTATAAAACTTCACAAGATCCAAATGATAAAGAAAAAGCAAAAAAAATTCTAAATTCAATTTACAGTTTATTGGATAAAGGTGCTAAAAAGCGAGTTTTTCATAAAAATGCTACAGCTAGAAAAAAATCACGTTTATCTGCTTCATTGAAAACAGCATAAAATAATTTAAAATATTTTAGCTAGAAAAAGTAAAACATTTTCTAACTAAAATAAACCTTTGCCTAAAATCCAAAGAACAAATTTATTTTTATTCAATAACAAAGATTATGAATCAATTTAATCAACTAAACTATACTACAACTCTTCCTGATTTTATAACTATGCAAAGAGCGAGTTTTTGCTGGTTTTTAACCCAGGGGTTATCAGAAGAATTACGATTCTTTTCACAAATTCTTGATTTTAGTCAAAATACGGAATATGCTCTTTATGGTGAAGAATACGGGTTACTTAAACCACCCTGTACTTTAGCAGTTGCTAGAAAGTATAGTGGTAATTATCGAGCTCAACTTGTTATTCCTATTGAGGTTAGAAATAAAAAAACAAATACAGTTTATTTTTACAGCAAATTTCCACTTATTACATTACCCTTAATGACAACGGCTGCAACATTTATTTTAAATGGGTGTGAACGTGTTATTGTTAGCCAAATTATCCGAAGCCCTGGTATTTATTTTGAAAAAGTAAAAAATCAAAAACGGCAACGACCATTTAAACGAAAACTATCTACAGAAATTACAAAATTACGTTCTTTTTTACCAGCAGGACAAGCTTCGCTTTCCGACACTGATTTATTTTTTGCTACACCCTCAATAAATTATGAATGGAAAGAAAAGTCTTTAGTTATAGTACCGTATTGGACTCAAACTTCTGTTTTAGCCTACTCGTTAAATTTTTTTAAACAATCAAACACATCAAACAATTTCTGTTATTTATTATTTGCCTTAAAAACTTACCAAACTTTCTTAAAGCTTCCTGAGTCTCGTAAAAAAACTCAATTAATTTATTTATTTTATAAATGGTTGTTATTTTTCCAAACAAAATCAAATATTTATAAAAAAAGTTATAAAACATCACAAACGACTAATTATGTTATTCAGTATTTTTATTCATTAACAAAATTAGTTAATCAGTATAAAAAAGCTCAGGTAAATAGTAATATAAATTCAGTTTTAAGTGAGAAGACAATTTCAAAAAAATACGAAAATGTTGTGCAATTTTCTTTAAAATTAGCTCAATTATATTTGAATAGAAATTTAATTCTTTTAACAAAATTATCAAATTTAAAAATTAATACTTTACAAAATTTTTCTCTTCTAAAACAAAATTTGGAAAATGATGATACTTCTCATACACGATTTTCAAATTCAAATAATTTGTTAAGTTTACGATCAACAATTTATTTTTCAAGAAGTTTAAAAGACCAATTACGCTATACATTTAAGAAAATTTCAGATATCGGTTACACTCCAGATCGACACCAATATACTAAATCAAAAACTCGTTTATTAATTTTTAATGAGGATCATAAAGTTAAAACGAATTATGATACAAAGTATGGTGATAAAGAATTATACACAGCTACATTAATTCCTGAATATGGTTCTTGGATCCGATTTGGATTCCAGAAAAATTTAAAGATTAATCCATATAACTATCCAATTAAACATCAAGAAGAATATGTAACTATTCAATTAGATAAAATAAGTCAAAAATCAGTTCTTTCATTACTTAAAGAAATGGGACTTAGTGATTTAGAAATCTACCAAAATTTAGAACATCGTGATTTCTTTTATTTCACAAAACCTTTATTAATTCATTCATTAACATTAGATCAACCTTTATTAAGATTTCAATTAGCTTCGAATCACTTTACTCAGATTTCTGAATTTTCACGGATATTTGACCCTTCGTACTATAGACTAGGGAAAATTGGTCGAGTTCAAATTAATAAACGTTTAAATACTCATATTAGTGAAAGATATCAAACCATCACTTATGAAGATATTTTTGCAATTACTGATAAATTAATAACGTTAACAATTACTAAAACTCTTCCGGATGATATTGATCATTTAAAAAATCGACGGGTAAGATCAGTTGGAGAATTATTACAAAATTTATTCCGAATAGGATTTCAAAGGTTAGTTCGAAAACTGCGTAATCAAACGAATAATATAGACTCCACTCATTTACTAAGCTTTAATATTGTGAATGCAACGGTAAAAGAATTTTTTGGATCAAGTCAATTATCACAATATCTTGATCAAACTAACCCTTTATCATCATTAACACATCGACGTCGTGTTAGTGGTTTAGGTCCAGGAGGATTTGAACGTGATCGCATTAGTTTTTCAGTTCGAGATATTCATCCCAGTCATTATGGGCGAATATGTCCTATCGAAACACCGGAAGGACAGAATGTTGGTTTAATTGCATCTTTAACTACATGTGCGAGAGTAAACAAATCTGGATTTTTAGAAACGCCTTTTTGGCGCGTTATAAATGGTAAAGTTCTTAAAACAGGTAATCCTATATACTTAACAGCTGATATTGAAGATTTATACAAAATTGCACCTGCTGATATTGCTATAACCCCGGATAATTATTTAGTTCAAAATGTTATTCCTATTCGTTATAAACAAGATTTTGTAAATGTTTCTCCGTCAGAGGTTGATTTTATTGCTATATCACCAGTCCAAGTTGTTTCTGTTGCGGCTTCTCTAATTCCATTTTTTGAACATGATGATGCCAACCGTGCTTTGATGGGTTCAAATATGCAGCGTCAGTCAGTTCCTTTATTATTACCACAAAAACCAATTGTTGGTACAGGTTTAGAAAATCAAATCGCAATTGATTCAGGAATGACAATTAATGCTCAAATTTCAGGAATTGTTGATTCAGTTACAGCTACAAAAATTACTATTCGAACACCGGAAGGTCGAAAAGCTAATTATAAGTTACAGAAATACTTACGTTCCAATCAACAAACGTGTATTAATCATCGCCCGATTATTTGGAAAGGAGAAACTATTCAATCCGGTCAAATCTTAACTGATGGACCTGGTATTAGTGCAAGTGAAATTGCTCTTGGACAAAATGTTTTAGTTGGGTATATGCCATGGCAAGGATATAATTTTGAAGATGCTATACTAATCAACGAAAGGTTAGTCTATGACGATGTATTTACTTCAATTCATATAGAACGTTATAAAGTTGAAATAGACAGGTCATCTGATTTACCTGAACAAACAACAAAAAATATCCCAAATTTAACTTTAGCTGAAGTTGAAAATCTAAATGATGATGGAATTATAAGAGTTGGAACTTTTGTAAAACCAGGTGATATTTTAGTTGGTAAAGTTAGTGCAAATGACAATTCAGAACAATTACCCGAAGCAAAATTATTACGTGCGATTTTTGGTGCCAAATCAAAAGGGGTAAAAGATAATTCTTATCGAATGCCTGATGGTGAATATGGTCGAATTATCGAAACCATTACATTCAATCGTCGAACACAATTAACTTATAAATTTGAAAAAATTTATATTTTTATAGCACAAATTCGTAAAATTCAGGTAGGTGATAAAATCGCCGGACGTCATGGTAATAAAGGAATTATTTCTCGTATTCTACCAAGACAAGACATGCCATTTTTACCTAATGGTCGCCCTTTAGACATTATTTTAAATCCGTTAGGTGTACCTTCACGTATGAACGTTGGTCAACTATATGAATGTTTATTAGGATTAGCAGGGGATAAATTAAATTGCCGATTTAAAATATTACCGTTTGATGAAATGTACGGATTAGAAATGTCTCGTATTTTAATCAATAAAAAATTACGTCAAGCATCAATTGTAAATGATGAGAGTTGGTTATTTAACCCTTACGCACCTGGAAAAATGGTTCTTTTAGATGGACGAACAGGAAAAGAATTTGAAAACCCAGTTACTGTAGGTAATGCTTACATGTTAAAACTTATTCATTTAGTTGATGATAAAATGCATGCACGAGCAACTGGACCTTATTCACTGATAACCCAACAACCACTACGTGGTAAAGCACAACATGGTGGTCAGAGATTTGGTGAAATGGAAGTTTGGGCATTAGAAGGATTTGGTGCTGCTTTTACATTGAAAGAATTATTAACAATTAAATCTGATGATATGCAAGGTCGAAATGAGACTTTAAATGCTATTGTTAAAGGTCAACAAATTTCAAAATTTGGTATCCCAGAATCTTTTAAGGTTTTATTACAAGAATTACGAGCAATTGGATTAGATATGAGTACATATAAATTTGAGAAATTTAGTTCTCAAACTAATTATGAAGTTGAAGTTAACTTAATTGAAAAATACAATTCATTTTTAAAAACATTCTCTCCAGCTTCAAATTTAACTGACATATCATTTTAATAAAGACTATGATACAATTTGTAAAAGAATTTGACTACATTAAAATAAAGTTAGCATCGCCTTTAAGAATTTTACAATGGGCAAACCGAAGATTACCTAATGGTCAATTTGTTGGAGAAGTCCAAAAATCAGAAACGATAAACTATCGTACTTTTAAACCAGAGATGGATGGTTTATTCTGTGAAAGAATCTTTGGACCTAGTAAAAGTTTAGAATGCGCATGTGGTAAATACAAACGAGTTCGATATGAAGGTTTAATTTGTGAAAGATGTGGTGTTGAATTAACAGAATCCCGCGTTAGACGACACCGGATGGGATACATAAATTTGATTTATCCTGTAGCTCATGTTTGGTATATAAATAGCCGTCCCAATTTTTTAGCTTTACTATTAGAAGTTGAAGATAGTGAAAAAACATTTAATACTGCATATACAGTTTATTCTGAACGTTGTACTAGGTGTGGCTATTTAAAACCAACAACTTCAACTATTGTTGAACTTTGGGATGAGCGGATTAAACGAATTAAATTAGCTTCTATTGCCTACTTTATTGCAGAAGATGAAATTTCATTTTATGGGTTACATTGGGACCTTCAGCAATATCGCTATTTCCGTTTAATTGGGGCTACTGATTATCCACTGAAACCATATCCTAAACCTCAAAGTCGACGTTATAGTACGCCAAAATATTTATTAAGAGCGACACCAAATTTTTTAATTGGTGCGCCATTAATTAAACGTGAGCTAGAACGCCTGAACTTAAAAACAGAAATTTACCGAACAAGACTCTTTGTATCTGATTGTACTGAAACGTTAAATAAGAAATCTCCACATTACGATTTTTCACAATGGTTCCGTAAATGGGAACAGCAACGATTGTATAAATTACGAGAACAAGCAATTAAAAGAATTCGAATTTTAGAAAATTTAGTAGGAACTGGTGCTAACCCTGCTTGGATGATTTTGACAATTTTACCAGTAATCCCACCGGCATTACGACCTATGATTCAATTAGAAGGTGGTCGTTTTGCTACATCTGACTTAAATGAATTATATCGTCGAATAATTACACGTAATAATCGCTTATTAAGATTATTAGAAATCGATGCTCCTCAGTTAATTATTCGAAATGAAAAAAGAATGTTACAAGAGGCAGTTGATACTCTAATTGATAATGGTAAACGAGGTAAAATTGCTTTAAGCGCAAATAATAGACCGTTAAAATCTTTATCAGATATTATTAAAGGAAAATATGGTCGTTTCCGTCAAAACTTATTAGGAAAACGTGTAGATTACTCGGGTCGTTCAGTTATTGTTGTTGGGCCAACTTTAAAGTTAAACCAGTGTGGGTTACCTTATGAAATGGCGTTAGAATTATTCCAACCGTTTATTATTCGAGAATTAATAAATCAAGGTTTAGCTAGTAACATGAAAATCGCTAAAAATTTAATTCAACAAAATGAACCTATTATTGATCCTGTTTTAGAAAAAGTATTAACTAATCACCCTATATTTTTAAATCGTGCTCCTACATTACATCGTTTAGGAATTCAAGCATTTGAGCCTATTCTAATTCAAGGACGTGCGATTAAATTACATCCGTTAGTGTGTTCTGCGTTTAATGCCGATTTTGATGGAGATCAAATGGCGGTACATATTCCTTTATCTTTAGAAGCTCAAGCAGAATGTTATATGCTAATGCTTGCTCCGTATAATTTTTTATCACCAGCAAATGGAGATCCAATTATTATGCCAAGTCAAGATATGGTATTAGGCTGTTATTATTTAACAGTGACCAGTATCCCAAATTTATTAGGTTCTAATCATTATTTCGCTAGTCTCGAAGATGTTATTTTAGCTTATGATCAAGATAAATTAGAACTTCATAGTTCAATCTGGGTACGCTATTTGGCCGATTCTACTGAATCGATGAATGTAACAAAAATTCAGAAATTGAATGATGGTACGTTTATTGAATATTCTGATAATTTACAAATCAGAAAAACACCAGAAGGTGAAAAAATTGTTCAATATATACAAACGACTACAGGTCGAGTAATTTTGAACTATACAATACAAAAAACTTTAAATTTTTTATAATTCTTAAACCTCTATGAAAAATTATACTTATCAAAATAATTTAGTAGGTAAAAAACAATTACGTGAAATACTTGGTTGGAGTTTTACTAATTACGATTCCATGCAAGCATGTTCTTTAGCGGATGAATTAAAATATTTGGGATTTAAATACGCAACTACCGCTGGTATTTCAATTAGTATTGAAGATTTACGAGTTCCTTTTATTAAAAACTTGATGTTAGAAAAAGCTAACCAAGAAATTATTAATTCCGAAAAGATTTTTTTAAAAGGAAAAATTACTGAAGTAGAGCGGTTTCAAAAAATTATTGATACATGGAGTTTAACAAGTGAATCTTTGAAGGATCAAGTTGTTAGTTACTTTAAAAAATATGATCCTTTAAATTCCGTTTATATCATGGCTTTCTCAGGTGCACGTGGAAACTTATCACAAGTTCGTCAATTGGTAGGTATGCGTGGACTTATGTCTGATCCTAGTGGTGAAATTATGAATTTGCCAATTAAACATAATTTTCGTGAAGGATTAACAATTACAGATTATTTAATGTCTGGTTATGGTGCACGAAAAGGTATTGTGGATACAGCATTAAAAACTGCGAATTCTGGCTATTTAACACGTCGATTAATTGATGTTGCTCAAGATATTTTAATTCGTGAAAAAGATTGTAGAACAAATCATTCTGTTTTAGTTCTCGATAATGTATTTTCGAAAAAGATTGTTGGTCGGATTTTAAATAAATCAATAAAAGATCCTAAAAATTTAACAACAATTGCAGAAAAAAATGCTCAAGTTACACCTTTGTTATTTGAGACATTAAAACAGAAAAAAGTTTCTCAGTTATATCTACGTTCTCCTTTGACTTGTAAATTATATCGAGCAATTTGCCAACAATGTTATGGTTGGGATTTATCTACAGAAAATTTAGTAGATATTGGTGAAGCTGTAGGCATTCTTGCAGGTCAATCCATTGGTGAACCTGGTACCCAATTAACTATGCGAACTTTTCATACTGGAGGTATCTTCACATCAGAAGCTCGTCAACAAATTATTAGCCCAGTAAATGGGGTTATTCGATTCTCGAAATTTTTAGAAACAGTTGTTTTACGAACAAATCGGGGTGAAGATGTTTTGGTTACAAAAAATTCCGGTTCTTTAATTTTAATTCCCGATTCTCTTACTCAAAATATTAGTAAAATCGAACTTTCACGAAACACTATTTTATTCCCAAAACATAATCAGTATATTCAAAAAGATACTGTTATTGGAGAATTAATTAATACAAATAAACAATTAAAACGAGAAATTAAGCCTATTGTCTCAAATACATCTGGCGAAATTATTATTCCAAAATTAAAAACTCGATTGAATAGTTTAAATAACAATAAATTATTATGGCTACTTTCAGGTCAGTTATATAATAGTCCGAAAAATTCATATATTAATTTTTATTCAGATTATAAACTTAATAAAGATAGTTATATTTTCCGGACTAAAGTTATAAATTCATATTCTGGGATTATTAAATATAAAAATTTAAAAAAAACTTTATATGAACGTCAAATTTTAATTCAAAATAATATTTACTCGTTAGTAAATACAAGCCTTCAACATTTATCAAAAAATATTGGGAATTCAACGAGTGTCTTAAATTTAGATAGACGTAAATACTTACTTAATACAAATATTAAAAACTTAAAAACATACCTAAAAATTACTCGTAAACAAAAGTTTGCGAAATTAATTACAAATGTTTACACAACAAAAACAGGTGGTATTGTATTTTATGATTGGCGAACAATTACTCGATTTAATAACTTAAAAGATAAAATCTATTTTTCTGATCATAAAAATGATTACGAATTATTAATTGATAAAGATAAGAATAAAAAACCTAAATTTAATTCTAAAAATACAGATCGAAAAATTGATCCTAAAATTAGAAGAGACGAGATTGAGTATGACAATTCATTTTCTAAAAATTTCTATAGAACACTGATTTGGTTAGAAGAAGAGAACCATAATGTTAATTGTGAACCAAATGTTTTACTTGTTAAAAATGGTGATTTCATTTCTAAAGATTTTGAAATAACTCCAGATCGTTTTTCAAAAACGTCAGGCCTAGTTGTTACTAATCAAAAAAATAATATTATCCAAACTTTAACAATTAAATCAGGATTGATTTACGAAGGGAAAAAGATTTCTTCTAAAATAAAAGGAAAAAAGACTGCGTCAAAAGTGAAAAAACTATTTTTCCCTGGTGAACAAATTTTTTCAACAATAACAATCACACACCCATGTCTTTGTGAACAGATTAATGGTAAAAATGGTGCTCAGTTATTAATCCGTCCAATTCAACTTTATGAATTCCCACATATTCAAAAAGTAAATCAAATTTTTAAAAATCATACATCAATCGAACAAAATCTAAAAGTTAGTACAAACGCACATTTTGTTTACCAATCGAATCAACGAATCCAAACAAATAATCATCTGAACTTGGTTACTGAGTTTTTATATCTTAAAACTCATCAATCTTTTTCAAAAGATTTAAGTATTGAATTAATAAATAATAAAAAACAAACTTGTGTTGATTTTCAAACTGTTAATAAATTAAATTTAAATAGTTATGTGTCACCGACTCTAAAATATAAGAATTTAGAATCGTGCCCATTAATTCAAAAAAATCAATTTATTGATATTTATACAACTTTAGTTTATCTAGAAGCTGTAACTTCAAATCCTTTAGAAATTGTAAAATTTAAGATTAATCAACAAGATATCAAACAAATTTTATTAATTTCAAACGATCATTGTATTAGTATTGAGAAAAGTAAACTTCCGACCAAAAAAATTAATGATTTTATTATTAATAGTACAAATACTAATCATGTAGGAAAAATCATAATTGAAAATGATAAGTTTTTTACTATACAAAAAGGCCGTCCGTATTTTTTCCCTAAATGTAAAACTGAAGAATTAAGTACACAAAGTAATTTACAATACAAAACAATTCCTTTAAAACGAATTAAAAAACGAACAAAAACGGATAAAAAATTATTTTTAAATCATTACGATCGTTTAAAAATATCAGTTGAAACAAGTCCAAAAACATGTTCTGATAACATAGCGAACTGGCGAGCGATTAGTAATGAAGTAGATTTTTCATTAAAAATCGAGTTTTCTAAAATGTTTTTAAAAAGAAACGGAAAATTATACAGTTGTATGATCCCAAGATTTTTAAAACAATTTACTGTAGGTACAAAACCCTCTAGTAAGATGGCTCCATCTTTAATGGATTCTAATTTATTTACATATCCAAAAAGAACACAATTAAAATTGGACCGCACATTATTAGTTCGTAATTCTGAAGTAGATGCTCTTAATTCTGAACAATCGCGTTTAACATTTATAAAGTTCATGGAGTATCCATTTACAAAATCAACGAAATCTATTGGTTTATACTCAATAACAGAAGATTTCTTTGAACAAGAACTTAATAGTGTATTTTGTCAAAATAATCAATTTTTGGAAGATGGAGACACTATTGGATTACTAAATCTTGAAAAAGAGATAACGGGTGATATTGTTCAAGGTTTACCAAGAATCGAAGAAATATTAGAAGCAAGAAAGAAAAATCAAGTTGTTAAAAGAATTCCAACTAGTCAAAAGAAAGGTTTGTTAACTCAACGAACAAGTCTAGATGAAAATTTCGAGTTTCATAAATTAGGTACACCTATTAAAGAAAATGAAAAAATAAATCCTCATAAACTAATAAAAGTTTACTTCAATTATTATGGTTTTATGAAACCATTTTTCTGTGATAAAGAGAAATCCGTAAAATATGGCCGATTGATCAATAATTTTGAAGGGAATTATAAAAGTTTTAAAAAAGTTCAATCATTTATTTTAAACTCGGTTCAAGGAGTATATGAATCACAAGGTGTTACAATTAATGATAAACATATTGAAGTAATCATTAAACAGATGACTACAAAGGTTTTAATTACTGATGAGGGGGATACTCCACTATTAAAACGTGAAGTTATTGACTTGTATCACATTCAATATATTAATAAAATAGTTGAAAAAGAACAAAAACAAGTAGCTTATTATTTACCGTTATTATTTGGAATTACGCGAGCAGCTTTAAATAACCCAAGTTTTATTTCAGCTGCAAGTTTCCAGGAAACTACTCGAGTTTTAACAAAAGCTGCAATTGAAGGTCGTATTGATTGGTTACGTGGATTAAAAGAAAATATTATTATTGGTCATTTAATTCCTGCTGGTACTGGTTCACGAAACTTTAAAACTAGTTTCAAAAAACCATCGTTAATAGATATAAAATAATTTTTTAGATACTGCAAAAATTTTTAAATAAATAAAATTGGAAACTAGACAATTTTATTTATTTTTGTTAAGATTCAACGTAATATAATATAACAAAATTTTTATGTCTAATATAAGTTTATCTCAATTATTAGAAGCCGGTGTACATTTTGGGCACAAATCTTACCGTTGGAATCCTAAGATGTTTCCTTACATTTATAGTGAAGTAAATAATATTCATATTTTAGATTTAGTTCAATCTGCTACTTTATTAAATGAAGCTACAAATTATTTAAACAAAGTATCTAGTGAAGGAAAAACTTTCCTTTTTATTGGTACAAAAAGACAAGCTAGTACCTTAATTGCTCAAGAAGCAAACCGCTGTAATTCTTACTATGTCAATCATCGTTGGCTTGGTGGTATGTTAACAAATTGGTCAACATTAAAAGAACGAATTAGTAGATTAAAGAGCTTAGAAAAACAAGAAGCGGATAATACATTTGATTTATTAACAAAGAAAGAAGGTTCATTACGCAGAAAAGAATTAGAAAAATTACGAAACCATTTAAATGGGCTTAAAGATATGCAACAATTACCCGATGTTGCTATTATTATTGACCAAAAACGAGAGATGACTGCAATTCGTGAATGTCGTAAATTAGGAATCCCAATTGTTTCTATTTTAGATACAAACTGTGATCCAGATTTAGTAGATATCCCAATTCCAGGTAATGATGACGCTGTTCGTTCTATTAAATTAATTCTTCGAACATTAACTGATAGTATTATTGAAGGGAAATCAAAATCTGAAGTAATCTAATAATAGATTACTTTAAATTTTGATTTACCATCAATAATAAAAATAATTTTTTATTTAATATTGTTAAAAATATTAGAAAATAAATTTTGTTTTTATTTTCTATTCCATTTTTTCATAAGAAAAAATGGAATAGAAAATAAATTAGTTACTTTGACTAAAAATAACTTTTGATTCAGCAATAGCTTCTTGTAAAGATGCTTCTGCTTCTTCTGTGAATTGGTTTGTAGTAGTAACAATTCCTAAGTATGCTTTTTGCGATGTTGCTAAGAATTTTAATAAACTTGCACAATAGTTTTTAACATCACCTACTGGTAACTCATCTAAATAACCATTAATACCTGTGTAAATTAAAGCAACTTGCTCTGCTACAGATAATGGTGAGTTTTGTGGTTGTTTTAATACTTCACGTAAACGTGTACCACGAGCTAATTGTTTTTGTGTTGCTTCATCTAAATCAGAGGCAAATTGTGAGAAAGCTTCTAACTCAGCAAATTGTGCTAATTCTAATTTTAATTTACCTGCAACTTTCTTCATAGCTTTCGTTTGTGCAGCAGATCCTACACGTGATACAGAAATACCTACGTTAATCGCTGGACGAATACCAGAGTTGAATAAATCGTTTGATAAGAAGATTTGTCCATCTGTAATTGAAATTACATTTGTTGGAATGTAAGCTGAAACATCACTTGCTTGAGTTTCAATGATTGGTAATGCTGTCATACTACCACCACCTAAAGCATCGCTTAATTTAGCAGCACGCTCTAATAAACGTGAGTGTAAGTAGAATACATCACCTGGGTACGCTTCACGTCCTGGCGGACGACGTAATAATAATGACATTTGACGGTAAGCCATAGCTTGTTTCGTTAAATCATCATAAATTACTAAAGTTGCTCTACCTGTATACATGAAGTACTCAGCAATACAAGCACCTGCATAAGGAGCAATGTACTGTAAAGTTGCTGCATCATTTGCACTAGCACAAACAATACATGTATATGACATTGCACCTTTTTCTTCTAACACGTTAACAACTTGTGCTACTGTAGAAGCTTTTTGACCAATACCTACATATACACATACAACATCTTCTGTTTTTTGGTTGATAATAGTATCAACTGCAATAGATGTTTTACCTGTTTGACGATCACCAATAATTAACTCACGTTGACCACGTCCGATTGGAATCATAGAATCAATTGAAGTAATACCTGTTTGTAAAGGCTCACAAACTGATTTACGACTAATAATACCAGGTGCCATAGCTTCTAATAAACGGCTTTCAGTTGAAACGATATCACCTTTACCATCAATTGCAGCACCTAATGGGTTTACTACACGACCTAAGAATCCATCACCAACTGGGATTTGAGCAATACGGCCTGTTGATTTAACAACGCCACCTTCTAAAATTGCACGACCATTACCCATTAGAACGACACCTACGTTGTCATTTTCTAAGTTTAATGCAATACCAATTGATTTGTCTTCAAATTCTAAAAGCTCACCACTCATTGCTTGATCAAGACCGTATACGCGAGCGATACCATCACCAACTTGTAAAACAGTACCAACACTTTCGATTTTTACATCCTGATCATATTTTTCAATTTGTTCACGGATAATACTACTAATTTCGTCTGGACGAATTTTTATCATTGTATTATATTTGAGGTTAAAAAATTAATAAAAGATTTTATTTGTAATTAAATTTCTAAAACACTGTCTAATTGCTTAGCTAATGTCTTTAATTTATTTTTTACGGTATAATCAACTATTTTACCTTGATTTCTAATTAAGAATCCACCAATTAAACTTTCATCAGTATTAAATTGAATCATAATTCTGCTTTGTTTAGCAATTGATTTAATTTTTTTGATTAGTCGTGTTCTTTGACCATTTGAAAGGTCTTTGGCTGAAACAATTTGAAATGCTCGAGAGTTTGCTGTTTTATATACTAACTCTAAATAGCTAAAAATTATTGTGGGTAATAAATTGATTCGATTTCGTCTTATTAAAGTAGCTAAAAATTGAAGAGTTTCCTTATTCATTTTTTTGCCTACTACTTCAACTAAAATCTCCTGCTTTGCTTGAGCGCTTACTACTGGATTTTGTAAACATTTAAATAATTCACGAGATTTAAATAATAAACCCTGAATATTTTGGATATCTGAAGTAACTTCAAATAGAGTCCCTGTCTCTTTAACAAAATCAAAAAGTGCGTTCGCATATGGCGCTGCAACTTTTAATGCTAATGGATTTTTACTCATGGTTATGAAGGTAATTCTAATGTTCGAATAGTATTATTAATTAATTTTGCGGCAGCTTTGTCTTGTGCAAATGTTTCTTTTACACGACTAACAGTACGAGTTAATACTAATGAAGTAATTTGCTCTTTAATCTCAAAGAAAATTTGTCTTTCTTTTGATTTAAAAGCTGATACAGCGCGTTCAAAGCGGAATTTTAAATCATTTCGTGCTTCAAAAGCATCAGCTTCAAGCATAACTTTCTTTGTAGATAAAGTCTCAGATTTAATATCACCAATTACGACATGAGCTTGATTTAACTGTTTTTGTGCTTCTGCTAATCGCTTTTGTGCTTCATTTAATCTATCTTCAGCATCTTGAACATTTTGAACAATAGTTGTTTTTCTCTCTTCTAATAAAGAACCTAAAAAGTCTTTACCGGTGTAGATTAAAATACCAACTAACGCAAGAATATTAATTAAACCTGTTTCTAAAATATCTGTATTTAAACTAAAGCCTTTTTCTTCGGCAATTAAAGTAAAAATTTGATCAAAATTTTCCATATTTTCGAGTTTGTGTATAAACTGTTCATTTATAAAAAGGAAAATTACTTTTATCAGAAAATTCTTAAATTGATAATCGTGTATTAATATCGTCACATAATGATTGAACACTTTCTTCTAAATTGTTAAGTGCTAAAGCTTTTCTGCTTTCAAAATCAGTTGTGATAGTATCTAATAAATTATCAAGATATTTTTGCGAAATATTGATTTCTAAATCTAAAATTTCTTGGTGAATTTTTTGAGAATTTGTAATTTCTAATTGTGCTTCTTTACGGACACTTGTTAACTCTTCTTCATATTGTGCTGTCAGGCTATTTGCTTCTGCAAGTAATTCTGATGCTTTACCAAGATTGGTTAAAATGTATTCTTTTCGTTCTTCAATAATTGTTAGTAATGGGTTATATAGAATGATGTTTAAAAGAACCATTAATAACACAAATTGAATTGCAACTAATGGTAAAGTGGCATCGATATCAAATAATCCACCCGGACCATTTACTTCTGAACTTAAAATTAATGTTGAAAAATTAATCATATAAAATCTATATGCTATACTATAGAATTAAAAAATTGAATAGATACAAAATTTCCAATGTATCTATTCGTTATTTGTTTTTAATGTTTAAATTTGGAATTAAACGTTGAATGGGTTAGCAAATAATAATGCTAATGCAACTACTAAACCGTAAATAGTTAAGGCTTCCATGAATGCTAAACTTAATAATAAAGTACCACGAATTTTGCTTTCAGCTTCTGGTTGACGTGCGATACCTTCAACAGCTTGACCAGCAGCGTTACCTTGACCAATACCAGGACCGATAGCAGATAAACCGATAGATAAACCAGCAGCGATAACAGAAGCAGCAGAAATGATAGAATCCATAATAAATTTTATTAATTAAAAATATATAAATTTTAAAACACTCTTAACTTTTTTTACTATTCAAGAGCTTCAGCGATGTATGCTGCAGCTAAAGTTGAAAAAATTAAAGCTTGAACTGAACCAGCAAAAATACCTAGAATCATAATTGGTAATGGTATAATTAATGGAACTAGTGATGTTAATACTGTTACAGTTAATTCATCTGCTAAAACGTTTCCAAATAATCGAAAACTTAATGATAAAGGTTTCGTGAAATCTTCTAGAATGTTAATTGGTAAAAGAAGTGGGATTGGTTGAATATATCGTTTGAAATATCCTAAACCTTTTTTACTTAAACCTGCATAGAAATAGGCAAATGATGTTAATAATGCCAATGCAACTGTAGTATTAATATCGTTTGTTGGGGCAGCAAGTTCTCCTTCTGGTAGTTCAATTAACTTCCATGGGATAATCGCGCCGGCCCAATTACAACCAAAAATAAAGAAGAATAACGTACCAATGAACGGTATCCATTCTTTGTAAAAGCTTTCACCTAATTGATCTCTAGCAATATCAGTTACAAAATCAACAGCTGATTCCATAAAGTTTTGAAAACCTGAAGGAATCCGCTCTATATTTTGTGTACCTAGTACAGACAATAATAATAAGATGATTACTACGAACCAAATTACTAATAAAACTTGACCGTGTGCTAGAAATCCAGCAATGTTCCAGTAAAAGTGTTTACCAACTGATGCTTCCGCTAATAATGTAAACATATTTGAATCAAAAATTTCTGGGTACATATAATCTAATTAATTGAAGAAATTACCCAATATTAAAAAATATAAAGGAACACTAAGAATTATAAAAAGTTATTCTTTTATTTAGGGGTACTTTTATAAAAAAGCTCTTTATAGTTTATTTTTAATCTGTATTTAGCCATTGATAACCTTTATCTTCTAATTCTTTGGCTAATTCTGATGACCCAGTTTTTACTATCTTTCCGTTTTGCATTACATGAACATAGGTCGGATTGATATAATCCAACAATCGTTGGTAATGAGTAATTAAAATGATACCTTTCTCTTTTGTCATGAAATTATTGATTCCATTTGATATTACTTTTAAAGCATCAATATCTAAGCCTGAGTCAGTTTCATCTAATATACAAATATCTGAATCCAGTAAGATCATTTGTAAAATTTCATTACGTTTTTTTTCACCCCCAGAAAATCCTTCATTTACATTTCGATTTAGAAATTGAGGTGACATATTAACTAATTGCATTTTTGTAGTTACAATCCCTAAAAACTCAATTGGGTCTACTTCTGGTTGGTTAAAAAAGCGTTGTTTTGCGTTATAAGATAGTCGTAAAAAATCTTCATTACTTACACCTGGAATTTCAATAGGGTATTGGAAAGCTAAAAAAATACCAAGATGTGATCGTTCTTCTGGACTTAACTCAATAATACTATCACCTTTAAATAAAATATCGCCACCTAGAATTGAATAAGCAGGGTGTCCTGCGACAACCTTTGAAAATGTACTTTTTCCTGAACCATTGGGGCCCATAATAGCATGAATCTCACCTTTTTGAATTTTTAAATTTAAGTCATCAAGGATTATATTATCTTCAATAGATACTTTTAAATTTTTAATCTCTAGTAATAAATTGTTTGAGTTCATTAACCTACACTTCCTTCTAATTTTAAACTTAATAATTTATCTGCTTCAGCTGCAAATTCTAAAGGTAACTTTTTAAAAACTTCCTTACAGAATCCACTTATCATTAGTTCAATTGCTTTTTCTAAACTAATACCACGTTGTAAGAAGTAGAAAATTTGTTCTTCACCAATTTTTGAAGTTGAAGCTTCATGCTCAATTCTAGTTGTTGAATTTTGAACAGAAATTATTGGAAATGTATTCGCATTTGAACAATTACCGATTAGCAAAGAATCACATTGTGAATAGTTTCTTGCATTTAATGCTTTATCAGTCATTTGAACTAAACCACGGTAACTATTTTTTGAATTTCCAGCCGAGATTCCTTTTGAAATAATTCTACTTCTACTTGATTTTCCGATATGTAACATTTTTGTTCCAGTATCAGCTTGTTGATAATTATTGGTTAGTGCTACTGAATAAAATTCACCTTGCGAATTTTCACCAATTAATAAACAGCTCGGATATTTCCAGGTAATTGCAGATCCTGTTTCAACTTGAGTCCATGAAATTTGTGCATTATTTCCGATGCAAAGACCTCGTTTTGTCACAAAGTTATAAATACCACCTTTTCCATACTCATTTCCTGCATACCAATTTTGAACTGTTGAGTATTTAATAACAGCATTATCCAAGGCAACTAATTCCACAATTGCCGCATGTAATTGATTTGTATCATATTGCGGAGCTGTACAACCTTCTAAATAATTAACTTGGCTATTTTTATCGGCAATAATTAATGTACGTTCAAATTGTCCAGATGTTTGATCATTAATTCTAAAATAAGTTGACAAATCTATGGGAGACTTTACATTTTCTGGTATATAACAAAATGAACCATCTGTAAAAACAGCAGAATTTAAAGCCGAAAAATAATTATCACCAATAGGTACGACTGACCCGATATATTTTTCAATCATTTCTGGATAGTCTTGAATGGCTTCTGAAATAGACGCAAAAATAATCCCGTATTCACTTAATTCTTTTTGAAATGTTGTACCAATTGAAACACTATCAAATACAATATCAATAGCTACATTTGCTAATCGTTTTTGTTCGTTTAATGAGATTCCTAACTTTTCGAATGTTTTTAAAAGTTCTGAATCAACTTCACTTAAATCTTTCAATTTTTTTTGTGACTTTGGAGCTGAATAATAGACAATACTTTGAAAATCTATTGTTGGAAATTTCAAATGGGCCCATTCCGGCTCATTCATTGTCTGCCATTTTTTGTAGGCTTTCAATCGAAATTTAAGTAAAAATGGTGGTTCATTTTTTTTTGACGAAATTAATTTAATCGTCTGTTCGTTTAATCCTTTTTCAATAATGTCTTTTTCAATATTTGTTGAGAAACCGTATTGATAACTTTTGTTAACTAATTTGGTAAGACTGTTATTTATTACTTTATTTGATTGATTAATCATAAATATGTTATCAAATTATATAGTTTATTCGTAATGTAATATTTTCTATTTAACTCGTATTATACAGTATTTTTTAAGTTTAATATAGTAGTAAAGTTTTCTTTATAAACGTATTCTTAAAAGTTATAGCAAGATTAAACAACTGGTATAAAATTTGGTTTATTTTCAAATGTTATAATTGTATTTAAGGTTGTTCTTAATCACTCAACCGATAGAACTAATTAAATTTTAGTTAGTTAAATATCTATTATATATTGCCTTTTTATTTTTAAGGAGAAATCAATGTCTCAATCTGTATCAGAACGGACTCGAATCAAAAGTGAACGTTACGAATCTGGTGTAATTCCTTACGCTAAGATGGGTTACTGGGATGCTGCATACGCTGTAAAAACTACAGATATCTTAGCATTATTCCGTATCACACCACAACCAGGTGTAGATCCAGTAGAAGCAGCTGCTGCTGTAGCTGGTGAATCTTCAACAGCAACATGGACTGTTGTATGGACTGATTTATTAACAGCTTGTGAGCGCTACCGTGCTAAAGCTTACCGTGTAGATCCAGTTCCAAACGCAACTGACCAATACTTCGCTTTCATCGCGTATGAATGTGATTTATTCGAAGAAGGTTCTTTAGCTAACTTAACAGCTTCTATTATCGGTAACGTATTTGGTTTCAAAGCTGTATCTGCTTTACGTTTAGAAGATATGCGTATTCCTCACTCATACTTAAAAACTTTCCAAGGTCCTGCTACAGGTATCGTTGTAGAGCGTGAGCGTTTAAACAAATATGGTGTTCCTTTATTAGGTGCGACTGTAAAACCTAAATTAGGTTTATCAGGTAAAAACTACGGTCGTGTAGTATATGAAGGTTTAAAAGGTGGTTTAGACTTCTTAAAAGATGATGAAAACATTAACTCTCAACCATTCATGCGTTGGAGAGAACGTTTCTTATACTGTATGGAAGGTATTAACCGTGCTGCAGCTGCAACAGGTGAAGTTAAAGGTTCTTACTTAAACATCACTGCTGCTACTATGGAAGAACTTTACAAACGTGGTGAGTATGCTAAAGCTGTAGGTTCTGTAATCGTTATGATCGATTTAGTTCTAGGTTACACTGCAATTCAAAGTGCTGCTTTATGGGCTCGTGAAAATGATTTAGTTTTACATTTACACCGTGCTGGTAACTCAACTTATGCTCGTCAAAAAAATCATGGTATCAACTTCCGTGTAATCTGTAAATGGATGCGTATGTCTGGTGTAGATCATATCCACGCTGGTACAGTTGTTGGTAAATTAGAGGGTGATCCTTTAATGATTAAAGGTTTCTACGACGTTTTACGTTTAATGACTTTAGAAGTTAACTTACCGTTCGGTATCTTCTTCGAAATGGATTGGGCTTCTTTACGTAAATGTATGCCAGTTGCTTCTGGTGGTATTCACTGTGGTCAAATGCACCAATTAATTCACTATTTAGGTGATGATGTTGTATTACAATTTGGTGGTGGTACAATTGGTCACCCTGATGGTATCCAAGCCGGTGCTACTGCTAACCGTGTAGCTTTAGAAGCTATGATTTTAGCTCGTAACGAAGGTGCAGATTTCTTCAACCAAGAAACTGGTCCTGCTATTTTAAGAGAAGCTGCTAAAACATGTGGTCCTTTACAAACAGCATTAGACTTATGGAAAGATATCAGCTTCAACTACACATCTACGGATACAGCTGATTTCGCAGAAACACCAACAGCAAACGTATAATAATTTACTTTTATAAAAATTAACGGAGTATTTGAATAGTGAGACTTACACAAGGTTGCTTCTCTTTCTTACCAGATTTAACAAACGCACAAATTGAAAAACAAGTTGCTTACGCTATGAGTAAAGGCTGGGCAATGAACGTTGAATGGACTGATGATCCACATCCACGTAACAGTTACTGGGAATTATGGGGTTTACCATTATTCGACATTAAAGATCCAGCATCTGTAATGTTCGAATTAAACGAAGCACGTAAATCATGTGCTTCTGGTTACATCCGTGTTAACGCGTTTGACGCTAGTTACGGTACTGAAAGTTGTTCTTTATCTTTCATTGTTAACCGTCCGGTTAACGAGCCAGGTTTCTACTTAGAACGTGCTGAAGGTCCAGGCCGTCAGATTCACTACACAATCAAGAGCTACAGTGTTCAGGCTAACCCTGAAGGCGTTCGTTACGCTACTTAATTGAGTGAGTATCGAATAGTTCAAAAGTATTACTTATCTTTTAGATAAGTAATACTTTTTTATATAATTATTAAACCCCCAAATATGATACATCAGACTTATATCTTTTTGATTACGTCTTAATATTTTTTACTTTAAACTTTTTACTTTGTTAATTATCAAAATTATAAAAAAATAAATATTTAAATTCGATTTAAGAATAATTAAAATCCTAGTAATTATCTAATTACTAGGATTTTAAATTGTCAATTATGCTGTCTTAGTTGGTAAAACAGTGTAATTTGCAACAAGTTCTCTAAATTCTTCTCCATCTAAAGTTTCTATATCTAATAATCTTTCTACTACTAAATCAATTACAACACGGTTATCTAATATAATCTTGTTAGCAACACTTTCACAGTGATTAATGATTTTACACACTTCAGTATCAATTCTATCTGCTAATTTATCATCATAATCTGCTGGATTTTCATCATCTTCAAGAGCAATAGGACCGATATTTGACATTCCATAACGTGTAACCATTTGTCTCGCAATATTAGTTACTTGTTGTAAATCATTACTTGCTCCTGTTGTAACTTCAGGATCACCAAAAACGATTTGTTCTGTAACACGACCTGATAATGTCATAATAATACGAGCTAATAATTGTGATCTTGAAAGTAAACCTTGATCTTCATCTGGTGTAAACCATGTTAACCCTTTTGCACCACCCCTTGGGATTAAGGTAATCTTTTCAACTTGATCATGCCCTTCCAAAACTGAGCCTGAAATAGCATGCCCAACTTCATGATATGCTATTAATCGTTTATTTTTTGTATCTTCCATAGTGCTTCCAGCGATACCACCAATAATACGATCAGCCGCTTCATTTACTTCATTTTTTGTAATGATTTGCTTTTTATAACGTGTAGCAAGAATTGCTGCTTCATTTAATAAATTTGCTAAATCAGCTCCTGAAAATCCTGGTGTTCGGTTAGCTAATTGAACTAATGAAACGTCTTCAGCTAATGGTTTATTTTTTGCATGAACTTTTAAAATACCAACTCGGCCTAATCTGTCAGGAAGACCAACAGTAATCTGTCGATCAAATCGTCCTGGTCGTAGTAAAGCTGCATCAAGAATATCTACTCGGTTTGTAGCACCAACTACAATTACACCTTTGTTTTCTTTAAAACCATCCATTTCTGTTAATAATTGGTTTAAAGTTTGCTCACGTTCGTCGTTTCCACCACCAATTCCAGAACCACGTTCACGACCAACAGCATCAATTTCATCAATAAATACAATACACGGTGCGTTTTCTGATGCTTTAGTAAATAAATCACGTACTCGAGAAGCACCAATACCAATAAACATTTCTACAAATTCCGAACCAGCTACACTAAAGAATGGTACATTTGCTTCATTTGCAATAGCTTTTGCTAGTAATGTTTTACCTGTACCAGGAGGTCCTACTAATAAAACACCTTTTGGAATTTTAGCACCAACTCGAGTGTATCGATCAGGTTCTTTTAAGAATGAAACAATCTCTTCGAATTCTGCTTTTGCTTCATCGATACCGGCAATATCATCAAATGTAATTCCTGTTTCTGGGCGCGGGTCAAATTTTGCCGGTGATTTTCCAATATTCATAGGTGACGATCCTGAATTTTGATTATCAGAATTTTGGAAGAAAAAGATTAAACCGCCTATGAAGATTAATGGTAATAATAAATTACTTGCAATACTTACAAACACATTCTTCGCTGGAGCCGGGTGCGCATCAAAATCAATATTATATTCTTTTAATTTTTGAATTAATTGAGATGCTCCGATAGGAATTTCAACACGAATTGCTTGAGGGCGATTACCTAACTCAGGGCTAGATGCTTGTACGATAGCATTTCGACTATTGTCATATAAATCTACTTGTTTAACCCATCCCATTTCTAGATATTCTAAGAAACGACCGTAAGTCATTCGTGAACTACTAACGTTACCGTTTACTTCTAATTTATCATTCTGAGTTTGTACTTGACCATATTCACTCGATGTGAATAAGTTAACACCGAAAATAAGACATGCGATTGCAAATATTCCGATTAAAAGTTTCTGTATAAAATTTCGATCCATTTTCGTTATTAAATTAAAATATAAGTATTTTGCTTTTTAAAATCATCTACATTAAATAATAACACACATTTTTAGTAAAACCCAACTTCTTTTAGATTTTTATCGAATAAATTTATAATAAAGATTATATTTAATAATAAAATTTTATAAACAAATAACTTATTATGGTAGCTCGTGGAGAAACGGTTCGTATTTTACGTCCAGAATCTTATTGGTTTAATCAAGTTGGAACAGTAGCAGTTGTAGATCAAAGTGGTATTCGTTACCCAGTTGTTGTTCGGTTTGTAAATGTTAATTATAGTGGTACTAATACAAATAACTTTGCAGTTGATGAATTAGTTGTGGTTGAGGCTAAATAAGTCTCGTAAGATATTTGAAAAGTAGAGTAATTGAAAATTATTTGCTCTACTTTTTTTTATATGATATTATTTGTTTGTTGAAATGCTGATAATTTAAAGAAAACTTTATGGTCAGTTCTTTACAAGTTGGGAAACTAGCTCCAAATTTTTTAACAATTGGAGTTTATAAAAACCAATTGGGTAAAATTAGATTATCCGATTATAGAGGAAAAAAATATGTGATTCTCGTCTTTTATCCAGCAAATTTCACATCCCTTTCTGTTACGGAATTAATTAGATTAAATGATCAGATTTCTGAATTTAAAAAATTATCTGCCCAAATACTTGCAGTATCAATTGATAGTCCATTTTCACATTTGCAATTTTTATCAGCTACACGTTATCAAAATGGTTTGAAAGAGCTAGATTATCCGTTAATTTCTGATCTAACACAAAAAATTACAAATAACTATCAATTATTAACAGAAGACGGACTTGCCTTTCCAGGTTTATTTATTATTGACAAGGAGGGAATCATTCAATATTATACTGTAAATAATTTGTTATGTGGAAGAAGTGTTAACGAAATTCTTCGAGTCTTACGATCAATTCAATATGTAAAAGAAAATCCTGGACAAATTTGTCCTGTTGACTGGGATTCTGGAGCTGAAAATTTAGATTCTAACCCTTGGAAATCAAAAAATTATATAAAAAATTCTTAATATTAAAATTGTATGCCAAAATTAAAAACAAGAAAATCTGCAGCAAAACGTTACAAAATTACAGGAAACCACACATTTCTACGTCGACATGCTTATAAGGGTCACCTTTTAATGAAAAAATCAAATCGACAAAAAAGAAGACTATCTCAAGTTTTACTTGTTAATGGAAGAGACACGAATGCCATTAAATTAATGTTACCGTATCATTAATCAGTTAAAAATTATAAATTTAATTTAAATAAAAAAGTCTAATGGTTAGAGTTAAACGTGGTAATGTTGCCCGTAAACGTCGTAATAAAATTTTAGCAATAGCAAGTGGTTACAGAGGAGCACATTCAGTACTTTTCCGTGTAGCTAATCAACAAGTAATGAAAGCGTTAAAGTATTCATATGTTAACCGAAAACAGAAAAAACGTATTTTTCGAAGAGTTTGGATTACAAGAATAAATGCTGCTTCAAGAATTGAAGGGATGACTTATAGTCGTTTTATCAATAAACTAAATAACGCAAAAATCGGATTAAATCGAAAAATGTTATCTCAGATTGCTGTTTTAGATAATTCAACATTTTCAAAAATTTTGAATTTTGATGAAACATTAAATAAATAAGTGAAATTATCTTATTAATTTTAAATAATACATCGTAAATTATGTTTATAATCTATTATGTATTATTTAAATGAAATTTTACTCGGAAATTATGACTGATGATTTAGAAAAATTATTTGAAAAACTTCCTTTTTTTCTTTATGACCATTTAAAGCGTCATATGTATGCCGACCAACTTATAGAAATTGTTCTTGATTTAGGTCGTAGACCTGAGGCACGATTCTCTAGTGGGCCAGAGTATTTATCACAAAAAGTAATTTCATGGCAAGATTTAGATTATACTACTAAACGAATTAGTAAATTTAGTACAGAAAACCGTGCAGGAATTGAGCGAACGTTACATAGAATAAGTTGTATTCGAAATCGACAATTTTTAATCACGGGTCTAACTTGTCGCGTAGGTCGTTCCATTTTTGGAGCAATTTCTGTTATCCGAGATTTACTCGAATCTGGTCAATCTATTTTGATACTAGGTAAACCAGGTGTAGGAAAAACGACTATTATTCGTGAGATTGGTAGGGTCTTAGCCGATGAAATGGAAAAACGAGTAGTTATAATCGATACATCTAATGAAATCGCTGGAGAAAGTGATATACCTCATTCGGGAATAGGAAGGGCTCGTCGAATGCAAGTTGCTAAAACTGAACTTCAACATCAAGTAATGATTGAAGCGGTAGAAAATCATATGCCTCAAGTTATTATTATTGATGAAATTGGTACAGAATTAGAAGTTTTAGCTGCTCGAACAATAGCGGAAAAAGGTGTTCAACTTGTTGGTACTACTCATGGAAATTGCTTACAAAATTTAATTAAAAATCCCCCGTTAGCAGATTTAATTGGAGGAATACAATATGTAACTCTTAGTGATGATGAAGCAAAACGTCGAAAAACGCAAAAAACTGTTTTAGAACGTAAAGCTTATCCTGCTTTCGAAATATTAATTGAAATAAATCAGCAAAATTCATGGACTGTTCATGAAGATGTAAAAACTTCTATAGATTTACTTCTACGTGGTGATAGTTTTATGGAACAAATTCGATTATTTTCATTACCTGAAAAAATTAAAATAGTAAGTGAAAGAACCCAACCTCAGTACGGGTCTCTATTAACTACTCAAAATTTTTTACCAAGTCAGACTTGGTATTCTGTAAATGAATTAAGACACGAGAATTCATTAAAATTAAAATCAAAGTTATTGATAATCTATCCTTATTCAATTTCGAATAATTTATTGAAAGAAGTACTTTTGAGGATGGGTATAAATTTTGTTTTAACAAATGAAGTTAAAAAAGCAAGTATAATTATTGGGTTAAAGAAACATCTTAATAAAAATATTAGTCTAACTCAAGTTGCAAATAGATGTGATATTCCAATTTATAGCTTTAATTCGATAAGTTATTATCAATTAGTTCGC
>Ga0209712_10000138_pt1 | contig 62616 bp, 92 predicted proteins | sample ArcOceMetagenome_FD_187443 | JGI IMG/M metagenome (GOLD analysis project Ga0209712, IMG submission 187443) | Marine eukaryotic phytoplankton communities from Arctic Ocean - Arctic Ocean - Greenland ARC118M Metagenome (SPAdes) (version 2) | ecosystem: Environmental > Aquatic > Marine > Oceanic...
TTGTCAAAACAGAAGAAGTGCCAAGTGACAGGCAGTTTCGCAATGCTTGGAGGATAGCAGCATGAGTACAATAAAAGCTGACGTAATTGAAAGCACAGCAGGTGGTGCTGCAACCTTAACGGGCCAATACACAGCTAAGGCTTGGGTGACTTACAGTATGAGTGGTACGGCCAGCATTACAGCAGACGGTGGTGTTTCCAGTCTTACAGACTTGGGAACTGGCACACCGCAGTTTAACTTAGACAACTCTTTGCCAGCAGCAAACGGAACGTGCTGGAACACGCCTGCGGTTTATTCTGGTGGGCAGGAATATTCCGTTCAAAGTGGAGGTCGCATTACAGCAACAAGCCACTGGAAAGCCTATTGTAGCAGCGACAACACCACTAGAAATGACTGGATATTAGGCTACTCAGGTTTGATACGATGAGTAATTACAGAACAACACACGCAACGACACGGAGGCTTACATGACTACTATACTTAGAGGTGACGACGACTTCGATACTGCCAGCCCTAGCGGTGCGGGTAACTTCACAGCTAAGGCTTGGGTAAACTGGAAAAACTCAGGCGGCAACGCCCTTATAGCTAGTGGCAACGTAAGCTCTGTAACAGATAACAATACAGGTGTTTACACAGTTTCTTTTTCCACAAGCTTTTCAGCAGCCACGTATGTTCCCGCTGGTCAATCCAACACAAACGGAAGTAACGTAATCCCAGCTATAGGTTTTAACACAGCTAATGGGGGTACCACTTATTCAACTACCGCCTGCGGACATGCCTCTGAGGACGTTGATGGTGGCTTTACGGACTACATCAACAACTGCATAATGTATCTACATTAAGGAGAACTAAACATGACACAAACACTAATCAAGATCGGCGCAACATCTTACGACGCCGCAGACTACACACTGCCAGCTGAACGGACTTTCCGTGGTGCTTGGGAAGCTGATGCTGACGCAGGGGTTATCTCTGTAGACATGGCAGCAGCTAAAGACATCTGGCGTGACAAGATTCGTCAGGCCCGTATTGAACCACTGGCTGCACTAGACACAACCTTTATGAAAGCCCTAGAGACAGGTGCTGACACCACACAGATTACGGCTGACAAGCAAGCGCTGCGTAATGCACCAACCGATGCTGCTATTGATGCAGCTACAACACCAGAAGAACTAGCAGCGGTACAACCTGCTGGCCTGACGGTGGTGTAACGTAGTCAACTAAACCATAAACAAAAGCTATTAGTAAAGGAATTACGAAGATGGCAATTAAGATTTCGGGTACTACAGTCATCCCAGATGCGCTGGGTTCGGCTGAACAAGTACTACGCATTAACGCAGGTGGCACTGCGGGCGAGTGGGCTGACTCTACAGGGGGCATCGACTACGTCTATAAAACAGCCAACTATACAGCTAACGCTAACGAAGGTGTCATCACAGACACCACTGGCGGGGCTTTCACAGTAACCCTCCCAGCTTCCCCCTCTGTTGGTGACCTTGTAGTTATCAACGATGCTGACGGAAACTGGGACACTGCAAACCTCATAGTAGCCCGTAACGGTTCTACTATTGATGGTGCTGCTTCAAACATGACAATGGACGTTAATAACGCTTCTGTTGACTTCATCTATGACGGAACTACTTGGGGTGTTTACTCACAAGCTGGTTTTGTAACTACTTCGGCTACTTATGCTAGCACAGAGTTTACAGCTACAGCAGCACAAACAACCTTTTCTGTTTCTTACACAGCGGGGCTTGTAGATGTTTACCTTAACGGTGTAAAACTTGCTGCTGCTGACTTTACAGCTACTAACGGAACCTCTGTTGTTCTGACAGCTGGTGCAGCCCTTAATGACATCGTTGAAGTAGTTGCTTGGGCTTCCTATGACGTGGCTAACGTTGCCACCGCTGGACAAGGCGCTCTAGCAGCTACCGCAGTACAACCTACCGACTCCTTTGACGCGGGTAACTTGATTAACGCACTGCCAGCTATTAGCGGTGCAGCTTTGACTAGCTTGAACTCCGCTTCTTTGTCTGGTGCTTTGCCAGCTATTAGTGGCGCGGCCCTTACTGGTATTTCTAGTGGTGGGTATCAGTTCATCTCCTCAATTGACATATCTTCTGACGCTACAGCAGAGTTCACGGGGTTTAACTCCGCCCTTTACGATAGCTATGAGTTCGTTGTCTCACATGTACTGCCTGCCACAGATGGCACTTTTCTTTACATGAGAACCAGTAGCAATGGCGGTACGAGCTACGACTCAGGTAATGGTAACTATACGACCGCCAACAGTTATGATGCATACAACACTGGGAGCAGGGGTGGCTCAAACACGACCAACGTCATGGTGTTGGCTCCAACAGGAGTGGGTACGGCCAGTGGTGAGCAAGGTGTTTCTGGGGTTGTTGAATTATTTAGCCCACACACAACAAAGCGAACTTATTTGTCGTCGGATATAGTCTACGAGGGCAGTGATGGCAAACACTACAGAACTACTGGCGTGGGTGCTAGGCTGACAAACGCAGTTGTTAACGGGATTCAGTTCTACTATTCATCAGGAAACCTCGCATCGGGAACTATCACAATGTACGGAAAGGTGAACTCATAATGGCACTCTTTAAGAATGTAAACGGGACACGCATCCCGCTTTCGTCACAAGAAGAAGCTGACTTTCTAGCTGAAGAAGCAGTTTGGGCGGCAGGGGCAAATGTCCGTAAAGCAGAAGGGGTTCGCGCAGAACGTGATTCTCTTCTTGCAGACATGGATGCCAATTTGTCTAACCCTCTTCGCTGGGCTGGACTAGATGCACCTACTCAAGCACTTTGGGCAACATACCGTCAGGAGCTACTTGGTGTACCACAACAAACAGGCTTCCCACAGACAGTGGTATGGCCAACGAAAGTAGGAGAATAACATGGCAAATCTTTCAGATAAAATTCTACCTTCGACAGTTACAGCTGCAGTTTCAAATGCAAACTCTGCTGTGCAACCGGGGGATGCCTCGATTACTCTAGCAACCAACTCCATACAGCAGATGACTAACTGGACTATCACCCAGTCAGGTACAAACTTAATATTCTCTTATAATGGAACAGCCCGTTTCAAGCTAACTAGCGCAGGGGCTTTGACCGTTGAAGCCAACGTTACAGCTTATGGGAATGCGTAATGGCTTTACAATCATCAGGTCTAATCACCCTAGCACAGATACAAGCAGAGCTTGGTGGGTCTAACCCTATCAGCCTCTCTGAGTATTACCGTAATGGCTCTTATGTTACATCTAACAATACTAGTGTGCCAACGTCAGGCGCTATCAGCATGTCTAACTTCTACGGAGCATCAAATAGAGTAACAAGCTCATCTATTGTTGGTCATGCAAATAAATCTGGGGATTATACTACCGTCACGCTTCCTACAGGACTTCAAGTAGGTGATATCCTTGTCGTATCACGCACCTCATACAGTAGTAGCTCAAGCATACCAACAGGTTGGACACTTATAAAGTTTCAGCATAACGGCAATGGTATCTTTTATGACTGGGGTTCGCTACTGGCTTATAAAGTAGTTACTAGTACATCTGAAAGTGGTACTAATGTAGGGACTTTTGGTAACGGCTATTCTAACACAGGTGCAACAGTTTGGGCTATTAGACCTAACGTAGCTGCTTCTCAGATTAATGTACTAGACACATTTGGTTATGCAGGTACAAGCTCTTCTGGTGGTTTGACGACTATTAATGCTTCTGATAGCGCCTTTTGTACAATAGCCCTAGTGTCTCACGGCGCGACTGCGGCTCTTTCTAGTACTACTAGCCTCGTAGGTACAACAACTAATTACAAGACCTTTAGAGATGTTGCTGGTGGTACTGACCCTATTGCGGGATCACAGAACTACTTTACGGGTCAGTACGACGGTGGTGATGACAATCATAAGGGTAACCAAGCATATGCTTTCTGTCAATCTCCAGAGAGTGCTGTAGATATCTACGCTGACTTCAGATCAGGTACTGTCAATTCTATGGTCTCAGCTTACTTGGAGGTACGTTAAATGTCATACCCATTAGGGTCACGCAGTCTACAAACGCTACTCGGTAAAAACCTCAAAAAATAACACTAACAAGGAATCCTTCATGTCCAAGAAACAGTCTCGCTATTCCGTTAAAAAAGATGCACGTATGCCCAAATACATGCGAGATGAAAATGTCCGTAAAGCCAACGCTGGATATGCTCATCAACCAACCAACTTCCACATCCTGCCAAAGAATGAAAAGCAAGATGACTTGATTAATGCTATCAAGGAGTGTCCAATTACGGTCACTATGGGTTGTGCTGGTACAGGAAAGACTTACTGCTCTGCAGGGACGGTTGCTCAACTATTTATGAAGGGTCGTTACAAGAAGATTGTATTGACACGAGCTAACGTTCCTACTGGAAAATCTCTGGGACACTTCCCCGGTACTATTGAAGAAAAGATGACACCTTGGCTTATGCCTATGCTAGAAGTCCTTACTAGGGCTTTTGGCAAGGGTAAGTATGAATACATGCTTGCTCAAGGTCAAATTGAAATCCAACCTATTGAGACTATTCGTGGTCGCTCCTATGAGAACGCACTTGTTCTTGTTGACGAAGCACAGAACCTTAATATGGATGAAATAAAAGCCATTACAACTCGTATTGGTGAAAACACTAAGTTAGTGTTGATGGGCGACCCCGCTCAATCAGATGTTAGTAACGGTAAAGACCTTGTTCGCTTTGCACATAAAGTAAACCAAGCGGGTATTCTTTTACCAGTAATTGAATTCGGTGTAGACGATATTGTGCGCAGTGACATTGTTGCTGACCTAGTGCGTTTATTTATTGAAGAACAAATGTAAACAAAAGTATTTTGCTTCCTTTGAAATAGCAAACAAAACTTTAAAATAAAGAAAAGGGAAACCTATGTCTACTAAATACTATTTCGAAGGAAGCTTAATCACAGCACCCTTAACTATTGCTTCTGCTGATGTTATCATTGCCTCTGAGACTGTAACATTGAAACGACTAATCCACAAGACTCAAGCACAACGCTGGGATTTAGTTTTTGGGCTTTTGGTTCAAGGCAACCAATCAGGTACCTTTCTAGGTATGTTAGAAAACACTCACACCATTGCTACAATGGACATGCCACAGCTGGTAGAAGTAGAAGCTGCTACAACTATTACAGGTAACATGACTGCAAGTAATAACTACGCTGCAGGCGCTACTAACATTACAGCCGCGAATAGCTCTGGTGGCACCTTGCCTAAAGGCTCCTTTATCAAGTTCAACGGTCATACAAAGATTTATGTCACTACAACTGACTGGACAAGCGACGGGGACAACTTCGACATCTACCCAAGCCTTCGCCAAGCAGTGGCTTTGGCAGAACAAATCACCCACGCAAACTCCACCACTAAGCCGCAGCTGACTTACCTTCGAGAGACAGATTCTATTTCGGGGATTACCTACTCAGATGGTATTTTAGCTTCTGCGGGGTCAATTACAATCAAAGAGGTTGTGTAATTTATTATGACTAGTTTTACAGATGATGAAAAGATGATTGCGCTAACTAAGGCGATAAAAAAGATAAGACGAGTTAAGAAAACAAGGATTGGCTATTGTTATGGTGTATCAGATTGTTGGACACTCTTTTGTGAGTATGACAATTTCCTGAGAAACAACGACAGCTACCTGAAGAACCTGTTCCTTGGTTACACAAGCCAAGATAAATGGTTCCAGACCTTACTTGAACTCGGCTTTAACTCCCCCGAAGAGCTACTTAACGCTCACGGATGGGAAACAATAGAATTTGAAGAATCAGTAGTTGGCGACATGAGTGCCTTCTATTACTCACACGATAAGAACCTATGGTCTACAGGTCTGAAAATTTCAGAGCGTGATTGGCATTCTTCTTCAAACTTACCGAACTTAGAAATCCTAAAAGATAAGTTTGTAAAGAAACACTTACATTTTACACTGAGGGCTATTAAATGAGAAAAGTAAACGCTTTCGTAGAGAGTAAAATCTACGCAGACGTACTAGAGTACTACGCCTTGGTTGAAGTCGAACTTCCAAGCTTCTCTCTGTATGTCACTACACTGCCTTTCGGAGTCACTGTTGGTAGTAAGTCCTTCGTATCAGACGCAGGTATTGTTGACTACAGCCCACCTAACCAGTCTGCTTCAGTAGACCGTGAAACATTCTCATTCTCCTTTGCTGACCCAACGGGTGTCCTTAAAGGGAAGCTTATGACCGGGGCTGCGAGTAGCTATGTCAGAGTTAGAAACGGGTTCTTTAACGCAGACAAAACGCCCAACCTAGACCCTGTAAACATGATTATTGCTTACGAAGGTGTCCTAGATGAGACCTCGTTTTCTTCAGACTTTGAAGAGTCTACAGTAAACATGGCGTGTTCGTCACCTATGGCTGACTTGGGTTTGACAAAGACTATGATAACTTCTGCGGACGGCATGGACCAGTTCAACATTGACGATACATCCTTTGATAAAGTTATCGCTAATAAAACAGAAAAATTTAGATGGGGGAAATCATAATGATATTTGTATCCGCCGCTGCCGCTTTGAGCATCGTCCTCAATACAACTATAACAGCCTTTCAACTGGTCACTACTGCCCTCTCTATTGGCTATCAGGTCTACCAAAGCAACAAAATGAAAAAGGCGCAAGCCGCCGCTGCTGAAGCTCGCAAGGGTTTCGAAGCAACTAAAAAAGACCAAATCATTAACCTGCCTATTGTTTATGGTAGAAATATGGTTGGTAGTGTTGTAACAGACTATAAAACAGAAGATAACTTCACTTACGGATTCAACACTGGTTTTAATCGGGTTGACTTCATCCAAGACTCTAACAACTATATTAGAGTTACAGTAGTTGGAGACACAGGTTTAGACCTCGACGGTGAAGGCCAAACAGGTAAAGACATAATCAACTTGACCTCTATCACTACTGAGATTGTTCATGGTGGTTTGACTATTAACACGTCAGTAGTCAATTCTACAGGAAGAAGCTTTAGAAATGGTGTATACCTTTCTGAAAGTTTTGAAGACTATCGTTCTAAAATCTCTGCGCAAGATGTGGGTAGCTTTACTTACAACGCAGGGAAGGAAACCCGCGTCAGTAACACCGTGTACAAATTCAAAGTACAAAGAGTTGCTGTTGGCGGAATCCAAGTGTTCAATCAGGGCCTTCTTGCTGACCAATCAGGGAGTAAGAATGAGTTCTTGTTTACACAAAACGCTATTGCCTTTGGTGGCATCTCTAAAGTTGTTGACGTTAAAGTTGATGGTAAAAGATATGGACATGAAGACTTTGATACTGGCTTAAAAATTACTACCTTCCCTGACGGCGGGGCAGATACCCTTAGTACAGCTAACGGCTTCCTAAGTTCTAACTTGTTCACTAATGTATTCTCGGCTTCTTGCGTGTTTAAGCTTGACCGTGATGAGCCACAATATGGCGGGGGCATTCCTCCTGTAGAGTTTTTCGTAGAAGGTCAAAAGACTCACGACATCGAACTCAACACGGGTGTCTACTCCTTGTCTACAACAAAGACATACAGTGCTAACCCTGCTAGGGCGCTTCTTGACTACCTTACAAACCCTGTTTATGGGCGTGGTCTAAGTACAGTTCAGATAGACTTGGAGTCTTTCTATAATGCTAAGGTTGTTTGTGATGAAGTAGTTAAGACCGACGCAATTACAGCGGGGCTAATTAACCCTGCGAATAGTGCGGACATCCCCCGCTATGAGCTTAATGCTATTATTGACACAACAGGGCCTATACGTGACAACGTTAACCAAATCCTAGAGTCAATGGGCCAAGCAACCCTTATTTGGACTGGCGGACAGTACAAGCTTAATGTAGCTTATCCAACTGCTCAACCTTCTGTTGCGAACGGTCAAGTAGATTCTAACCACGTATTCACTGACGATGAAGTCATAATGAGTGATTTCTCTATGACTTGGCCTAACGCTCAAGATAAGTTTAACCAAGTAACTGTGTCGTTCCCTAACTCTTATGAAGACTTTAAGACCGACTCTGTCAGCTGGCCACCGTTCTCTATCGACCCCACAAGCCCTTATCAAGAGTATTTGACTGAGGACAACAACGAGGAACTTCGAACTTCGGTGTCTCCTATTGGCATAACCAACCCTTATCACGCACAAGCTAAAGCAGAAGAACTTGTAAGACTAAGCCGCAACACCTATCAGATTAGTGTTACGCTATCTCGTAAAGCCATCCTGCTAGAACCGGGTGATTTCTTTATCTTCTCTTCAGAGGCACTAAACCTTCCTGAAGCGGTATATCGGGTTGAGGGTATAACTATTAACTCTGATTTGTCGATAGAAATTAGCGCCTACTACTTCCACTATCAAACACTTGCTTGGAATGTTGCTGATGATGAGATTTACAGCACATCGCTCAAGTCTGCTGAAACACCAAACCCTATCACCTCCTTCGGCATTGATGCTCTAAACTTGGATGCCTTTGATATGGGCAAGCTAACTTGGGCTTATGCGGATGATGCTGGTAACGGCAACTACACTTACAAGACTGCTTATAAGGTCAGTACAGATACAAGCTACATATCTTTGGCAACAACTCTTAACAAAGAGATTCACTTCCAAAGGTTAGAAGATATTGCGACTGAGTCTGTTTATGACTTCAGGGTAAGCGCTATTACACCTCTTGGTGAAAAAGTGTCTGAAGTATTCTTGTTAAACCAAACACTAAACAAGGCTCCCGGTGCTATCTCTAGTACTAGCATAGCTGAAGAAATCTACATTACAGCGAGGGCCGCTGGTGCTAAATCTAAAGCACTACTGGCTTGGGTTCCTGACCACTCAAGCATTAGGACGTTCTACACTCTTGTAGAGTACAAACTAACCAGTGAGAGTGTTTATCAAAGTGCAGGTACTTCTAACACTGAAGACATGACCCTCTTTGACATGAAGCCCGGCGACTACGACATCAGGTTGACACCTCATAGTGCTTATGACTTTGCTGGACCTGCTGAGAACTTTCAGGCGACAATCGTAGGTCTCTCTGCGGTCCCTCTAGACCCTGCTGGTTTTGCTGGCAACATCAACGAAGGTCAAATCAACTTGTCTTGGGACTTACCTGTAGACTTGGATGTTCTTTACGGCGGTACTTGTGAGATACGGGTTCACCCCGCACTAGACGGTGTTGCTTCTTGGGATACTGCTTCGGTACTAGTTGACTCTTTGTCAGGTAACACTAACAACAAGACTGTACCTACACTTAAAGGTACTTTCTTTATTAAGCTTGTTGACTCCGTGGGCAACTACTCTGTCAATGCTGATGTGTTTATTAGTACGTTTGAAGACTTAACCTTTAACCAAGTTGAAACGCTTGATGAAGCTACTCCCGGTTTCTTAGGTGCAAAAACTAACTGTGCTGTTTCAAGTGGAAACCTTGTTTTGACTGCTGGTCAAACAACCATGACTTATGAGTTTGATGATTATCTAGACTTAGGTGAAGTTGTTACTGTCCGTGTTAGCCCCAACATCGTTGCTTCGGTTGCGAGTATTGGTACTCTTGTTGAGGACTATGCGGATATTAGCGCACTTGCATCCTTCTTAGGCCCGCTCAAGAACGCTTCTTTGAAGGTGTTTGTGTCAGTTACACAAGATGACCCCGCAGGTTCGCCTACTTGGTCTTCCTATGTGCCGCTGAGTATTAGTAGTGAAAAGTGTCGTGCTCTCCGTTTCAAGTTTATTGGAACTGCTCTCGATACAAACACTAACATTACCGTAACTGAGTTAAGCATTACTGTCGATAAGAAAGACATTATCAAGGTTGGAACCTCTACTAGCAGCGCTAGTGGTGATACTGCTGTTACCTTTACAACCGCCTTCTATGGTGGCCCCGGTGGCACTAACTCACCTTCAATCGGTTCTATGATTATCGGAGGAAGCATCGGTGACGTTGTTCACATTGTTTCTCGTGATAAAACTGGTTTCGTTTACTCAATTTATGCTAACGGTGCTTCTACTCGTCTTGTGAGAAACATTGACTTCCAAGCAATTGGACAATAAGGAAATAAAATATGTCTACAGCATCACTAAATATCAGTGCAGCCCAGACAGGTACAGCCTATACTTCTGACCTGAACGCTGCGCTAGGTGCGCTTAACACTTGCCACTCTGGCAATACAGCACCAACAAACGAAGTTGTTGCAGGTAAGTTCTGGCTTGATACAAGTGGGACAGACCCTGTGCTTAAGGTTTACCGTAGTGGCTGGAAGGCACTCTTCGTCCTTAAAGCAGCTAGTGTTGACTTGAGCGTTGACTTGCTAACAGCTATCGACGTTAACTCAACTTCAGATGAACGTCTAAAAGACAACATCAAAACAATCGAAGACCCCGTAGAAACTGTACAAGCCCTTCGGGGTGTTTCTTACACAATGGACGGTAAGCCTAAAGTAGGTGTTATCGCTCAAGAAGTAGAAAAAGTAGTTCCAGAAGTGGTTGCTACAAATGCAGATGGATATAAATCAGTATCCTACGGAAACTTAGTTGGAGTTCTTATTGAGGCTGTTAAGTCTCAGCAAACACAAATAGATGAACTCCGTAAATTATTGGAAAAATAAATGCTACAGCTTATACCGCTGTTGGCTCCCGTTATCGGGGACTTGATTAAACGTCTTGTCCCCGACAGCGACAAAGCTGGCGATATCGAAAAAGAAATAAAGCTTGCTCTACTAGAACACACGGACAGCCTCGAAGCTATGCGTGGAAAAATTGTTCTTTCAGAATCACAGTCATCTAACTGGCTAACAGCCGCTTGGCGTCCGCTGCTTATGATGGTAGTGATACTCATTATTGCTTGCAACTACCTTCTTTTCCCCGTAATCCGCATCTTCTACCCTGAAATGATTACACTAGAACTACCACAAGAGCTATGGCAACTATTGACCATTGGCGTAGGTGGGTATGTTGTAGGTCGTTCTGGCGAGAAAATGGTAGACACTTGGAAAACATAAATATGAAATTCTCAACTATTCAAGACAGCCTAACATCAATGTTCGGTTCTAAAGATGAAGCGCCAATCTACCTCAAAGGTGCAGTTAAGGCGAAAACCTACGACTGGAAGTTTGGCGGTCGCTCTGAGGTTAAACTCGTTGATGTAGACGAGAGCCTCGTAGCTGTTGCACGCCTAGCCCTCACGTATAGCCCGATTGATTTCGGCATTACTTGTGGGCTTCGCACCCAACATGAACAGAACCAGCTTATGGCCACAGGTAAAACACAGACACGGCACTCTCGTCATCAAGACGGGATGGCTGTAGACGTGGTTGCTTACGTGGGCGGTAAAGTAAGCTGGGACTTGGACCACTACATCACCATTTCCGACGCTTTTGCTAAGGCTTGTAAAGAGCTAAACGTAACAATTCGTTGGGGGGGTGCTTGGACTCACAACCTAGATGAGAACACTGGGACAGAAGCTCACGAAGCCTATGTTTCATTAAGAAAATCACAAGGACGTAAACCATTTATTGACGGACCTCACTACGAGATTCCTAAATAATAAATAGGGCGGAATAATGATATAGTAAGGACAGGCTCTCAAGTCTGACAGTCCTTAAATCAAGAAAGTCTGCTGGGAAATACCCGGCAGGCTTACCTTCTTTCTATCGGAAATAATGGGGCGGAATAATGACCCCAGTCTCCCCTATAATATATCTATAATTATATTTAAGGATACCTTTGTTATTGGGTGTCTTTTAATATAATAACTAAACAACAACAACATAAGGCATAATGCCTAATTAACTTAATTAATGAGGTAACATATATGTCGCTAGTTAAAACAGCTGCTAATACACAGAAACGTGGTGTAGAAACCCCTAGCGCTTCGTACTTGTCTTTGAAGCCCTTGTGGAAGAAAGCCCGTGCAGTACTTCAGGGTGAAGCCCACGCGAAAGCCCATGACGAATACATTGAATCAGATTACTCTAATCTTCTTCTTCCTTTCTCTCCCAGTATGTCACAACAACAGTATGACTTTTATAAGTCAGAAGCAGAACTACCCGGTCTAACAACCCAGTATGCTCGTGTGTTGATTAGTGCTTTGCTACGTAAACCCTCAAGCCTGACTCTTCCCGAAGAGCTATCTCAGGATGCTTATGACTGGCTAACCAAGGACATCACTCTTGATGGTGCTTCTATGTTTAACTTCTTAGATGCTGCTATTTGGGAAGAACTACAAACCTCTCGTGCTTGGGTCTACATTGACCGTCCAACAGTATCAGATGGTGAACTAGAGATGATGTCTCCTGAAGAGCGGATGACTATTTCACCTTATCCAGTGTTGCTTAAAGCAGAGAACATTATTAACGTACAAGTTAAGACTCACCCTGTGACTCGTGTTAAGAGCCTATCACGTTGGACTACACGTTACATTAGTGAAGAGTACACTGATGATAACCCTTGGCATCCTAACTATGTAGATACTGTTTGTGACCACTACCTTGATGAACAGGGTTTGTTGGTTCTAGACTACTACAAGAAGTCTTCTGGCTCTCACGAAGTAGAGTCGCTTAACGGTGTTATTAAACAAGAGTACGAAGATTCCGCTGATGGTGGCTTCCAGCTGTATGACACAGTATACCCTATGAAGTTTGGTGAACGGCTAGACCGCATCCCTGCCTTCCCCTTGAATGGTCAGATTGAACCTATTGAACCAGTGCTTATGCCTCTGATTGACAGAGAAGTAGCTCTCTACAACAAGGTGTCTCGTCGTAACCACCTACTATACGGTGCGGCAACCTATACACCAGTGGTGCAGTCTGACATGACTGACGAAGAGTTTGAAGAACTCGTTGGTGCAGGTCTTGGTACTTGGCTACGTGTTCGTGCGGGAGAATCTATTTCCGTTCTAGAAACACCTACGGGTGCCTTGAGCGATATGGACCGTGCTATCGAAGCTACAGTTGGTGAGATGGCTAAAATGGGTATCCGCATGTTGTCTCCAGAACAAGCCGCTTCAGGTGTTGCTCTAGAGATTCGTAACGCTTCTCAGACTGCTCAGTTAGGTACAATGAACGCTAAGATTTCAGGCACTATGCAGGAGATTCTGGCCTTTATGATTAACTGGAAGTATGACACAGACTACACAGGCAACGACATCGAATTCCAACTCTCTGCTGACTTTGCAGCTACTGTTGGTGGTGAAGGTGCTATGCGTCTTGTATCTGAATGGTACCAAGGTGGTATTATTTCTCGTGATACGTTTGTTAACATTGCGAAGTACAACGACTTCCTTCCTGCTGACTATGACGATGAAGAAGCTGTTCAGGCTATTCAAATTGACCCGTTGGTAACTAACACTGAGTTATCTCAGGACAAAGTATCTCTAGACGAAGAATAAGTTAGCGCAGGTTTGCGGGTAACAGTTCGACTAGGCGTCACTTACAGTTACAGATTGGTTCAAGTCCAAAACTAACACCAAACAAAAGGACTCCCGCTTCGGCGGGGGTTCCTTCCCAAACATCCACGAATTATAGTAATGGAGAGACTAATGTCTATCAACGAAAAGATTTTTGACAGGATTGTTGACCATGCTGGCGACGTCCGTTTATATGAGAATGGTGTGCAAAAGGGAAACCGCACAATCATTAAACAGCATAGGAATAATTTAAAAGACCTCCTGAAAGGGGATATCCGAGCTAATGTGAAACCCGAAGTAACACGCTTCACTAAAGAACTCCAAGCTCACAACTCTACGAGTTTGTCAGAGTTCTCCAACTCACAGAAGGTCTTTCATAGGAACAATCTTGATTCTGAAATTAAGAAGTTCTACAGAACACAACGGCCCAAGACTACGGCGCTATTGGCAGAAATAACAGGACCACGGATTAAGGGTTCACGTACACTACGAGGCAATATGGAGAATATTGGTTCTGGTGAACTTGTCCGTATCCAGACTAAAGTCAGAGGTGGCTTGGCTAAAGGTTTAACTCAGAATGAAATCATAGCAGATGTTATGAAGACCACTAAGATTACTGAGCACCAAGCTAAGACACTAACTAGGACTTCTATTACTACAACACAGACAGACGCTATGAATCAGGTTATGGAAGCTAACGCGGAAGTACTCTCTGGTTATATGTTTACTGCCATCCTCGATGGTCGTACAAGCCCCATCTGTTCTCACCATAACGGCCAAGTGTATAAAGTTGATGACAAGCGTTATCAGCCACCACTGCATTGGAACTGTCGTTCTACTTTGGTGCCTGTTGTTAAGAGTAAAGAAGAACTAGAACAACTTAAATCTAATAACATTAAGGCTAGAAACCTGAAGAACATTAACCCTTCAGAACTCACAGGCCAACCCTCTAAGATTAGGGACTATACAAGCTGGCTACGTCGTCAGTCTACGGATGTACAGATTAAGCAACTAGGTGGTGAACGTCAAGCTTCTCTCTTCCAACGTGGTCGATTGAATGCCTCTGAGTTTATATCTCCTGTAGGTAAAGCTTTATCTATTCGTGGGCTAATGCGTCGTGCTAACACTACAGTTAAACGTCCAACAGCTGACAACGAAAGCAATATTACTTTAGGCTTCTCTACTCCTGACGAGTTGATGGCTTCTAAGGTTCACACTGCTTCTTTACGTGCTCACTTTAAGAATGATGTTGCTGATAACTCTCAAGCACTCGCCCTAACTGACTTCAAAGGAAACTCTTTGTCTCAGAAGCAGGGCAGTAGGCGTTCATTTAAATCTAACAGAGAAGGTGCTGTGTTTAATGCAGAAGGTGCTGATTACACTACTGGTGCTGGCCGTCATATTCAGATTCAAGAGCCTGACATTCTAACAGAGCGTCTTGCCAAAGTTGCTGAAAGTACGGTTCTTACAACTCCACAGAAAAGGTACATCGACAAGTTTGTTAAAGACTTAGGTCGTGATGTTTCTATTAACCAGCGTTCAGTTATTACTGATGTGTTGCGTCAAACCTTCACACGGTCTAACAACTCTGGAGAGCCTTGGGGTAAACCCACTTCGGTATTCCGCAAGTTTACTTTGAACTCTGTGCAGGACTTAGGTACACTTATGTTTAACCGCTCTGCGGATAGGGGTAAGTTGTTTGGCGGTTTGACTACCAAGCTAGCTAACGACCCTGAAGTGTTTATTCTTAATAAGCGTTACACAATTTCTGAACTTATTGATTCTCAAATTGCTGACAATCGCTACATAGAAACTTGGCAAGGTACTTACGGAGCTAAGCTGGCAAACAAAGCTTACTTTAATGTTAAGGCCCCTATCGCTGCTTATACCCAACCTATTATTAGTCGGTATCCTTCTATTAAAGAGCTAAAGAAAAAGCTTATTACTGCAATTCCCGGTGTAAAGGCCAAACGCAAGTTGGAGAAGTTCTTCGAGAAGAAGCCACCTTCTGACTCTTGGTTCACTGAACAGATTGCTAAGTACCGTGGTATTAAGCGTGAAGTTCTTGATAGAGAGTTCTTGTTTGCGCTAAGACGGAAAAAAGCAAAAGAGACGCTTAAAGACAAAGTCACCAATGCTACCTCTAAGGCTATGCAGTCTATTGCTACAGCCGAAGGTGCTGATTACGACATGTTGGCTATTAAGATTGGTCAGCTGTTTGACGATGAACTAGGTGACTTAAACCCTTTTCGTTCTAAAAGTCTAAAAGATTTCCACAAAGATGGAAGTAGAATAATCAACTCCCTTGAGAAACAGGGCATGATTAGAACTACAGTAATCCGTGACATTGGTACCTCCTCTCCTAAAGACTTAAACACAGGCAGACCTATCGGTGATAAGTCTTTGCGTGGTGTCAACGTTACTCGTCAGATTAGCATTATTAATGGTCCTATGAAACAGCTACAGATTGCTGCGGAGAAGGCGCGTATTGCTAGGCGCTTTGGTTATGCAGACAATCGTAATAAAGTTTATGCTAAAGCAGGTTCTAAGGAATTCTATGATGCTCGTAATCGTAAGACTAAGCTACCCGTAGTTTCTGAAAAGGTTTATGCTGACTACGACCCTAATCAGATTGATAGGGGTATGGCTCAGATGATAAACCATGCTAACTCTGTTAAGTATGAGGTTGACCCTGAGTTCTTTGACTTCACAGAACGTCTTATCTACTTTAACGATAAACGGGGTGAAGCTAAGAAGTGGGACTCTGTAAACGAAATGAAGAAACTCTTTATGTCTCGTGGCAACGACGCTCGTGGCACCCTAGCTACAGCTAAGTACTATAGGCAGCGTAATCAGTCTTTTTCTGTTGATGTTTCTGTTGACTTTCGTGGTCGTGTTTATCACCGTGGACTACTTACACCTACTAAAGGTGAGGCTGTTCGTCCGTTCTTAAACACTGCTAGACCTGTTTCTATGAACCCCGCTGCAGTAGAAGAACTACAGACCCAGATTGGTGCCTTAGTCGGTAGCCCCCTAGATACTCTGACTGTTAAAGGTCGTCTTAATGCTTTTAAAGCTCAAGAAAAGAATCTTCTAGAAATCGGCGAACTGATGATGAGTACTACTCAGCCAGACAGACGTATCAAAGAGTTCTTATCTAACTCCCTTGTAGCTGCTACAGAGGATGTTGAGGTTGGTAAGCTTGCACGTCTTGCTCTGGAGTACACTCGTGTTTACCGCCATATGGAAGGTAACGTCCCTATCAATAAGGAACTTTACAACCCCGCTATGGTTAAGAGGCTGCGTCAATACCAGACTAAAATGATGATTGAGAATGATGCTAGTTCCTCTGGAGCGCAGATTATCTCTTTATCTACTGGTGACAGGGCCTCGGCTGAATTGTCTAACGTTCTACAGACATCTAAGAAACAACGTCTATACGATGAAATCGCTAAACGTACTGTTAACGACCCTGAGTTCCTAGCTATCCCTGAACTTCAAGACCTTGACCTTGACTGGACAGACTTGATGAAGGCGGCTAAGAATCAAAACATGGTTGCTTTCTATGGTGCGGGTGATGCTACTAAAGCTGCCAACGTTGCTAACCAATTTGCTAAGTCTTTAGCTAAAAAGGGCAAGATAGCAATCTCCACTAAAGAGGTTGATAATTTTAAGAAAGCAATTGATGCTAAGATTAGCTTCGAAATGGACAGAAAGAATTGGACTCGTATTGATGAATTACGAGACCTTAAACGAGACATAGTATTGTCTTCGAAAGAAGGTAGAACTATTACGGAATCACTGTATGAAACTGCACGAGCAGAGTTCAGAGACGGTGTAAAGAACTCTGAGGAGATGCACACATTCTTAATGAAGTTGACAGATGAGACTGGAGACCTTGTAGGTACTCGGTTATTTGAGAAAATTTCTAAGATTATGTCGCGTCACCTTGAAGAAGAAGTTCCTGTGACTGGTAAGTTCATTAGGTTTTGGAAGGACATTGCTAAAGATTTTGTAGCAGAGTCAGGTTCGGTAGACATCCCTTGGGTGACTTTCGATGGCAAAACTATGATGCAACGTTACCGAGTTAAAGAACAAACAAGAGTAGACTTCACCGACCCTGTAACGGGCGAGAAGGTCTTCAACATATACGAAGCACCTAGCAAGGATGGCACCCTGATATCTCAACAATCGATTCAGGATGCGTCTATTGGTTTAGGTGTAAACGGCAACCACAGTAACGATGCTGTGCTAGTCAGAAGATTTCACCAATGGGGTCGTAAGAATAACGTAGATACTGGAACTATCCATGATGCGTTCTTTACAAACCTTGGTGAGGCGGTTAACGCTAAATCGGCCCTTCGGCAACTCTATGCAGATGCGCTACAACAAGGAACGATTAAACAGACCCTCAAAGCTATGAGGAAAGCTGGTATGTCAAGGGCGACATATAATAGATACTTACAAAGAGCAAGACAAGATGGTTTAATTGACCCTGATAACAAGATTACTCCAAAAGAACTGCTCGAACCATTCCGGGACGGAAACGACTGGTATGGTATTGGACCATAATATTTGTAATAGCTATGGAACAAACAACAAACAACTCAACGTGTCTGTGACACAAATTTACATATAAAAACCCTAGCTGTGCTAGAGAGGAAATACAATGAGCGATGATATCGTAAAAGAAGAAGAAGTAGTAACTGAAGAAGTCGTGCAAGAAGCCCCTGTTGTTGAAGAAGCACCAGAAGCCGATGCAGACCCTGTGGAAGCAGTGGTAACGGAACGTCTAGCTAAGATGAAAGCTAACATGGACCGTATGGCAAGTGAGCGGGATGACGCCCTCAAAATGAAAGCAGAGATGGAAGAGAAGTCTAAAGCAGACACTCTGGCTCGCTTGAAAGATGAAGGCAAAATTCAAGAAGCTCTCGAAATGGAACTAGCAGAAGCTAAAGCTAAACTTGAAGTTTATGCTAAAGAGACTGTAACCCTCCGCCGTGATAACGTCTTGAATGACGCACTGGCTGGCATGGAGTTCCGTAACGACAAATCCCGTGATATGGCACGTCAAGACATCGTAACTGGACTCGTCCAAGGTGAAGACGGCCAATGGGTACATAATTCAGGTTCTAACATTCGTGATTACGTAGAAGCTTATTCTAAATCCGAAGACAACTCATTCCTGTTCCGCGTTAAGTCTAACACGGGTGCAGGTACAGGCAATCCAGCTGGAGCGCCTTCAACCGACAACGCCAAGTCAATTGGTGAAATGTCAACTCAAGAAATTCTAGCTCTTGCCGCCAAAGGTAAACTAGGTAACTTTAACCTATAACTAACTTATACTATATTATTATAGCATTCTAAAGGAATTACACAATGGCTATTACAAACACAGACTTCCAGAACATTGCTCTTGCAATCTCTGCTTACTCCGACGAAGCTTACACAACTGCTAAGAAGCTTAACGGCACAGGCATCGTAGCTTCTGACCAGCGCATCGACGCTTCCGGCGAATCTTTCGTAGGTCAGTTCCGCTGGTACAAGCCACTCGCAAGCACAGTAAACGTTGCTTCTTTGGCTTCCGCTACTGACGGTACTTACACTTCCATGACAACTGACGTTGCTAACTACGTCAAGACTGTTCGTACATTCGGTGCTGAGCAAGTCAACATGCAAGAAGTCATCTCCAAGCAAGACGGTCTGGCTAAAATCGCTCGTGATTTCGCTGAAGTCCGCGCACAAGACGAGCACGACGCTCTCTTGCAGGTCATCAAGGGTGTAGCACTGAGCGAATTGGCTCTGGGTAACGCTTCCGACACAGCTACATCTGGCAACGGCGGCATCATCTCTTTCGACACAGATGCAGACGCAGCAGCCACTGGCTTCTTCGTAGACGTAAACGCAGCTGGCCTTCACGGTGCTGCTTCTACTGGTGTTTCTGACGCTCGTAAGTTGTTCGACTCGTCCGCTATGGGCGCAGCCCGTGGTGAGCGTTTGTTCCGCTCCGTTGGCGCAGCATTCAAAGACCACGAGCCTGACTTCATGTACCTCGTAACTTCCCCAGAAGTTATGGCTGAAATGCGTGCAGCTAACTTGGTTGACGAAACAAAGATTACTGAAGGCAACCTTGAGTTCTCGACAGTATTCGGCGGCAAATTCCGCTTGGTAATGACTCGTGCAAACCAGATGGTTACTATGCCAAACGCTGGCGACCTTGTTGCTGAGAGCACAAAGTGTTCTTTCGTAATCAAGCCGGGTTCTGTTGCTGCAACTGCAATCAGCATGCCAACTCCTGTTGAAGTAGACCGCGCTGCTGCGTCCTACCTCGGTGGTGGTTCTACAAACGTATGGTATCGTTGGGGCTACATCAACCACCCAATGGGTTACGACTGGGCTGGTGCAACTAACGCATTCGCTACTAACGCAACTATGGGCGCTGCTGCTTCTTACACACGTAAAATGGACAGCTTGAACTTGGGCATCCTGCCTATCTTCCACGCTTAAATTAAATAGGAGAGTGAACTAATGGCACTTGTACTCAATACAAACAGCTACGTTTTGATAGCAGACGCTGATACATACTTTGAGACTCGTATTGATAGTGCCAACTGGGTTGACGCTGAAGACGAAATCAAAGAACAAGCACTTGTCACAGCCACTGCGCTGATTGATGATAATTCTTGGATTGGTTCTGCTGTTAGTTCCTCTCAAGCTTTGGCTTGGCCTCGCAAAAACGCTATTTATAATGATGACCGTCTAGGTCTTCAGGTTACTATAGCTGATAGCGAGATTCCTAGCCGTGTTAAAACTGCTGTATACGAGCAAGCTTTACATCTGGTAAACAATGAGGACGTTCTCATGGGACAGACTCAGACTTTTGAATCCATTTCGGTAGGTTCAATTAGTCTATCAGACAGTAACGGCGACACTACACGAACTCCAATAAAACCTTCTACTGCCTTGAAGCCTATTCGGCCCCTTATTCGTAAGGGTTCGATGGGTCAAGGTGCTGGTTGGTGGAGGGCCAACTAATGTCTCTTAAAGCTAAACTAAGCGCTGCTGTGGATAAAGCTTTCGCAGCAATCGGTGACTTAGCTGTTTCAGGAACAATCTCTAATAAGACGGTAGGTTCCTACGATTTCGCCACAGGCGCGACTGTAGGGACTACCTCTTCTAAGGCTGTCAAAGTTTTCATACAGTCAACGAACAAGCCTTCTGACGGTGCTTTTAGTAGCACTGCTATTATGAAGTCTAACATGTCCGTTGATGGTTATGACACCCTGACAGTCGGCAGTACAGTCTACAACATTACTGACCACACCGACGATGGCTTTGTTATTACATTGTCATTGACACGGGAGAAAGTATAATGTATGACTTGATACTTAGAGATGTTGAAACTGCTTTTGCATCGGCCACTTGGACTGCTAATAACATCCAGACTATCCCTGATAACTATCTGGGGGCTAAGAAAGATGAGTATGTCCTAGTAAAAACTATGCCGTCTAACAGTTCTCTTGCTGCCTATGGCGTCGAGAAACAAATTGAAGGCATGGTAGCAGTTAAAATGTTTACAAAGGCTGGTGAAGGTCAAGGACGGATTATGGCTATTGCCAATCTCATTGACATCATCCTAGAAAACAAGACACTACCTAACGGTACAAAGCTTGGAACTTCTTATTTAAACGTAGAGGGGCTAGACCCCCAAAACAAAGCACTGTATAGTGCATCCTACATAATTCCATTTATCAAATACGGAGAATAACAAATGGCACATATTTCCTCATTGGGCGCGGGTATCTTTACCTACCTCGATATTTTCACAGGCACGATTCCTGCCGCAACAGACACAGCCGCTGACGCTGCTGCACTGTTCGTAGGTACAACACCGGGTACAGCTGACGCTACCCACGTTCGTATGCCTTCTGTACGTGAATTCCCATCCGTGGGTACACCTGCAAACATCGTAAACGTTCCTGTTTACGGTCAAAAGACTTCTTCACAGGTTCAGGGTCAAGCTGACGCTCCATCTTTGGAAGTTACAGTCAACTACGTCGCTGGCGACATGACTGCTATTCACACCCTTATCGGTACTAACTGCGTATTCCGCTTCATGATGGCTGCTTCTGCAGTTACTGAAAACGAAGGCGCTGCTGCAACAATTACTCCAGAGAACACAGAGTTCTACTTCTTGGGTAAGATTGAAGCTATCCTTGTAAACCCAGCTTTGACAGATGCAACTACTGCAACTGTTACTTTGTCTGCTCAGTCCGATTTCTTCGGTCCAGCAACACTGTAAGCTACTTAGGGGGCCGCCTTCGGGGGGTCTCCGCCACAAGGAAGCATTATAAATGGACAAACCATTCAGTAAAGCGTTTGTTATGCGTACGACTTTTCGTCATATGCGTAGGAGCGTAGATATTAGTATTCGAAAATCATTTGAACGATTCCAAGACTTTGACAACGACTCGTCTACAGGCCGTGAGATTATGGAAACCCTTTCTGTTCTCCACACTGTCCGTAAGTTATTGGATGACTTTCAAGCAAACAATTCAGAATTATTCTCAGAAAAAGATAAATTAGATTAAGGAACAACTACAATGAAACATCTCGTTGGTAAAGAACTCACAGAAAAAGTCCCATTCATGGGCGACGAAGTAGAAGTACGCAAATTGACTGTTGGTAAGATTATGGACCTACAGAAGCTAATCGGCAAGGCTGAGAAATCTAAGTCTGATGACGCTCAATTAAAACTCCTTTGTGATATTATTAAAGTCGCGGTTATTGGTGCAGAAGAACTGTCTCAAGAAGACTTCGACGGATTCCCTTTGGCTGAACTTACCGAGCTATCTACACATGTTATGCGCGTGTCAGGCCTTGGGGGAACTGAGGGAAACTAACTCAATCCGAAGAGTCTTTATATGAAATTGCCTTCGCTCTTGGGATTCCTGTGTATCAACTCTTATTAGAGATGCCACAAGAGGAACTCATGAAGTGGGGGTCGTTCTTTACTAAGAGGCCTTTAGGTTGGAGAGAAGACCAAAGAACATTCTTAATGTTACAGGCACAGGGCTACAAGGGGGAACCCGGTACTGTGTTTGCTTCACTTAAACAACTTAAAGACAACATTCCTGCCGAAACTAAGAGTCTGCCTAAGGGCAAGTTCCTAGAAATGATGTTAGCCTCCTCTGATAAGGATGGTTCCGGCTGGACACCACCTTGGATGGAGAAGAAATGAAAGTCTCTTTGGAAGTAATAAACTTTGAAGAAGAAATGCGCCGTATTGAAGCTGAAGTTTTTAAACTTGGTAACGCTGAAATAACAAAGCGTATACTCTACGCAACCTCACAACTTAAGATAGTAACGCCCGTTGATACGGGGGAGGCTCGTGAGGGCTGGTTACAAATTGTTGAAAGAAGTTCTAAGGGAAGATTCCTTAGTGGTTCTATACTCAACAGGGTAGAACACATATCAGTCCTGAACAGCGGACACTCACAACAAGCCCCGAAGTACTTTATTGAACAAGTACTATCAACAATTGGTTTAATCACCCCTATCTAATATGATAATCGCCCCTGATGGTGTTTCCGCAATACGGAATCTCACTATTAGGGGCTTTTTTTATTTAGGAGAAGACATATGACTGGCGTTAATATTAAAGTACGCGCAGACGCAAGACAAGCTACGGCAGAAATGAGCAAACTATCTCGTTCTATCAATAGCATTGACCAACAAGCTAAAAGTGTTACAAGTACATTTCAAAAACTTGCAATAGGCATCACAGCTGCATTTGCCGCTGGCGGTGTTACTAAAGGTATTATCAAGGCCTCAGACGCCATGACTAACATGGGCAACCGTGTTAATCTTGTTACTAGGGATATGAAACAAACTAGCATAGTGATGAAGGAGCTATTCTCAATTGCTGCTCGTTCTCGTTCTGATGTTGGTGCTGCTGCAGACACCTTCAGCCGTTTTGGTTTAGCTTTAAAAGACCAGAACAAACCGCTTAAAGAACTCTTAGTTGTAACAGAGGCTGTACAAAAAGCTGGTGTTATTTCGGGGTCTAGCACAGAGTCTGCTAAAGCTGCTATTGTTCAGCTTGGTCAGGGCTTGGCCTCTGGTCAGCTTCGTGGTCAAGAATTGAACTCGGTACTAGAACAGATGCCTCGTTTGGCACAAGCTATTGCTGAAGGCATGGATATTCCTTTTGGTAAACTTCGTGAAAGTGCTATGGCTGGTCTTGTTACCGCTGAAGCAGTGTATGATGCTATTATCAAAGGTGCTCAAGATATTGATGACGAGTACCTGCTTTTAAAAGCTACTGTTGGTGGTTTATCAACTGTATTCAAGAATGAATTTACTCGTGCTATTTCAGAAATGGATAAGGTTTTAGGGACAACAGAGTCCATTAAGACCAAAATTCTACTTGCTACGCGGGCTGTAAGGGCTTTTGGAGCTAGTATTAGCACTTGGGCGCTAACCGTTGAAACACAGTTTATTATCCTCCGTGGTAAAATCAAGTTCTTCGTAGCAGATGTTAAACAAGCTCTCTCAGACTTGTTTGCTGGGAACCTTGATGGTAAGGAACTTGCAGAAAACCTGCTTGCGGCACTTGGGCGACTAAAAGAAACAATTGGAATTCGTCTACAAGCCATACGCCAAACTATTAAAAACTTCTTTAAAGATTTGTTCACACGAGAAACAAAGTATGACGACTTTGGAGATGTAATTGCTGTAGAACCTATCGATGTTTCTAAGATGCTATTTAAGGGGTTTGATGCAGCGATTACAGCTGTTAGAAACTTTACTACAACTATCAAGGACTTCTTTTACGAATTGTGGTATAGCATTGTCGGTGGTTCTTTGTGGACAGGTATCTTTGACAAGGACCACGAGCACGACGGCGCTGCTGCTATTGGTAACACCGCTGGCTGGGGTAAGGGCTTAAGCACTGCTAAGCTTTTTATCGACAAGTGGTCTAAAGCAATTTATGGTATTTTTACAACACTACACACTTCAGCTACTGAAAGTTGGAAATCTCTTGTAGCCTTCATCAACAGTTCGAGCATTGACTCAGTAGATGTCCCCTTCACTAACATTTCTGTTGATTTTGATGTAGCCATTGAGGCTATGAAAAAGAGTTGGGACGGTTTTAAGAAATACTTGACAACTAAAACGGTCCTCACTCCGAGCGGCCCTGAAGAAGTTGATACTCAGTTCCAAACAGGACTAAACAAAATAAGCGAAGAGTGGGAAGAAATCTCTGGGGGCATGTCTGACCGCTGGGATACTTTTTATTCTCATCTAACAACCAAGCAAATAGACACTCCTGCTGGTCTTCAGACTGTAGAAAATAGCTTTGGTGAGTCTTTGCGCAGAATGAAAGAAGCGTATACTTCCTTTTCTACAAGCCTCCCAAGTCTCCCTGCTTTAGAAGACATTGGCTTAACCAAACAGGTTGGAACACCTGGTGGGCCTCCTGGCACAACTACAACAGAAGACACCCCTATGTTTGCTGCTGCCAAGGAATCTCTCAAAACAACGCAAGAACTACTTGCGAACCAACCTTTAGTTATTGGTGTTCGGTTAATTGCTTTCAAGATATATGACAATCTCGGAGACATGCGCGATACCATCATAAACTTCTTTGATGACAACAAAAACATCATGGGGGCGGCGATAGCAAGCGGTATTGCTTTTGCTTTGAAGCTAAAATTTAATGAAAAATTCAGAGCAGGTGTGTTCAGAGGCGGTATCATCGCTGCAGTTTTAGCTGCCGCTGGTTCACTCGGAAATGAACCTGAGTTCGTACTAGCTGCCAAAAAGATTGCTCAAGGTCTAGGAGAAGCTATCAGAAGCCTACTTGAAGGTGGGAGCGGTGACTTCATCGGAGACATTGGCAAGGGTCTAATTAACCTAGCTAAAGAACTAGGAAAAAGCTTTATAGACGGGTTTTTCCCTGAAACCATTTCAAGCTTTGACCCTTTCGGTGATGAAATTGAGATTAAAAACCCTAACCTTAATTTTGATGCGTTTGGTAATCAAATAAGAAGCGGCCTACTAGATAACCTTGGAGGTGTCTTTGTTGGCCTTGCTGCCGCTCTCCTAATAAGCCCAAAGCTGGTCTTGTTTATGGGTAGCCTTGCTCTTGGCATGTCTAGGGGAATCGGTACAGCTATGCTAGGCTCTAAAGCTGTTGGCTTTCTTGCAGACGGCATTTCCGTTGGCATGATACGCTCCGGCGCACAAGCTAAGAAAAGCAAAAACTTCAAAACTAATTTTGAAAACACGGGTATCCTCGCTGGTAAGGCTATGCGTGTCGGCATGATGGTCGCCAACGCTGCAACTGTCGGTCTTATGGCTCAACAGTTTGCCGACATGGTTATCCCAGACGATGCCCTTGGTGGCTTCGGCGAGTCGCTAGATGTGGCAATTGGCGCTGCAGCTGCAGGGTTTGCTATTGGTGGACCTGTTGGTGCAGCTATTGGTGGCGCGGTTGGTCTTGCTTTCGACATCTACAACAACCCCGAACTACGCAGTAAGATTGCTGAAATGGGCGTTGCTGTAAAAGACTTCTTTGTTAACGGCTGGGAAAGTGCTAAGAATACTATTGCAGAAGGCTTTGAGGCTATGTTTGATGGGTTATTCCCTTCATGGTTGAAAGGGTTGTTTGCTGACCGTAACCAAGAAAAATTTGATGGTCTTGTCGATGAAGTTGGCACCAACGAGACAGGCCCTGCTGTAGATGACCTTCTAGCGGCATATAGAAACGCTTCACAAGGCATCCGCGACGACCTCGACCATGAGACTCAAGCACGCATCAAACACCTTGCAGAAGTAAATAATGACACGACGGCGCTGAACCGTTTGGGCGTTTCGGTAGGGACTGCAGCCACTCTTTCAGACCAAATGGGTCAGAGTTTTTCAGAAACTCACAAAGCACTTCAGGACGGACTCCTCTACGCCGGTGTCCACGGAGAAAACTTCACTAAGAGGGATTTACACGGTAACTACGCTACTGGTGGTGCTGTTAACGGTCCCGGCACAGGCACCTCTGATGACATCCCCGCGATGTTGTCTAATGGTGAGTTTGTTATGCAGCAATCAGCTGTTCAGAAGTTCGGCCCCGGCTTTATGGCCAAGATTAACGCTGGCATTATGCCTATTGGCCGTTCATCAGGTGGTTTGGCTGGTCAAATTGAACAGGTTATTGAAGCCCGTGAAGTGGCCCTTGGCCGTGGTGATAATGTCGGTAGGATTGAAGCTTCTCGTTTAGAAGCTCAACTTCGCAAACTAGTCAACGCTTCTGAGGCTCAACTTGCTATTCTAGAGGACGCCGATGCTTCTGATGAAGACAAAGAAGAGGTTATTGGAGACCTTTCAGACGCAGCGGCTCGTGCTGATTTGGCTCAGAGTTTTGCTGAAGGCTTCAAGAACGACTTCAAGGCATCCCTGTCTAACCTACTCAAGACGGGTGACTTCAAGGAGTTCTTCTCTGGTGTTCTAGACAGCTTTACAGGCAGAGTTATTGATAGCTTTGTAGAGGGCCTTGTTGACAGTATGTTCAAGGGTCTAACAGGCGAAGGTGGTTGGTTGACCAAACTATTCGCTGGAACTAATGCTTTTGGCGACGGTATCGGTGAAAAGACTGCTTCAGGCATCTCTAAGTCTCTTAAATCACAAGAGGGCGAAGGGGGTGTCATGTCTGGCATCTCTGGATTCTTTGGTAGTATGTTTGAAAGTATCAAAGGCATCTTCTCTGGTGAAGGAGAGGGCGGCGGTCTGTTGTCTAGTCTCGGAGGTATACTCTCAGGCATAGGCGGTGGCATTATGAAAATCTTTGGGTTCTCCCAAGGTGGTATTGTGCCAAGCACATCTACATCACAGGCTGGTAAGGACTCTGTCCCTGCTATGTTGATGCCGGGTGAAGTTGTTCTTTCTAAGAATGATGTATCTCGTATGGGTAACAACTCTGGTGGTGGCTCAACGCAGTCGTTTAATATCAGTGTTCAAGGGGATGTGTCTCGTCAGACTCGTAGAGAGATTGTCAAGATGATTCCTCAGATTACATCTGGTGTTAACATTACTAACAAAGAGAAGTCACGATAAACTAACTGGTCATCCCTAATGGGGTGGCCGCTCCTGCACAAAGCCCGTACAAAAGTGGGGGAAAACGACCCTCTATAATGAAGAAACATCAAGGAGCTATTATGCAGAAGTGGAAAAAGTTATTTACTCGAAAGGGCGGAAAACTATACTGGAAAGAAGCTCGTGGTCGAAAGGCTGCAGGGTCTGAGGCAGGTACTAATCACGGTGACGGATACAAGACAGTCCGCATCGATGGCAAGGCAGTGTATGTACACCGTATTGTCAAGGAGATGAGTACTGGCAAGCCAGTGAAAAAAGAGCTGGACCACAAGAACAGAAAACGAGCAGACAATCGCCCGTCTAATCTGAAGCCAGCCACGCGGTCAGAAAACAACAAAAATCGTACTACGTGGACGCGTAAAAAGTAAAATATTGGGATACCTTCGGGTGTCCCTTTTTTACCAAATCTACCACTATTTTGCCTAAAATGGCCCAAAAAGTGGGGAAAAACGGCCCTCTATAATGAAGAATCATCAAATAACCCAACTGGAGACTACAATGAAAAATATCGTAATTGCAGCTATCGCAGCCACTATTGTCGCCACTACCGCTTCCGCAGAGACCCCTGTATACACATTTACCCCTGCACACATGATGGAGCCAACCGTCGAGTGTACAAATACCGACCTCGCAATTGGTATTGGTGCAGGTGTAGTACTTGCTGTAGCTGCAGGTATTGGTACTATGGCCGCCCTGCCTATCGCAACTGCGGCAGGAGTAGCCACAGGTGCTACTGTAGGGTGGTCGGGAGCATTATCAGCCCCCTTCCTCGCTAACGGTACAGCTACACTGGTGACGTCGTCGCTGGTCATCGTAGGCCCTGTGGCGTCTACTGTAGGATACTACGCTACCTGTGTTACTCGCACAGTAATGGATAAATAATTTCTAGGGGCTGCTTCGGTGGCCCCAGATGCCCAATTGTACGGGCTTTGTGGCTTAAAAAAAGTGGGGAAAAACGACCCTCTATAATGAAGAAAACAAAAGTCTCTGAAAGGACAATACAATGGAAACCACCTTCACTCTCGCCGAAATCTCTGGTACTACAATTCCTGCTGGTATTTTCGTTATCCCCGCTCTAATCGTTGTAATCGCAGTTGTTGCCCACGCGGACTTCATCTACGCAGCTATCCGTAACAAATTGTCTTGAAAGGATAATACAATGAAACTCTATGTAATCATCGTTCTCGACCACGAAGGCGCTTACGTGTGGTCGGATACCGAATGCGAAGTATATGCAGACACATTAACGTGTGATGCACGTCACGAAACTGGACACAAAGTAATCGTTAAATGTATAGAAATATAAAGGATAATACAATGCTTAAATTCTACCGTGGCACTACAATTCGTGAAGCAAACGAACTAGCCCTTGACAAACAGACTCGTGAGTTCTCTCACTGGACTGACTCTTACGAAAAGGCAGCAATGTACTCTAAAGGCGCTGTCGTTCAGATTGAACTTGACGAACTACCACCACACTTCAATTTGTACCGCAGCGCCTGTGAGGGTGACGCAGTACATGGTACGTTTGCTCAGTGGGTATTGCCTCGTGCATACTTCGAAAACCGCGCTAGCTGCTTCGTTGAAGTCGCTACCGTCCACCCCGTATGAATTGTACGGGCTTTGCAGCCCTAAATAGCAATGGAGACCACAATGATAGGCTTAGCACTTTTAGGCGTAATGTACAGAGTACTTCTCGCAGCTATCTTTCACGCAATAACCAAACAAGACTGGCTAGCTAAACCTTATCCTATTTTAGGCTCAGGTTGTCTCGCTATGTCTCTGATGGTTCACGACCCTTCTAACGGAATGGCTACAGCAACTGTTGTAGGCTTCTTTGTGTATGATGCTCTTGCTTTGGTTTCAAAGCTTGTAGGCGACCAAACAAAAAACAAAAAACAAGGAGTAAAGTAATGTATGATGAACTAGACATCGACTACGTACGCCGAATGAAAGACATCGACATCGAAGAGCTTCTGGCTGACGGAAACTTCTTGAAGTGTCTAATGGAACTTGGAGTACACAACTGGGAGGGCTTTGCTGAAGCCCAAGAAATGTTCGATAATGGACAATACAAACCTTACTAAGGAATAGCCAAATGACTAAGTTAGAAGAACTCAAGGCTGCTGCTGTAGCTGCTTACGAGGCGTATGTTGCTGCTAGGGGCGCTTATGAATATGCTCTTTCTGACGCCTACTACGCTGAACCAAAGAAAACAAAAAAGGAATAACCAAATGATTATGACAGCAACAATGTGCTTGGCACTTAACGTATTCTTCGAAGCACGACACGAGACTACTGAAGGTCAACTTGCTGTGGCTGAAGTAACCCTTAACAGAGTAGCAGACAATCGCTACCCTGATACTGTATGTGATGTGGTCTGGGAGAAGAAACAATTCTCTTGGACTCACGACGGAGTACACGACGACCCTACCCGAATGTCCTACTTGGACCAGAGGGCTTGGGAGAGCATCACAGAGCTGGCCTCTGATGTTCTGGATGGTACTACCACCAAACAGGGCTTAACAGCCACACACTACCACTCTGTAGAGGTTAGCCCCTTCTGGACTTCTCACTATGAGTTCGACGGTAAGGTGGGCAATCACCTGTTCTACACTAACGAAACACCTTATAAATAAACCAAAGTCCCTGAAAGGAACAAACAAATGTGGAAAGTAGTACAAACACTTAACTGTGGTCGGGTAGGCTTCTTTGGCCCCTTCAAGACTCATGCGTTGGCAATCGAATTCGTTGCAACAACACAAATGCCAACCACCGAAATTAATCTCAAATCTCTCACAATAGAACGGGAACAAACAAATGACTAACATGATTACAGCTATGGCTGAGGCACTACGTCGTCGTCGCAACATCAACGCTACTATCGCTGAACTACACAGCCTGTCTGACGCAGAACTAATCGACATCGGTATCCGCCGTGAGAACATCGAAACAGTCGCTCGTGGGCTTATCGACATTCATCGCACTGTGCGAGATACTAACAATAAGTAACGAACCCTATCACATCAAATTCCCTGAAAGGAATGACAAATGCAAGTTAAAGTAACCTTCCCAAACATGTCCTTCGCCATTATGGAAGAAGAAAAGGCATACAGTACCTTCAGTGTATATGATGATGTGTTCATCGAAGACGTGGAAGTAGAAGTCTCAGCCTCTGAGGCACGTCTACAAAACCTATCCTTCCGCTCAGTCGTGGGTGCTATCGACGCTAAGTTCAACAGCACCTACATAGACCCTCAAACGTAAGTTCTACGAGTAGCCCCTTCGGGCTGCTTTCTTGAGCAAATGCTCTATAACCCCAACAGGAGACTATCTAATGACAAATATCTCACGCACAACAGCATCCAGCGGCTACACCTTCGACGGTACAAACGTAACTCAAGTATGGTTCAACGAGCCACGTACTGTTACTTACACACCTGCCTCATCACGCTTCAATGAGCATGTTGCTCGCATCGTAACCACCCCGACTTCTGGCAATATTGTTGCAGTCCATGACACAGAGAAGAGCATGATGATGTTCAACTCTAAAACAAAGACTGTTACTCGTGTATCTAAAGACGGTGGCTTCCGAGTCACTTACACACCTACTTGCAAGAACTATCGCTCTATGGCGGGTCTGGCTGCTCGCAAGGGCCGTGTAACCGCTATCTAAAACAAACAAACAGCCCTGCTGCCCTTCGGGGTGGTGGGGCATTTTTATTCCCTATTTTTTTTTGAAAGTAATTAAATTATGATGACTGTATTTTTCTTAATCGTTGTTGGCCTCGGTATTTCAGGCCAGCTCGAAAAATAAATATAGTTGTACAATCCTTAACCCGTGGAGTGCCACTCGGTACCCCGTCCACAAATACAAGGAATGACCTATGAACGCGATGGAAACCCTCTGTGATAACATAAAAGAACGACAAGGCAATCTAATGGACTTAAAGGGTGAGAAGCCTGACAAGCGCAACACCCCTTGGCCTTTGTTTGATAAAGACCCCCAAGAGATGATAAGCTTTACTTACGGACACATCCTTACGAAAATAGAGGTTATGTCCGAATTAACAAACATTTTAGTGTCTGTTGGCAATAGTATAAATAGAAAATACAAACTAAGGTTTAACGAAGTAGACTCAATCCACCTTGGTTGGTTTATATTTTTAGCCTATATCGACACGAACATAGTATCAATCGTTAAAAAGCGTAAAAAGAAGAAGAACGGAAAACTAAGTAAACACTCCTCTTACCATGTTCGGATTGAAGATGCTGAAGCACTAAATAGCGTTATGGAATCTATTGAAGACGACAGCACTGAGATGTTCCCGGCACTCGTAGCCCCCGCTGACTGGGTGGTTGGTAAGTACTACCATGAGAGTGGTTACGCACTTATTAAGAAAGCCCCTCACGAAGACGCCATCGCTGCCTGTAAACAAGGTGGCACTGAGTACTTAATCGAAACCCTAAACAAACTAAACAAAACAAGCTGGCGAATCAACCCTTTTGTGTTTGATGTCTTTAAACAGTGTACTTTTCTAACCTCTGAAAAGACTCCCTTTAAGTTTAAGAAAGAAGTAGACCCCATTAAACGCGCATCACTAGAAATTGAAGCAAGGGCTATCGAGAAGTTAGCGGAGAGGAACCTAAATAATGCTTTTTACCATCTTTATAATGTTGATTTTCGTGGGAGGATATATCCAAATACTGCGTTTCTACATGAACAATCCTCAGATAACGCCAAGGGGCTTCTCCTCCTCGACAACCCGGTATCTTTAGGCGACAACGGCTACTACTGGCTATCAGTACACACCGCTAACATGTGGGGCAACGACAAGGTTTCTCTCGATGACCGCGCCACTTGGGTTCAAGATAACTTCGATAAGATTGTAAGTTATGTCAATGACCCTCTCGCTAATGACGACTGGATGGGCGCAGATAAACCTTTCTGTTTCCTTGCTTGTTGCAAAGAACTACAAATGCTACAAGCGTGGGTTGGTGCGGGTAACAACACAGAGGACTTTCCATCTTGCTTGCCTGTTTACATCGATGGTTCTAATAACGGAGTTCAACACCTAGTAGCTATGTCTAAAGATGAACTCGTAGCACCACTGGTAAACCTAGTCCCACAAGACCTGCCGGGTGATGTATACATGTTTATTGCAAACAAAGTGATTGAACAAGTTACTGTTGATGCAGAGAAGCTTTTAGAAGAAGAAGGCAATGTTGAAGCATTCAAAGAGTTATACGATGACTTCGTAGCACTAGAACAGACAGTTAATAGGCACTCTGTTAACGCTCGTTCAGAGTTATTCTCTCAAGCTATCCAAAGGCGCTCTGCCTTCGGTAATGCTAAACGAGACGCTCTAAAGAAGTTTGCACCGCTCTACTGGTACAACATTAAGAACCCTAAGACATGGCGCAAGACCGTTAAGCGCCCTGTTATGACACTGGGCTACGGTGCTGTCAAGTACGGCATGGTAGAACAAGTACACGACGATACCCGCGACATCTCAACCTATCTACGAGACAAGCACAAGTCTTGGTCTGCCTATCTTGGCGACATGATTTACGAGACTTGCTATAGAGAGCTTGAAGGACCAGCTAAGATGCTGCGTATGTTTGAGTCTCTGGGTGAACACGAGAATAACCGCGAATGGCATGATGAACATGGTGAAGCCTTTACAGGCAAACCTATTGCATTCCGCCAAATAACTACGGGTTTGCCTTTTGTCCATGCCTATCGCAAGGGTATAACCAAGACTGTTCGACTTCCATACGAGGGACACCGAATAGAACTAGAGTTTACTCTGTGGGAAAATGCTACACTGAACAAAGACAAACAGACACAGTCAGCACCACCTAACATCGTTCATAGCTTAGACGCAGTACACTTGTCTATGTTTATCCACGATACAGACTATCTTGTTACTGTTGTGCATGACTCCTTCGGTTGTCACGCGGGTAACATGGAGCAAGCTTTCTATGATGTGCGTAGGCACTTTGTAGAGCTATACGACAAGAACCCCTTGGAACACATCTTTGAACAGATGCAAGCCACACACTTAATCCCAGAAAAAGGAAATCTTGATGTCTCAGAAATCAAACAATCCGACTTCGCCTTTGCCTAAAGCTTATCGTAAAGTAAAGTTCGGTGATACCATCGACACTGTAAAGATTATCGGCATTGAGTATGCTGATGAAGCAGGCATCCCGATGGTGGAGGTAATCAAGGTCATGGTTAACCCCCTGACTGACGACGAGTTCTACGCAGAACTACACATGGAAGACTACGGCGAGTGGACTTTCGTCGAAGAAGGAGAGTAACTATGACTAAATTCCCATTAGAAATATATCTTCGTGACGAAGAGCATGATGATGGTACTCAGATGTCTCATGTAATACCAGTAAGCTATGTGGAGACTTTCCCCGAATACGTAGCGTTCTACGGCCCAAACGGGCATGGGGAAATCCTTCTCGTAGAAGGCGACTGGTCTTATGATGGCTACAAATACGACTTCCTGTCTGTCTATCCTGCAGGAATGTGCGATTAAAATAAGGCCCTAAAATAGGGCGGAATAATGACTAATACTAGTCCAAACACACTCAAAACAAATCTCAAATATACCCCAAAAGGAAGATATATCATGGCTAACACAATCATTCTGTCTAACGTTGAACTTTTCTTTGCTAAGCTCGACCCAGCAAACCCTAACTCTCGCTTCGACAAAGAGAACCCAACATGGGAAGTTCAGATTCGTACTAAAGACAAGGCCGTAGCTAAGTTCTGGAAAGAAAGCAACCTTCGTGTTACTCCAGACGAAAACGACGATGGTGTATTCTATCGTACTAACCTTAAGAAGAAGTCTAAGAAGCGTGACGGTTCCGACATGGCACCTGTAAACGTTGTTGCTGGTGACTTGTCACCTGTTGACCCTTCTACTATCGGCAACGGTTCTGTTGCTAACCTCTCTGTATTCCAGTATGACTATAGCGTCAATGGTAAAGAGGGCATCGCTTCTATGTTGATGGGCGTACAGATTACCACGCTTAACGAGTACAAGCCAGCACCAAAGCAAGGTGGCTTCGCTCCAGTAGCGTTCAAAGTAAACAAAGTAGCAGACAACCAAGACGTTGATGCCGACATGCTCGGTGGCGACTCGGACGATATGGACTTCTAAAAACAAGAATCGAATTAATCGGTCATCCCTTCGGGGGTGGCCTTTTTTTATCAAAAGGAGAACTATTATGCAAGTACGTGAAATTTACTATGAAGTATACTTCGACGGTTTATGCCAGCATGAAGGTGCCTATGAGGACTGTCGAGACATCGCTATAAATGCACTAGACGATGACCTCGCTGAAGTTTACGAAGTAACTGTAACAGAAGAAAAGGTGACATTATGAAACGTGAAGATTTCTTTAACTGGCTTGACACCATCATCGACAAAGGAAACACTGACTGGGAAGTTGTAGAAGACTTCGCGGATGGCACCTTGTGGATTAAGTTTAACAACATTGAAGAAGGAGAAGAAGAATGAAAATCGAAGGTACAAACTTTTTCCACACACCGGAAAATATGAAAGAGCTACAGGACTGGCTGTCTAGCTTGAACGGCTCTGAAGCTGCAATGGCAACCACAGCTGCTATGATGGCTTGGAACTTGGCTGCTAAAGTTACAAACGAAGAGGAAGAAGTATGAACAACAATGTATACTATGTAACTTGCCCCCTAGACCTAAACCTTGAAATTTCAGTAGAGGGTAAGGTCTGGAATAAACGACTAAAGCGGTTTCAAAAGACTAACTATGATAAAAACGGTCGTCCAAAAACACACGCGTATGGAAACAATCGTTTGGTGTACCGATTAGTAATGGCCACCTTCTTTCCACAACAATTTATTGAGAAGCTACAAGTCCATCACAAAGACGGAGACTGCACAAACAACCACATAACTAACCTAGAATGGTTAACCCCTAAACAACACGCGCAAGCGCATAAGCTAATGAGGAATAAATTATGAAAAATCAAGTATACCTCGCAGGGCCAATGGAAGACTGCTCCCCTGAAGAAATGACAAGCTGGCGCTTACGTGCTGGTCAGTCCTTTGAGATGGCAGACATCTCCTACTTAGACCCAACCCGTCGTGTTAGCTTTCACGACCAACTCGGAGATGACCTACAGAACGTCACTAAGACGATGAACACCTGTAAGCGTATCTTCAAACAAGACCTACACGACATTGCTGATAGCCGTGTTGTACTTGCTGATGTTCGCCGTGACTCTGGTCGTGGAACAGGCACTTCTATGGAACTAATGTTTGCTCACATGAAAAATAAGATTATCATTTTGTGGGCTGACGAGGATGACTTCATACATCCGTTTTACGAGGCTATGGCTACGGAAAAACACTATAACCTTTATGATGCAATCGAAGCTGTAATGGAGTACTACTAATGATTGGCAACCTTAATGATAAGCTTTCTAGAGATTACCCTTTGGGGCTGTATTTTCACATAGATATTTGCATGTCTCAATTCAAACCCCAACAACTTGAGGGTAAACTTAAGAATGACTTTATGTCTTGTGTGTCAAGAGCAAGCCTTAGTCACAGAACCTACTACATACACAGGGATGATTGGGATGCTTTTAACAAGGCATCTGCTATGCGTCCGGGGAGAAACTAATGACTATGACACTTGGTGATATGTTGATGAATGCACTTAATGAAGAAAAGGAGTCTACTATGACTACATACAGCTTTGAGGAAGAGGGTGAAATCTGGTTCCCTCGTGATGTGTTTACTGGACAAAAGAAGTTCGGAAGTGCTACAGTGTTAGGTCGAGGCGCAGACCTTGACTATCTCTTGTTTTCTGAAGATGAAGCTGACGCGATGCGTTGGATTCTTGAAGCAGGATTTGTATACACTGGCACAGAGTGCAACTACAACTCTGGCGAATTGTCTGTACCTATGACTACCTTCCGTAGTCGCAGTGGTATATACAACCTTGTACTTGTCCGTAAGGCTGGTCACTTCCTCAGTATGAGTAAGGCTAATACCCTGTGTGTTCAACTTAAGTTGTCTCGTAAGGAAGACCGTATAGCTGTGTTTGACGCCATCACACTAGGAGCCTTATAATGACAGTAACAACCTGCAACCACACAGGTTCTTTTAAAATCTCAGGTATGATTGGGGGTTACTTAGAAACTCGCACATACTTGGGCTACACGCTCTGTGAAGCAATCACCTCTTGGAAATTGGAGTTTGATAAATGAAAGTTGCAGCCTATTTTAACCTACACAAGAACATCTTCTCACTACAATCCCGTGAAAAAGACACCTATGGAAAAGTCATAGGCCATGTCGAATCAGTAGTGCTAAAGTCACCAAAGTTTGTTGTACGACAAGCAGGGCGTGAGAAGGTACTTAAGGATAAGAAGAAGAATGTACACGCTTTTATAGTTGGTTATGTTGTAGAAGCAGTAGACACCACTACAGTGCCAAGGGCAATAACTTACAACCCTTATAAGTATTCTTCTTTCGTTGTAAAGGATACTGAACAACCAATAGAACAAGCTGAGTACGCAGTGTTGCGTCTTGGTCACAACAACAACCCCCTAATTGGAGCTTACTAATATGGACATTTACACATACGAAGTCATCACGCAAGGCAACTACGGCTATTGCGACCGTTCAGAAACTACTAACTGGCAGGACGCTATCGACCTGTTTAACACAGGAAAGCTAAGAGGCAGCTGTGAAATCATAGTCAACGTATCTTACACTCAATATTCAAAGTACGTCACAGAAGTCAAGACTGTTTTACGTAACGTTAACGACATCCAAGGCTGGTCATTTAACCTTATGGACCTTCGTGAAAAAGAAGAACCAGTAGAAGAAAAGGTTAAAAAAGTCTTCAATCGAGTGGAGCGTCGTATTATGAAAGAGATGCAGCAAGAAGAAGATGGCATGAAGATTGTTGAGACAGATATAGACAACACGGATGTTTCTCGTGAAAACAACACTGACATTGCAGAATACCGTGTGTTTAACGTATCAATGCGTGAAATGCAAATACGGACTACGGACTTTGAACAAGCCTTTGAAGTATGGCGTGAAGGGGAGGCTGCAACAGGTGACCGCTGGACACTACTTGTTATGCCAGCGCACAACAGTCGGAAGCTTTACTTACAAGGCAACGCGGTACATGAGTACCATATTGCTAAGTGGTCGGAGGCCGAGGCAGTACACACAAATGTTGGAATGGTTAAGCCAGACTTCCACGGTGACTTCTCTGCTATGGACAAGTGGACTCAAGAACAAATCATCAACCCAAAGCACTACAAGATTATCCCCGCAGAGGCGTACTCTAAGCACCCAGAAGGGCTGGAGTATATGGATGTCATGGGGTACGCTCTGTCGCACCTCTCTGGTGTAGAGGCGCACACTATGGGCCACGTATTCAAGTACGCTTTCCGTATCGGGAAGAAGGATGCAAAACTACAAGACGCCAAGAAGATTGCTTGGTATGCTAACCGTATGGTTGAAATCTTAGAATACCCAGAAGAAATCGACGATGACTCAACTGTTAAAGGATAATAACTATGATTAACTCAATAGAAGCTAAACAAGTCCGCGAGATGGCTAAGGCTTATCGCAAGATTCACCCACTGTATACCATTGGAAAAGCTGTGCTTAAAGCTTCTGAGGCTTATGAGGTCTTTCGAGATGCAGAGGCAGAGATGGTGTTTAAGACTTACGAAGAATAACTAGAAACCCATAACTAATAAGCTAGGAAACCTTATGAAATTAGTTTTTGATATCGAAGGTAACAACCTGTTGCCAAAGCTAGACACCTTCCATTGTGCTGGTGTTAAGGACGTAGACACGGGGAAGGAAGAATGGTTTTACCCAGATGACCTGCAAAAATTCCTCGACTATCTAGACACCGCTGATGTTATTATCGCTCACAATGCGTTTGGGTATGACATCCCCGCGCTTAACATCCTATCTAAGAAGTACTTCAACAAGCCTTGGGAGCCTAAAGCCACAGTACAGTGTACTAAGGTTATGTCTCAGGTGCTGTGCTATACTCGCTTTGAATTTGGACACTCACTTAAGAAATGGGGTAATCACTTTGAAGAAAAAAGGCAAGAAGAACAAAATATCCAAAGGGCAGGCGGTAAGACAACTCAATCCAACTACAAAAAAATGGCTGTTGAAAAAGAAAGCTTATTAAAAGGCGACTACGCAGGGGGTTTCGAATCTTTCAACGAAGATATGTTTGAGTATATGAAACAAGATGTTCGCCTCGGTACACTAGTATACAAAGAGCTAATTCGGGAAACCAAAGTAGCTGTTAAACACTTCGGGGGGTCTAAGTCTATTCTACGGGCCTTGCGCTCTGAGATGGAGATGGACCGTATCATGGTTAAGCAGTGTCAGAAAGGTTGGCTGTTTGACAAGCCCGCTGCAGAGGCTCTAATGAAGACCCTTGAAGAACGTATGAACTCTCACGAGATTTACATCAATGGCCTACTCGGTCAAATGGTGGCGTCTCCCGATGGCTCTGTAGTAAAAGCAAGAAAGGAAATTGCGGATGGAACCTCAACGGAAATCCCAGCTAAGTCACCGAAATTCACTAAAGCAGGCAAACTCGATAGTCACACTAAGCGTTGGTTTGGCATCCCTGCTGATAGTGTCCTTGGCCTCGATACTCCAGAACTCCTCCCCGTCGTGGGTCCTTATTGCCGTATTGAGTTCGTGGGTGGTGATGTCGGTAACACAAATACTGTTAAGGAATACCTTTACACAATTGGGTGGAAACCAGACGAGTGGAACTGGAAGAAAATCAACGGAAGCTTTGTCAAAGTCTCAGCAAAGTTGTCCGACAGTTCCTTGGCACCACTCGGAAGGGTAGGCGAAGTCTTATCTGAGTACTATACTCTACGTAGCCGTCATTCGGTTATGAAGGGCTGGTTCCCACACATCGATGAGAACTCACGACTACACGGTGATGTGTTTAACGTAGGAACTCCTACCTTCCGTCAGACACACAAGATTATTGCCAACTTGCCCTCTGGTAAGGCTGTACTCGGCCCTGAAATCAGGAGGCTGTTTATTGCTCGTCCGGGGTATAAGCTCGTTAGTGCTGACTCTGCTGGTTGCCAACTTAGGCTTCTGGCTCACTTTATGAGGGATGACAACTATACACGGGAAGTTCTTGAAGGTGACATCCACCAGAAGAACGCAGACATTCTCGGTTGTTCTCGTAATGACGCTAAGCCCTTTATCTTTGCCTACCTCTATGGTGCAGGTGGTAAGAAGCTTGGGTCTATCCTTGGAGTTAGCGATAAGGAGGGTAACAGGCTAAAGAAAAAGTTTACTGCTGCGTTCCCTGCCTTAGGTGCGCTGATTGATAGGATTAAGGCCGTCACTAACGAACATGGGTTCATCCCCGGTCTAGACGACAGACCTATCTACACTGAGTCACAACACAAAGCACTTAACTACCTTATCCAAGGTGCTGAAGCGGTTGTTATGAAGTACACTATCATCATGGTTGAGGAAGAGCTAGCCAAGGCTGGTCTTGACCAAAGCATCTTACTATTCTACCACGACGAGGTTACTTACGAAGTTCGTGAGGACCAAGCAGAAGAAGCAAAAGAAATCATTATGCGCTGTTTTGAAGAAGCACCTAAAGCTTTGGGGGTGGATATCATGACTTGCGGAGATTGTAACATTGGAGAAGACTACTATGACGTACACTAAGCTAGAAGAACTAAAAGCTGCCCATGAAGCTGCTAGAGAGGCTTACCTTGCTTCTGCTGCTCTTACTGATGTTGTTAGAGAGGCTTACTATGCTACTCATGCTGCTGTTGATGCTTATCAAGCTGAATTAAAGAAACCACAAGAGGAAGAAAAAAACATGACTGATACAATCAAAACATTCGTTGTATACGAAACAATCTCAGTTCAGAAATGCTACACTGTTGAGGCTAGCTCTGAAGAAGAAGCCAAGCGACTTCACAATGAAGGCCAGTCTGACATTGACTGGACTGAAGAGGGAGATGTTGGAGACCTTTTTGTTGAAGAACTGGAGGACTAATGGCTAGTATCCTTGTCAAGTACAGACCTGCAGAAACAAAAGAACGGAGGTTACGGATACGCTTGTCCGTTGCCGCCTACGCTTATGAGTACGAGAACGACAGCATTATGTCAGATGCTGAGTTTGATGGCTTGTGTAAGCAGGTCAACTTAGAGCAAGGAACCGGTTATCGTAAGTTAGATAACTACTTCAGAAAAGAGTTCATGCCCGATACTGGGATGTGGGTTCGCAAACACCCTGACAAACGTGGATTGGCCACAATTTATCATAGATATTATAAGGGCGAAATCTAATGGGACACTACGATGACATCCGAGACGAACGGGAACAACGAGAAGAAGAGCTTTCTCTTCAAAAAACAGGTCTTTCCCTCAGTGATTGGAGGATTTTACAATTCCTGCAAGATAAGGTTGACGCCTACGATGACTTCATGGACATTGAAACAAAAAGGGAAGCCTTAGAAACGTTGAAACGAAAGGGCCGCGCACTTCTGCACGCTTCTGAACTATTAAAGGAAAACAATCATGCTGAATAAAATCATCTTCTCAATCGACGATAACACAGACGTACATGTTGTTGCCAAGTTCATGCGACACATGGATACCTGCCGCGCTATGGGGACTCTTAAGGGTTCTTTTGTGCAGTGCATCGGTATGTATAACGGTGTGCTAGAACCCTCCTACATGATGGACGAGCGTGACTACCGTCAGTTGGTAGAACCCATGTCCTATGCGGCACGTCAGGATTGCATCCTACATGTCCCTATAGATGTCCGCCAGCCTTGCACACTAGAGTTTTCAGACCATCAATTCTCTATTGGCCCGATGCGTCAAGTCTCTCCTGAAGTCGCACTGCAACTCACTAGTTGGACATACGTAATGGCAACCAACAAATACTTCACAACAGAAAAGGTTTAAAGCTATGACTGAGCTAGAAGAGATGGTACTAAAGTACTTGTGGGGGTTGGCAGCTCGTGGAGATAATTACGCGAAACAACTCGCCATGAGTATGGAAACAGAGCTAGAGGATGATGACGATGAATAACCAAGAACAATACTTTGAAATCTCTGGCTGGTTTGAGTCAGAGTATGGTGCAGAAATGGTTATGTGCCACTCTGCAGCGGACGATGAAGACCTCGCCGCAATCCTCCTAGAAACTTACGGGGACGACTGTCTCGGAGTTGATATGGAGTTGGAAGGAACTTACCCAAGTGGTAAAGAAGTAAATGTATTAGAAGTTTTTCGTTTTCTTGAACTAATCTCGGAGGAATAAGAGATGTCAGTAACTTACTCAGTAGAAGAAACTATTCGTGCAATGTTTGACCGTTTTTACAAAAAGGTTAAATTCCACGACACCTTAGAGCTAGACCTTGACCTTGTAGAGCTACTCGAAGACCTAGAAGAAAGCTGTGTTACAGAGGCTATGTCGGAGTATACTACAGAGGCTGAAGCACACTTTGAGGATGGCTACGACGCTGGTCACGAGGAGGGCTACAACTCAGGCTACCGGACTGCGGAAGCAGAGGAGAATGACGCTCGTGAGGAGGGCTACGACGATGGCTATCAGGAGGGCAAGGAGTCTGGCTATGATGACGGCTATGACGACGGCCAAATCTACGGCGAAGATGAAGGCTACAAAGACGGTTACAGTGATGCTGAAAAAGACCTAGCAAAAAAGGACTAGTTATGAAAAGCTATTTTTACAGAGTTGGAATTGCCTTCTCAATGCTTCTCAACGTTCTGTTGGGAGGCTCAATTGGGCAGACACTCTCAGCCCGTCAACACGAAGCTAAACGTAACGGCAAGTATAACTTAAGCAAACCAATTGACGTTATCTGTGGTAAAGACCACTGTAGTCGTTGTTGGAGTTATTGGAAAGTGAGAAAGTGGTAATATGTTTACAGTAGAACACATGTCAAAAGATACAGTCATCACTACCCTAGACCAAGCAGGTGAACACGAAGACGTCGAGGTAATACTTGATGCCAACTCTGTATTCTTCCGTCAGTGGAGGGAGGGGTGGGACTGTTACGAACTAATCGAAATGTCTAACCAACAACTTAATGATATCGTTACGGCGATGAACTCAGCTGAAGGAGCATACTATGCAAGCTAACCAATATCAACTTCTGGCTAAATACTTCCTTGAAGACGGGACTACCCCTGAAACACTCTTCACAGGGCTTGCAGCAGAGGTGGGTGAAGTAATGTCAGAGCGAGTCAAAGAGACCCGTAATGGCGAACAGAGGACCGTAGAGGTGATAGATGAGCTATCCGATGTCCTGTGGTATGTAACTATGATTGCCTACACCCGTGGGTACAGCTTGGAGGGTGTTATGAACTTTGGTATTCACAAGTTAGAGGAAAGGGAACGGTATGGTAAATAAGCGTATACCCTTGAGAGGTGGGGATGAGTACGACGGCCTCACTAAGGCTCGTAAGTTTCATCTCTGGCAAAGAGGACAGCTGAAGAAAATCAAGAGGGCTTACAATAAAAGGCTTCGTAAATACAACAAAAATGACGATGGAAATAAGGAATAAAATAGGGCGGAATAATGACCAAGGTCTCCCCTTAATTAAAGGAATATTACTATGACTATGGCTATCATTGATGGTGATGTATTAGTATACATGGCTATATGGAAAAGCGAATCACTAACACAAGCTAAGAAGAAGTTTCAAGAACTCGTAGATGATGTTCTTAACAGCCTATTTACTACAGACTACGTTATGGCCATCGGTGGTCCTGACAACTTTCGATTGGACCTGTTCCCTGACTATAAAGGGAATCGGAAGAAAGCCAAAGACACTAGGCCTGAATGGTTTAATGACTTGAAGTCTTGGGCTAGTAAACTAGAAGGCTCTGTAGAGTCTGATAACTGTGAAGCCGATGACCTAGTGCGTGTATGGGCTTTGGAATGTAATGCAGCTGGCATTAACTGTGCTGTTGTATCTGTTGACAAAGACTTGCATTGTATTGTAGGTACTCACTATAACCCACGAACAAAGAAGATTTACCAGATTGATGAAGAGTATGCAGGTCGGTTCTACTGGCAACAAGTACTAACAGGGGATAGTGTTGATAACATCCCCGGCTTGCCAAAAGTAGGTCCAGTGAAAGCTAAGAAGCTTCTTGCCGCTGCTGTTACTCACAAAGAAATGCGTGATGTAGTATGTCGTGCGTATAATGATGCTTATGGTGATGAAGGCTATGCCTACATGATTGCCAATGGTCGTCTGATTCACATCTGGAGAAAAATTGATGACCACTTCAACGTTAAAAAAGAAGTATACGAAGCAGCTATCTAAGGATGAAATGGGTCATTGGGATTGTAAGTTTAAGTTTAATCCCTCTGATGTATTCGGCTTTTTATACTGTATACACAACACTGAAACAAACCAGTTCTACTGGGGCAAGAAGCAGTTCTTCCACGGTGGAAAAAAGAAGTCAGCAACCTACGGGAAAGAAATGACATGGCGGACCTACACAGGTTCGTCAGTACATCTCAAAGCTGATATAGCTAAGTTCGGACATGACAGGTTTAACTTCGAGATTGTAGATGTATACAATACCAAGGGAGGGCTATACTATGCCGAAGCTTACTCTCAAATGGTCTCTGAGTCTATGACAGAGTTTCTGGAAGACAACAAGACACCACGCTTTTATAACAGACAGATTGCAGCTATTAGGTTTGTTCCTAAAGAAGCTGTGACAGACAAAACACGTAAGTATATCAAATCACTGAAAAGGAAATATAATGCTTAGAACGCTCGCTATTGGCTCCTACATCTTGGGCCTTGCTATGTTGTTTCTTGCTTTACTTGGCATCTTAGACGTCCTTGACTTTAACGCTATGGCAGGTTTAATCTTGTACTTCGTCTTTAAAGAAGTATCAGACTTTATCGCTTCAGCTGTTTATGCACGAGAATCAGAAGAGGAATAAGTTATGGGTCGAATAGTTACTAAGAATCAACCTTGCAATGACTGCGGTGGCTCCGACCCTCTTCAAATCTATGATGATGGTTCCACCTTCTGCTTCAGTTGCAGGAAATCACACAAAGCGAAAGGAGACTATGTTAAGCCTATGGATAACGATACAGGATTCGACGCTATTGAAAACTCTTGGGGGCCAAGTCTCCGTGAAGTCTCTGAGGATTACCCTATTCGGGGTTTCCGTGAACGAAATATTAACAGGAAAGTGGCGGAGTATTATGGCGTTAAAGTGTCTTATGACATTGATGGTGCTATTGATGCTCACTACTACCCTTACCATAAAGAAGGTGAACTCACAGGCTATAAAGTACGTCAGCTTCCTAAAGAGTTCAAAGCTAACGTCGGTAAAGTAAACGGCGGTCTCTTCGGACAGCACCTATTTAACGGTGGCAAACGCTTAGTGATTACTGAGGGTGAGCTTGATACTCTGGCTGTTGCTTCTGCTTGGCAGAAACGCTATAACACCTTCTACCCTGTTGTTTCTGTTCGCTCTGCTACGTCCTTAAAAGACCTAGTAGAAGAACGCGAGTGGATTCGTAACTTCGATGAGGTTATTATCTGGTTCGATAGTGATGGCCCCGGCCAAGAAGCTATGAAAGAAGCAGCACGTATCATCGGTTATGACAAGGTTAAAGTTGCTAAGACTGCTGATAAAGATGCTAGTGACACTTGGGTTAAAGACCCCGATAAAGTGCTTAAGGCTATTTATGACGCTTGTGACTATACACCCGCAGGTATCTTGGGTAAAGAAGAACTATGGGAACAACTAATCACCTACAACTCCCTTGAGTCTGTCCCTTACCCTCCCTTCATGGATGGTTTGAATGACAAGCTAAAGGGTATGCGCTTCGGTGAAATCACCTTGTGGACTTCAGGTACGGGTTCAGGCAAGTCTACGCTACTACGCGAGATTGCCTTCCACCTGTTAGACACTACCCCCGATAAGATTGGTATTATCTCCTTAGAGGAATCACCAGCAGAAACAGCACGTAAGATGTCAGGAATGGCTCTTAACCGAAACACAGCAGCAGAGGAAATTCCACTTGAAGAACTTAAAGAAGGTTATGACAAAGTATTCGGAGATGACCGTGTACTCGTACTTGACCATCAAGGTTCTATCTCTGATGGCTCCATTATGGACTTCCTTGAATATATGTGTCTCAGCGGTGCTAAGTATCTATTCGTTGACCACATCACAATTCTAGCATCTGAGGGTGCTGAGGGGCTAACTGGCAACGAAGCTATTGACTTGATTATGAACCAGCTACTACGTATGGCTAAGAAGCATAACGTATGGATTGGTTTGATTAGTCACCTGCGTAAGACGGACAACAAGGGCAAGTCCTTTGAAGAGGGCAAGCTACCATCTATGGATGACATCCGTGGTTCCGGCTCAATCAAACAAATCAGCAATGACATTATTGCTTTTGCACGAGACGTAGGAAACGCAGATGAACTTAAAAGAAACACGATTAAAACAAAAGTCCTCAAATGTCGTTATACTGGTCTTACAGGCCCATCAGGAGCACTGCTTTATAACTTTTCAACTGGAAGACTCAATAAGGGGCAGGACTATGACGACGAAGCCACGAGCCAAGGCTCTGGACAATTCATGAGGGTTTAATATGACAGAACAAGAAGCAATCCTAATCAGTATTATCCTCAATATGGCAGTGGACGGGAAGTGTGACTTGTCACAACTCTCGCCTAACGTTGCTGCTTTTATTGAAGGCGCAGTAGAAGATTATTACGACGACCCCGAAGACAATGAGGTACTGTATTGGTACGCCCATGAATCCCTCGACAATGTATCTAAAAGGAAACTACACTAATGCAAATTAAACCTGAACTAAATAACGCTTATGAACGCTTCCATAATTTCATCATTCTTGTTATCAAGAGCAAAGAACACTTAGAGGTATACCTAAACGCTTGCAACATGTCTGATGATGAAAAGACATTCTGCTGGGAGTATTGGGACATTTACCACGACGGTGGGTGTGAAGAAATCGTAGAAGAAGAAGTTGAAGTAGACTTTGATGACATGACTAAACGTGAAATCGAGACATTGGCTCGTGAAGAGTTTGATGTTGAGCTAGACCGTCGTCATAGCAAGTCTTCGCTTATTGCACAATATGAATCATTGAAAAACAACTAAGGACTAAAAACTATGAACAACTACGAATCATTCATCCACTTGTCACGCTACTCCCGTTTTCTAGAGACCTTTGGTCGTCGTGAAACGTGGGAAGAGACTGTAGACCGACTGATTGGTTTCTGGAAACAAGAAGTCAGCCACAACGTTATTACAGACGAAGAGTTTAAAGCACTACGAGAGGGCGTTTACAATCGTGAAGTAATGCCGTCAATGCGAGCGCTGTGGGCTGCTGGTGATGCTCTGAGGCAGAACCCTTTCCGTGGCTATAACTGTAGCTTTACTGACGTTGACCACATCCGTGTGTTCGATGAAATCCTCTACATCCTAATGTCAGGCACTGGCGTAGGCTTCGGAGCACAACAAATCACAGGGAACAAGCTTCCTATTGTTAATGACACCTTTAACCTCTCTGAACGAACAATCCAAATTGAGGACTCGTCAGAAGGTTGGTCTAAGGCACTACGTAAGCTAGTCGCTGAACTCTACCTTGGCAACATGCACCAGTGGGACTTCTCTAAGATTCGTCCCGAAGGCGCTCGTCTAAAGACTATGGGTGGTCGGGCTTCTGGTCCAGCACCACTACAAGACCTTATGGCCTTTGTAACAGCTATCTTTAAGAAAGCAGCTGGTCGTAAACTAACTCCACAGGAAATCCACGATATTGTTTGTAAGATTGCTGAAGTAGTTGTAGTAGGCGGTGTCCGCCGCTCTGCACTCATCTCTCTATCAGACCTTGGAGACCCTGAACTGCGTGACTGTAAGTCTGGTCGTTGGTGGGAAACTGCTTCACACCGTGCCTTGGCTAACAACTCCGCAGCCTACGACTCTAAGCCCTCTATGGTGGTATTTATGGATGAGTGGACTGCTCTGATGAAATCAGGTTCTGGTGAACGTGGTATCTTTAACCGTGCTGGCGCTCGTGCTTTTGCACCTGAACGTCGTAACGCTGACTTGCTACGAGGTACAAACCCTTGTGCGGAAATCCAGTTACGTTCCAATCAGCTATGCAACCTTTCAGAGGTAGTCTGCCGTGTTGATGACACAGAAGAAGACCTAAAGCGCAAGGTTAAGCTGGCCACTATCTTGGGAACACTACAAGCCTCCTTAACAGAGTTTAAGTATGTTCGTAAGATTTGGCAGAAGAACTGTGAAGATGAGCGTCTGCTAGGTGTAAGCCTAACAGGTATTCAAGACTGTAAGATTCTGCGCAATCCAGACCCAGCGATGCTTGAGCGTCTACGGGACTATGCACAGGAAGTAAACGTCGAATACGCTCGAAAGCTTGACATTAACCCTGCTACAGCTATCACTACAATTAAACCCTCTGGCACTGTCAGTCAGTTGGTTGATAGTTCTTCAGGCATTCACGGACGGTTCTCTCCTTACTACATTCGGACAGTTCGTCAAGCCAACAACGACCCACTAACAGAAATGCTCAAAGCACAAGGTGTCCCTAACGAGCCTGATGCGATGAACCCTAACAAGACAACCATCTTCTCGTTCCCGATTAAGTCACCAGAAGGTGCTACCTTGGCTAACGAACAGACAGCTATCGAACAACTAGAGAACTGGCTAATCTTCCAGAAGCATTGGTCTGAACACTCTGTAAGTGTCACAGTCTATGTCAAAGAAGATGAATGGATGACTGTTGGTGATTGGGTCTATCAAAACTTTGACCACATCACAGGTGTAAGCTTCCTGCCTTACTCTGAGCACACTTACGCTCAGGCACCTTACCAACCGTGTACTAAGGAAGAATTTGATGCTGCTGTAGCTGCTATGCCAACAGTAGACTTCTCTAAGCTTTCTGAGTATGAGTTCGAAGACAACACTGAAGGCGCTCAGACTTATGCCTGCCAAGGTGGAGCCTGCGAAATCCTCTAACTACTATAGAACACCTGAGTAGGTGACTAAACTGCTCCAACCCCGAAAGGAAAACAAATGTTTAAATCAATCTTAACCGCTATCACACTCACTATCACTTCTGCAACCTTAGCTTCTGCGTCAGTAGTATATGATGAAGCCACCAAGAACTTAGTAGTTTCTGGTACGACTACAAGCTACCAATCCCTCGCCGTTTGGCGTATAATGCGCGACAACGATGTTCTCTCTGTTACTCTGTCAGGTAACGGAGGTGAGTACTATGCAGGACTTAGTCTTGGTGAGTCGATTGAAAAAGAAGGTTCAGTCGTCATTATACCTGTTGGAAAGACCTGTGTGTCAGCCTGCGCCTTTGCAGCTTTAGGTGCTGACCGAATTATAGTAGACGGTGAGTTGTGGTTCCACACACCATACCTGACCCTAGTCCCTACTAACGTAACAATCCTTGAAATCACTCAGATGTTTGGTAGAGCATATATTGATATGGCAAGCTACCTAGTTAGCAAAGGTATCCCAACTTCATTTGGCCACGACCTTTTAGTTCAAACAACAACTGATAAGTTTATTGTTATTGATGATGGCTACCAGATTGAACGTATGCGGGCGACTGAAGTACCTTGGGCTAAAGCGCTTTATGAATTCCGTTATGCAACAGCAGGAGAGTAACTAATGTTTAATTTCTTTAAAACAAAAGAATGGCTTATCTGGTCTTGGTTGGGTGCAGCATTTATTCTTGCCACACTATGGTATCAAGTACAACTGGACGTTCAGATTAACGAATGGTTTGGTGGCTTCTACGATATGATTCAACAGGCTCTGAAAGGTGAGGGTGACATTACCCTTACTGCTTACTATGCAGAGCTAATAACTTTCTTTAAGATTGCCGCTGTCTACATCGCTGTAGCCCTTGGTGTATCTTTCTTTACTCAACACTGGTTGTTCCGCTGGCGGACCTCTATGGTTGAAACTTACCATGAACTATTTCACAAGGCTCGTCACATCGAAGGCGCTTCTCAACGTGTACAAGAAGATACTGTAAAGTTCTCTCGTATTATGGAAGGTCTCGGCACTAGCTTTGTAGAGTCTATCATGGTTCTAATTGCCTTCTTCCCCATCCTCATGGGTCTATCTATGGGTCTCACCGTAACGTTCTTTGGTGAGTGGGAATATGGTCTTGTCGCCTCTGCCATTATCTGGTCAGTGGGTATTACTGTAGTACTTTTAGTTGTAGGTCAGCTCTTGCGTCTGGTTAATATCGAATATGATATCCAAGCCAAAGAAGCTGCTTATCGTAAAATACTGGTTAAGGCGGAAGACGACGATACTGTTCGTCCAAAGACTCTAAACGAAATCTTCGATGATGTTCGTAAGATTCACTACACTAACTACTTCCGATATATGTGGTTTAACGTAGCACGTCTATCCTGCTTACAAGCTAACGTTCTTGTAGGTTATGTTGTCCTTGCCCCTGCTATTGTCGGTGGTGCTATTAGTCTTGGTGTTATGCAACAAATCCTTCGTGCCTTTGGGCGTGTCGAAGGCTCTATGATGTATCTCTTCAAGTCTTGGTCAACTATTATTGAACTACTTTCTGTGTATAAGCGTCTTCGTGAGTTTGAAGCAAAAATCAAGTAAGGAATACTTATGCTAAATGCTATCCTAAACACTACTAAGAAAAAAACTCCAGCTAAGAAGGCCCCAGCTAAGAAAAAGGCTCCAGCTAAGAAAGTGGAAGAAGTCCAAGCGCCCCTAGTTATGGAGCGGGCGGGGGCTTATAACCGTGAGCAGGGTCTCATGTTCCTTCACGATAAATTCGACAAAGAGAATATTCTTCCATTGGTTATGGCTATCACTGAGTATAACCTCATGCCTGAAGAACTGGCACCAGACCGCATTACCCTTATGATTAACTCTCCGGGTGGTCGTGTTGATAGTTGCTTGATGCTTATCGATGCAATGAAAACCTCTGGTATTCCTGTGGATACCTTCTGTACTGGTCTCGCTGCCTCTTGTGGCATCTTGACTCTAATGGCAGGTGAACACCGCATGGCCTCCTCTACTTCACAGATTATGTCTCACCAGTATGCTGCAGGAACCTCTGGCAAAGAACACGAACTGTATGGCCGCATTAAGTCTTTTGAACACACTTCAGAATGGATGGAAACACACTATGCAGAATGCACAGGACTAACTGTTAAGAAGATCCGTAAACACCTTCTGGGTCCAACTGACGTGTGGTTGAGTGCTTCTGAAGCTCTTAGCTATAACATCATCGATCAAGTCGTTAACCCTTACAAAAAGAAAGCTTAAACTATGAAGAACTCAAATAAAGCAGCTGAAATCATTGCACGAGTCTTGGGGTATTCCCTTGGGCTACTGTTCCGTGGTGCAATCTTTGTAGGCTTTGTCTACCTATCACTACAAGTAATCAACTGGCTAGGAGCTTAAAATGCCTTACATCACCCCACAAGACCGTGTACAAATCGATGAACAAATTAGTCATATCACGCCTCAAGACGGTGGTGAACTGCAATACATGATTGCAACTTTGATTCAAAACTATTACGAGAATGCCATTGGTTCAGCGCGTCCTCGTTACGCTGATATGGAAATGATGATGGGGGCGCTTAGCGGTGCCTCCCTCGAACACTATCGGTGTGTTGTAGCACCTTATGAAGACCTTAAAATGAAACAAAACGGAGGTGTTTACGATGTCCGAAGTAGTGAGTCTTATTGACTTTAAAAAGAAAAAAGAACCAGTAACCCCTCCCGAAGAACCCTATTCAGACGATGAAGACGGTCTATTCGAATCCCTAGAGGTTGTCCTAGACAGCATTGAAGAACACTCCGACTATGGTTTTGTGATTCTTGCAAAGGGAGACTCCTTTACCTCTGGGGCCACTATCACAGATTTACCCCTTCTAATACATATGTTAGAAGAAACAATAATTGAAATGAAAGAGAAGGAACACCAATGAGCATTGAAGATATGGTAGAAGACGGTTTCGACAACTTTATGGCAGAGTATGAGCTAGACCCAGAAGGTTCTCTTAATGATATGTTGTTTGAACTCTTCGTGGCTGGCTATGAAGCTGCTTTCGAACTGTTAGAAGAAAACAGCGAGGATGACTTTGAGGAAGAGGAAGACGAGTAATGTATCTGGTTATTGGTCGTGAGAACTGCTCTTACTGTGACAAGGCTAAAGACCTACTAGACGCCAAGGGTAAAGAGTATGTGTATGTTGACATTACCTCTGGAGATAGTGTTAATGATGCTGTCTGGAAGAAGTTCCTAACACAGGATATGGAGGTCAAGACCGTCCCACAGGTATTCCAGCTAATCGGTGGCTTCGAGGAACTATACGAGGAAATCATCTATGGATACTGAGAAGAAGAAGGCAGGACGTCCTAAAGGTTCTACTGATAAGAAGGTTCAGAAGATTAAACTTAAGCCCCGCCCCGATACTGCTAAAGAGTACTTCAAGAAAGACTACCGGGACTTAGACCTAATCGCGGTCTATGGTGTTGATGCCTTTACTGAAGAACTTATCAAGTACCTCTGGAAGGACATGACTAAGGAGTTTGTTGTAACAGACCCTGTAGAACAACGTGCTGGCACCCTCACAAGGGCTATTGGGAACCTCCCTTACTCTTTGTATCGGTATGAGCAGGTTCATCACGTAGGGTTTATCGAAGAAGGTTACTATCCTGTTGTGGTAGTAGCTGAAGAATACTGGGAAGAAGTCTCTAAGCTTCCTAACCCAGAAGGAGTCGAACTGGTGTGTCTATCACACTGGAAGAAGTAACCCCTGACCCCTCCCAGCATCTCTTCTGTTGTCCCTTTTTGGGATGATGGAGGGGGTGTTGGGAGGGGTATCCTTATTTTTTTTTTGCTAAGAGTACCTATAATTATAAGGAATAATAAATGGGGCGGAATAATGATAGACCTCCCTTGGGGAAGGGGGATTATGGGGGTAGGGGTTAGAGGGTCGTTAGACACTCCCCAAGGATAATACTTCCACTCTTTTCCAGAGTTTTTATGTCAGAACAACCTGAGAGATAAGTTTGTTTTTGGTTGTTATATCATAAGAACTTTAAACCTTTAGAAATACCTTTTTTCCTAAATGTTCTTAAATTACGTTATTAGGCTCCTAGCCAGTAGTATTCAAATATCTATGCAGAAAATTCCGAGTCCATATCTCGTGTGAAATAATAAAAAAACCATTCGGAGACAACAGATGGACGACAATGGAGAACTCTCCCGGCTCAATGCAGAGCAACAGGAGATAGAGCGAAAGCTAGAGAAGCTAAAGGATGAAGTAAGAATCCTTGAGTTAAACGTTAATAGCATGTCAACTCACTTGGATTTACTTAAATCTAAGATGACATCTTTTGACAGCATTATAGGATGGATAGTCAAACTCTTCATAGCAGCCATCATCGGTGGTTTCATGACCTTCCTACTTAAAGGAGGTCTAATGTTATGAATAAAGAACATAAACAACTAGCAGGTTACAACGTTATTATTGGTGTTATTCTTGGTATGTTACTTGGGTTTGTCCCTTACCTCTACCTTAAAGAAGTTAGCCCTTATGAAGACGTTAAGATTGTATCAGTTACAACTAACAGGAATACCGCTAGAATTACTGCTACGTTTACTAAGAATTCCTGCGAGTTTCAAAAGCTAGGTGTCTTTGGTGTAAACCTCAGAGGGGATGGCATGGCCGTCTCTTGGACACCTCTAGACAGACTAACTAAAACAGAAAACCGCTTAAGTGGCTCTCAGACTCTCATTATTGAGATTGATACTAGTCCTATTTACGAGAAATACGAAATTAGAACTCGACACAACTGTGATGGGGCAATTGTTGAAAAGACTTTTGCTACTGTTTCTATATTATAAGAAGATAAATAAAAGCCTTTATTTTTAGTGACTTAGGAAGAATATTTCTTAAAGTTTTGAATTTAAAGGCTTTTTAAAACAACTGAAAGTGTATCCTCAAACTTTCGCTAACAGAAAGGACAAATATTATGGCACAAATAGACAACCGCAAGAATAAGAACGGTGGGAAACGTGAAGGCGCTGGACGTCCCAAAGGCTCTACGAATATTAATTCTAACGCTGCTGTTAAAAAGCTTGAAGAGATTGGCTTTGACCCGATTAATGAAATGGTAAAACAATTCCGCGACATTGATACGGCGTTAGCCTCTGGTGATATCCGCATTGGCTCTGGTGCTTATGCTCAACTTATTGCTACTAAGGGTCAGCTCATTAACAACCTTATGGCTTATGGCTACAAGAAGGTTCCTGAGAAGATTGAACAAGAGATTACTGAACGTAAGCCTATCGCTATTAAACTAGACTTAGGGGACTAAGTCCGCCACAAGGAGATGACTAAATGATTATAGGAAGACTAGCCAAGCTGGCTTATAAGATGACACCAAAGCGTAAAGCTGCTCTGGCTAAAGCTGTTAAGGCTTCTGCACTGGCTCGCAAGAACTCTGTTAAGTTTACTAAAGGCCCTGCTGCAGCTAAAAAACTAACAAAGCTTAATGCTCGAATTGCTGCTAACAAAAGCGCTTTAACTCGCATATCTAAGAAAAACATTGACACTGTTTACAGGTTACAAACCTTAAAAGGCAAAGGCCCACTTATTGGCAGTAAGGGCTACCGGATTTATGCGGCTATGCCAAGTACTATTAAACGCGGTGTTAAAGTAAGCCCTGTTGGGAACGCTAATCGTCGTCGCGCTGCGCTACTAAAGAAGATAGCACCACCCGGCACTAAATTTGAAAATATTAAATTTAACAAAGGTGACCGTTTTGCTTTTGACTCGGTAGCACAATCACAGAAATACTTTTCAATGGGCGAACAAGCATACTTTAAGACACATGGCTACAGCCTTACTAAACTAACTAACGTGAGAGTTGTTGGTAGGACCGCTACGCAGGTAACTTTTAACACCCCCAATAATCTCAAAAAGCTACAGCGGGAAGCAACTGCTCTTGCTAAGAAATATGAGAGAATGTCAAGGAAGTAAATAGGAGGCCCTCGATGGCTGAAGACATTAAGTTACACAGAGGTCAGTCTATCGTTATTAAAGACCTCTTTGTAGATAGAACAGTACGATATATGGTAGTCAATGCATCTCGTGGTTTCGGTAAGAGTTATCTTGCTGGGGCAGCGGCATTACTAGCCTGTCAAGAATTAATGGACCTCCCCGCTGATGTCCCTAACAAGAATGTTGCTATTATTGCTCCGACCTACGCTCAGGCTGTGGATATCTACTATCCCATGTTAGCGTATATCTTTGGTCTAGAGGAAATAGCAGTTAAAGCCTCCCGTGCAGCTGGAACTTTCTGGCTACCCGGTAATGTAATTCTAAAGATTTGGAGTTATGAGGCTTCGGAGCGTATGCGTGGCTCTGGTCAGTATTTTGTAGTAGCAGATGAGGTATGCTCATGGAAGGGTGCGGGGTCTAACTTAAAGGAAAGTTGGGAGTCTGTTATTCAGCCATGTATTGCTACTCGTTGGTCTAAACAGAACGCAGATAGATATGGTGCTCATGCTGGTAAAGCACTCATCATTTCTACGCCTATGGGTTATAACTACTTCTGGGAGATGTACAACAGACAAGACTCTGATGACCAGTGGAAGAGCTATACCTATACCTATCACGATTCTCCTTACCTAGATGATACGGAGATTGAAAGGGTTAAGCTAACACTAGACCCTCTGAAGTTTGCACGAGAATACGCAGCTTCTTTCGAGGACTCTGGTAACACTGTGTTCTATACGTTTAACCGTGAAGAACATATTGACAAGAACCTACCCTACTTCGACAAGGGTGAAGATGTACACATTGCTATTGACTTTAACGTCGGTATTATGGCTAGTGTGGCCTTCGCTCTAAGAGGTAATCAAATACACATCTTGGATGAGTTCCAAGGACACCCCGACACAGAGACCCTAGCTGCTACCCTGAAGGGCAAGTACGCTGGTCATAAGATAATCTCCTACCCTGACCCTAGTGGTCGTGCTAGGAAGTCGTCTGCTGCTGTAGGGCGTACCGACTTTAGTATTCTAGAAGGTAATGGCATTATAACACGAGCACATAGTAAGGCACCGCCTATTATTGATTCTGTAGCTGCTATTAACAAGAAGTTCAAGAATGCTAACGGTGATATCGATATGTATATTCACCCAAGATGTAACAACACTATTAAGTCAATCGAACGTACCGCATGGGTAGAGAGTAACCCTGACACAGCTACTATCTGTAAGAAAGAAGGTGTTGAACACTGGACAGATGGTCTAAGATATGCTGTGGAATATTTATTCCCCGTGCGCAGTGGTACTAAGGTAGCAACTAAGGGCTTTGGATTCTAATGAACCAAGTCTAATTAACAACAAAGAAATTAAGGAATAATACTATGCCAGTTCAAGGTCGTAAACTAAGCATTCGGTCCAAGCTCAAGAACAAATTCTCACAGCGTAAGATTATCGCTAAAAACGCAGGTCGTGCTGTTGCAGGCGCTGCTAGCTCTGCTTATAAGATGACGTCGGCTCGTAAGGCCGCTCTGATGAAAGCTGTTAAAGCTTCTGCCCTAGCACGTCGCTCTGCAGCCGCTCGTAACAACTCTAACTCTGGTCGTAAAGATATGGGTCTTGCAAATAAAGCCAAGACTCAGGTCTCTAAGAACTCTAATGCAGTATCTAAAGCAGCTGGCCGTGGTGCCGCTTCAGCTCGTTCAGCAGTATCTAGTGCTGTTAGCCGGGGTCGTGCTGCAGTATCAAAGGCAGGCGCTCCACGTCGTGCAAACACAGCCCGCAACAATTCCAACTCTGGCCGTAAGAGCATGAGCCTTGCAAACCAAGCTAAGACTCAGGTTTCCAAGAACTCTAATAAAATATCTAAGGCCGCTGGTCGTGGTGCCGCTGCAGCAAGGCCGTATGTCGCATCGGCCCGTTCAGCAGTACGTGCTGGTGCTCGCCGGGTTAGTAACGCGGTAGAGGGGAGTCCTAGCAGCATCGCTAACACCGGTCGTAAGAGCATGAGCCTTAAGAACCAAGCTAGGACTGCGATTTCTAAAAACTCTAACCGTGTATCTAAGGCTATTGGTCGTGCTCGTGCTACAGTAGCAAAGGCAGGGGTTTCTCGTCGGGCTAATACTGCTCGTAACAACGCCAACTCTGGTCGTAAGGACATGGGTATTGCTAACCAAGCTAAGACTCAGATTTCTAAAAACTCTAACAAAGTATCTAAGGCTGCTGGTCGTGGTGCTACGAACGTGGCCGCTGTGGTCCGTGGTATTGGTGGCGCTGCCATTCGGAATGAGGTTGCGGCGGTCCGTTCAGCAGTAGGTGCTGTAAAAAAGGCTGGGGTTTCTCGTCGAGCTAATTCGGCTCGTAACAACTCTAACTCCGGTCGTAAGGGTATGAGCCTTGCAAACCAAGCTAAGACTCAGATTTCTAAAAACTCTAACAAAGCATCTAAGGCTGCTGGTAAGGGTCGTGCTGCGGCTTCAAGTGCAGCGTCTCGTGCTCAAGGTGCAGCCCGTGGTGCTGTTGTTCAAGCCCGCGCACGTTTTACTAAAAAAGGTAAAGCACAAGTAACCGCTGGTCAGTCTAGCCGTGGACCAAGCTCTGCTGCTGTTATTGCTAACCAGACTAAGAACACTGCGGGTAACGCTCGTCGTGGGCCTACTGCTGCTAATGTTCAGGCAAACCAAGCCAACAATCGTGCTGTTGCAGCTCGTACTAAGCGACGTACTGCAGCTGCTGCTAAACAAGCGGGCGCATCCCGTAGCGCAGCTCCTACTAACGTACTCGGTCGCGGTGTGGCTGCTCGTCAAGCTGCTGCTCGTCGTAACCGTGCATACAAGAAGGCGCAAAAGCGCTAAGAAGTAACATTAAGGCATCCCCTTTCACGAGGGGGTGTTTATAATCTTACTCACAACCTATAACAAAGATTCATCCCTGATAACTCAACTTTAAAGGACCATAACAATGGCAATTCTCAACGAACACTTCAATCCGGGCTTGGCTACTCCTGCTCGTTATGTTGCAAACGTAACCCCTTCCGATACAGCCCCGTTGGCTTTCCGTGCCTTGACAGTATACGTTACTGTTGGTGGTACTATTAAGTTTGACACTATCGGTGAAAACACAGTAACAATAACTATTCCTGACTACTATGAAATCCCTGCACAGATTACTAAAATCTATTCAACTGGAACAACTGCCACTGGCATCGTAGCATACGGGTAAGGAACACTATGTTTAATTCTTTAGGATTAGGTTTAACACGAAGAAAACGCAATAAGCTAGTCACTATTTTATTAGGCAGCACTAGCGCCAATGCTATTCTTGGTTTCGAGCCGAAGTTAGCTCTTAACTTCAAAACAGACACATACAAAACAGGTGGAGCAGATACTACTTTCTCCTCTGCTATAACTCACGCAGCTTCCACTAATGCAACTATGACAGACGGCTACGGCCCTGAGGTGGTTACTAATGGTAAGTTTGGTACTGATACTGCTGGTTGGGTGTCTGGTCCCTCCGCTGCAACCTCTGCCGCTGTTAGTGGTGAAATGCAAGTTACTAGTGTCTCAAGCTATGGCAGAGTTATAACAGCTATCCCCACTGTCGTTGGAAGGCAGTATGAGGTCAGCGGTGTTGGGCGAGTCATATCTGGTGCAGGTGTACCAGCGGCATCACTTTACCTTACAAATAGTACTGGCTCTACGATTCAGGCTGGTACCGTAAACTATACTACCACTGATGCGCCGTTAGGTCTTTTCTTTACGGCAACAGCAACAACGTCTTACATTTCCGCTATAACATTTGGGAATGTGGGTAACGTGTCAGCTTTCGACAACGTATCCGTCCGTCAATCCCCAGCACTCAAGTGGCGTCCGCATAACCTTCTACGTAGTTCTGAGGATATAACTAATCCCTCTTACTATGTTAAGTGGGACGACAAGGGGGATACTTCTCAAACATTCACCCAGATTACAGACAGCACAAATCCTTTAGGGGCATCTTCTGTTACTAAAATTTCCCCTAACTTTGTAACAGACCCCCAAGGTGCCTCAAGGACGGTTCGTATTTATCAAAATGCAGGGTCTACTAGTGGTGGCGAAATTATCACCCTATCGGTGTTTGTTAAGCCAGTTACGACTACCTCTACTTACCCTTCCGATACAGCTAAAGACCTAATCCTTTTTCTGACTTGCGATAATGCTAGTCAGGTTATGTGGGTAAACTTAAACACTCAGGCCGTTTCAAATTCGAACGTAACTTACACTTCCGTAGGAGATGGTTGGTATAAAGCAACATCTAGGATCATTAGAAATGTACACGATGATTCCAGCACTAATTGCTTTATCTACTTGAATAACAGAACAAATCTTGCGTCGTTTGATCCTTACCCTCAAGCAGACCTAGACGTAAGGATTACTGGTTTTCACGCTTATAAGTCATCTTTAGGTGGCATGGTGAACAACCCTGATGCCTCTACAGGCCTTGAGTCATACGTCCCAACGACAACTGCTGCTGTCTATGCTCCTCGTCGTGGTCATCACATCTACAATGGTGATGCTTGGGTTAACGAAGGCATCCTCCACGAGAGTGTAGGTCGGACTAACATAGCGACTTATAGTAACGACTTTGGTAATTGGGCATATCTTAAATGGCTCCACAGCGGCACCACTGTTACCCCAAACTCTGCAATTTCCCCTGATGGTACAACAAATGCTACAAAGCTTGACATGGCTTCTAATGGCTACATTAGAAAGCTAACTGGGAATGCTCCTAGTGTTGGTCAGACCTATACGTTCTCTGTCTGGATAAAGGCAGGGACTGCTAGTGAAGTAAAAACTGCTATACTATTTAATGGTAGTGGGCTTGGTTACGAACAAGTAACTCATACCCTTACTAATGAATGGCAACGGTTTATCGTTACGAAAACTCTCACTTCGGGAACACCTGACCAAGTTAGAGCGAGATTTGTAGCAACACAAGCTGGTACTATCTTTGTTTATGGCGCACAGATTGAACTGGGCGCAACCCCATCAAGCTACATCCCAACAACTTCTACTACAGTCACTCGTGCCGCTGAGACACTAAGAGTCCCTGCGGCTAACCTGCCTTATCCTACTCCTGTTGAGACTACAGGAACTGAGTTAGTTCCTAATGGTACTTTTGATACTGATTTGTCTGGTTGGGAAGGTTATAACGATACGCCACTTTGGGATAATGGGCGTCTGTATATAACAGCACCTACGGCTTTCGACGGTGCGAGGACGACATTAAACAATGTCCCGACAACAACGGGGAAGAGATATAAACTAACTTGGGACGTGGAACTAGGAACTCTTTCAAGTGTTAAGGTAGACGTTTATGGTGTCCTTAGTGCCGCAGGGTTGCAAGGTTCGTTAACGGTAAGTGCCACTGGGTCATATACGCTGTATTTCACAGCGGGTCATAGTGCTGCAAACATTTATCTTCTTTCGGGCAATGCCGTTGGGTCGGCTTGGTTTGACAACGTATCAATAAAAGAGGTCAGCACTAACATGTCTATCCAGATGGATGGCAAGATGACGTATGCTGATATTGGTGGTGATAATGGTAAATTCTTTAGCTGGCATTTAGGCAATTCCAACAACATTTACTCAATGCTTTCGACATACAATGCCAGAACAGGGCAGATTTATTGGGTGCAAGAAAGTGGTAATGTGCTAGACTTTGTGAGTGGTCCTGATACTTCATACTCTCCTGACACTAACGTACCGTTTAACTTTGCATCACGTCACGGCTCTACGTTCATCAACGCAGCTATAGATGGTACAGCACTAACAGCCGACACAACCCCTACGACTCTCCCTGACTTGTCAGCTACTAACTTAGAGCTTGGACAAGCCTTCTTGGGTACAATCGGACAGTTCCGTATGTGGGATGAAGACTTAGGTGACACAGGCATCGTGGCAGCAACTCTACCATCAACTGAACCATCTCTGAGCCTGACCTTCGATGGCAGTGAGACCAGCTTTACCTTACTAGATTGGAGTGAATAATCATGGGTACTAAACAATACGACAGTGCAACTGATCTCATTACGTTCTCCCGTGCAAGCGGGGGGACAGCACTAAGCAAGATAAGCTATAGTAACGACGAGTTGGTTACTAATGGCACGTTTGATACTGATGCTACTGGTTGGGTAGGCAATAATTCACACTACAGTCCTACGATTGAGACTCAACGGTTAAAAGTAATTACAGGAGCTTCGGGGCAATGGAATTATGCTAATGCATCTATGTCGGGTTTAACAATAGGTAAATCATATAGGTTTCAAGCATCATCCTTTGTGGGAACAGCAACTAGACACAGGATTAGTTTAGGCACAGCCTCTGGTCAGTCTTATGATATTGTCAATCAAGGGCTTGGGGTTAATTATAGTCAAACTGTTGACATGACTTTCACAGCAACTACCACAGTTGTGTATGTGAGCCTTCAGAATACAGACGGTGTTAATGGAAGCACTACATTCTTCGACAACATCTCCGTAAAAGAAGTCCTCTTCGATCAAGCTGATGGCACACTACAATTGTTTAACCACGGTAACAACATCCCTCGCATTGAGTACGATGCTACTGGTGCAGTCAAAGGTTTACTGATTGAGGAAGCTCGGACGAATGTTGTGACTAACTCTGGTGATATTAGCGGTGGCAATTTCTCTGCGTTTGTAAAGTACAATACTCAATCAGTTGCAAGTGGGGTTACTGTGCCTGACGGTAGCACCGACGCCCACCTCTTGTATCCTAGTAGCTCTGGCGTAGCTAGGTTTGTCTACACTGCCGCCCAAACTCTGACTGCTGGTATAAAACAAACAAGTAGTGTTTACATGAAGGCCAGTGGTGTTACTACAGGTTTATTTTATAGCTCCGCTGGTGGAGGTCTTAGTACAGTTGGCATCGCTTGGTTTGACCTGAGTGCTGGAACTGTTGGCACCGTTGTGTACGGGTACACTGCCACTATAGAAGACGTAGGTAATGGTTGGTATAGATGTTCAGTTTCAGGTTATACCTTCAATGGCGGATACTTTATAGTCGGAGTAGCCGATGCTGATAACAGCACCACTGTTACTAAAAGCGGCACAGACGGAATACTAGTATGGGGCGCACAAGCAGAAACTGGCTCCTTCCCTACGTCATACATCCCAACAGCAGGTGCCGCAGCTACTCGTGCTAGAGACCTAGCCGAAATCCCAACGAGTGCCTTTGGTTATAACAACGATAAGGGTAGCTTAGTTATTGATGTCTTAACGCCTGTTGCAGACCAGCTTATGGCACTAGCTATGTTTAACACATCAAGCTACCATCACTCCCGTAGTTTATGGAAGTCTAACTATGCCTTAAATGGGGCTGGAGATTATTTCAAAGCTCAAGCACATGACACAGTTGCGGCTCAAACTACAAATCAAGCACTTCCTCAACAGACCCAAGCTGGGTACACAAAGCTAGGCTTATCTTATGGAGATAGCGAAAGGGCTGTCAAAGATGGCGGTACAGTTATCTCTGGGGATAGTCGTAGTCCAACCCCAATTCGTTTGCACTTAGGGGGTAGAGATAACGGCTACCAGAGCCAGTGCTGGATTAAGTCCATACAATACTATCCACGCCAACTAACTGATACACAGCTACAGGAGCTAACAACATGACCGACGAACTAACCCTTGAAGGGGGTGTAGTAGCCCCGAAGAACGACTTCTACCTAAAGCTAGATGCTGAGGCTGATATGCCTACAGTCCTCTCTGATTTCTATGAACAGGACTACACAACCATCGTAGACCCTGAGACTGGCGAGGAGAGCCTTCAGCTA
>Ga0209712_10000139_pt1 | contig 62486 bp, 53 predicted proteins | sample ArcOceMetagenome_FD_187443 | JGI IMG/M metagenome (GOLD analysis project Ga0209712, IMG submission 187443) | Marine eukaryotic phytoplankton communities from Arctic Ocean - Arctic Ocean - Greenland ARC118M Metagenome (SPAdes) (version 2) | ecosystem: Environmental > Aquatic > Marine > Oceanic...
TGCGGATAAAAATATTCCGATTCACCGCCATCAACGCCAGAATCGCCGACGGCTGCCACAGGGTTTCCCGGTTGGCAGGTGGACGCAGGGCGGCGCGCAGCCAGAAAATCCCGCCGGCCAGACCCACATATTCCGCACAGGCGCTGGCGATGGCCACGCCGCGCACATCCAGATGCCAGACCTGCACCAGCAGCACATCGAGCAGCGCATTGGTGCTGTGCATCAGCACGGTCATTTTCAAAGGGACGCGGGTGTTGTGGGTGCCGATGGCGAAGCCGATCAGGGCAAAGTTGGCCAGCGCGGCGGGGGCGCCAAGAATGCGGATGTTGATGTAATCCTGCGCCAGGTGTTGCACCGCGTCACTGCCACCCAGTAACCACAGGCCGGTATCACGCAGCAGCGGCGAGAGCAGAATCAACCCGAGTCCGAGCAACGCGGACAGCAGCAAGCCACGCAGTAACACCACCCGGGTATCCCGTTCCCCGCCCCGCGCCTGCGAGGCAAACCCGGTGGTGCCCATGCGCAGGAAGTTGAAGGAGAAATACAGGAACATGAAAAAATTGCTGCCCAGCGCCACGGCGGCCAGATAGCGGGGATGCTCCAGATGCCCCACCACGGCGGTGTCCACCAGTCCCAGCAGCGGCGCGGTCAGGTTCGACAGCAACAACGGCCAGGCCAGCATCCAGATGCGTTGGTTAAGGGTCAGATTCATTCAAACTCCGGAAAAACCTTTTTACGAAGCCGCTGTAGGGGCTCCCTTCCAGGGGGCGAACCGTGCGCAGCACGGCATCGACCGAAGGGCGATCAGGCATGTCTGATCGCGACAGGTTCACAGAGAAACCGTCAGGCGGGTTTGCGCAGCAACGTCAGCACAAACAAACTGCTGGCGGCCACCACGATAGACGGCCCCACCGGGGTATTGGCGAACCAGCTCACCGCCAGCCCGGCCAGCACTGACGCGGTACCCAACACGCTGGCCACGGCAGCCATCTGCGCGGGGGTGTGGGTCAGTCGGCGGGCGCTGGCGGCGGGAATCACCAGTAACGAGGTAATCAGCAGCACGCCCACGGTACGAATAGCACCGGCAATCAGCAGGGCCAGCAACAGCATCAGCAGTAACCGGGTGCGTTGCACCGCGATGCCTTCCACCTGGGCCAGCTCTTCGTTGACGGTAATACTCAGCAGTGCCCGCCATTGCCACAGCATCAGCAGCAAGATGACGATGGCGCCCACCCACAGGCCGATCACATCCTGCCAGCCCACGGCCAGCAGATCCCCGAACAGATAGGCGAACAGGTCCACCTGGATTCCGGTTTGCAGGCTGATGGCAATCACCCCCAGCGCGAGGGTGGTGTGGGCGACAATGCCCAGCAGGGTGTCACCGGCCAGTTGTCGTTGCCGTTGCAGGGCGCTGAGGGCGGCGGCCAGGCCCAGGCAAACGGCCACCACCGCCACGTACAGGCTGATATCCAGCGCCAGCCCCAGCGCGGCGCCCAGCAGGGCACCGTGGGCCAGGGTGTCGCCGAAAAAGGCCATGCGCCGCCACACCACAAAGGCGCCCATGGGGCCGGATACCAGGGCCACGGCGAGCCCGGCCAGCAGCGGCGGCAATAACAGTTCAATCATGGTTGCAGGGCCCGTCGTGGTCGTGGTGATGCGTGTGGCTGTGCTCGTGGGAATGGGTGGCATTGCCGTGCAGATCATGGTCGTGATCATGATCGTGGGTATACAAGGCCAGGTTCGGGGTGCCGGCGCCGGGGCCGAACAGCTCGTGGTAGGCCGGGTCCCGGCTCACCGATTCCGGGCTACCGGAGCAGCACACATGGCGTTGCAGGCAGATCACCTCGTCGGTGGCCGCCATCACCAGGTGCAGGTCGTGGGAAATCAGCAAAATGGCGCAGCCGAGCTCGTCGCGGACGGTCTTGAGCAAGCCATAAAGGGCATTCTGCCCGGCCACGTCCACCCCCTGGGCGGGTTCGTCCAGCACCAGCAGGTCCGGCTTGCGAAGCAAGGCCCGGGCCAGGAGAACCCGCTGCATCTCGCCGCCGGACAACTGCTGTACACCGCGCCGGCGCAGATGTGCGACCCCGGCCCGCTCCAAGGCGGCCCGGCGAGAGGCCGTGGGCCCCGGTGCGGCCAGCCACAAAAAACGATCCACCGTGAGTGGCAGGCTGTCATCAACCTTGATGTGCTGGGGCATGTAGCCCACCCGCAGGCCCTTGCGGCGGCTGACGGTGCCGCCGCTGCCGTTGCCGTTATCCGGTTGCACCAGTCCCAGCACCAGTCGCGCCAGGGTGCTCTTGCCGGCCCCGTTGGGACCGATCAGCGTGGTAATGCGACCGGGGGCCAGGGTCAGGCTGACGTCAGACAGCACCGCATTGCCGCCGAGGGTGACGGACACCGACTGCACAGTGACCAGAGGTTCTGACATAAGAAAGGGCCCGAAGTACAAAGGCGCAATGATATACTGCCGCTCTTTCGCCTGCACTGAAGGCGGAGAGCGAGTTGAAAGTTCAAGGTTTAAAGTTCAAAAGCGCGGGTTATGCCCGGTGCCACACGGCAGCCGCTTCAGCCGCGCCGCACGGCCCTAACGATCCGCTCTTGGGGGAATGAAATCGCGACCACGAAGGTTTGATGGTTGGCACCGCTGCCATCCCGCGTTTTTAAACTTTGAACTTTCAACTTGCTCCTTCCTGTCTGGCCGTACATGAGGAACCCCATGCGTCGTCTCTGGTTAACAACTCTGCTGTTGCTTTGCTCTCCCGCCTGGAGCCAGACGGTGGTGGCCAGTGTGGAGCCGCTGGCCAAGGTGCTGCGCAGCCTTTATGACGATAGCGTCACGGTAACGACCCTGCTGCAGGCCAACCAGAATCCGCATCAGCTGGCGCTCTCCCCAAGGCAGGCGCTGGCCGTTCAGCAGGCGGATCTGATGGTGTGGCTGGGGGCCGGGGTGGAGGCGCCGCTGGCACCACTGGTGGCCCGTCGCCAGGGGGCGTCGGTGGCCCTGCTGGGATTGGAGGGGGTGCACCGGCGCAATGGCGGGCACGACCATCACGACGACCATGATCATGACCCGCGCACCAGCCATGACGCTACCACCGACCCACACTTGTGGTTGTCCGTGGACAATATGGCGCTACTGGCGGGCGCGGTGGGCCAACGTTTTCCGGCGGGGTTGCAGCCGGGCCAGCCGCAGCAGTGGCAGCAGGCGGCCGCGGATCAGTTGCAGGCGGAGCGCGAGCGGTTGGCGCCGCTGGCCCAGGTGCCCTGGCTGAGCTATCACCAACCCTGGGGTTACCTGAGCGAGAGCCTGGGGCTGGCGGAGCCGTTGGTGGTGTCGGAACAGCTGGATGCGGGGCCGGGCAGCCGGCGTTTTGTCACTCTGGCAGGGCAGGTGCGTGATCAGCAGGTGCGTTGCGCGGTGCAGGAACCGGAGGCGCGGGCCGGCTTGCTCAAGCGTTTGTGCCCGGACTGTTATGTCCAGCCGCAGGATCCGCTGGGCCGTGATTCGTCACAACAGGAATACCTGCCCTGGTTGGCGGAGCTCAGCGCCGGTTTCGCCCAGTGCCTGCGCGCGGCGCGCGGCTGAATGCCTGGTTCCTGAGCGGTACGCGGTTGCCGCATGGCGGGGGCGGCTTACAGGTCGCGTATCGGGATCAGGTTCGGCGGAGCGGGCGGCGGGGTATTCTCTGGCACGGTCGCCGGGCGCACAGTTTCGGCCTGCCGCTGGCGCATCTCCTGCTGTTCGTTTTCCAGATAGCGCGCTTCTGCGCTCAGGGCATTGAGCCCCCGGTTCTCGTCGCTGGTATCCAGCTCCACCGGTGATTGCAGGTACAGGGAATCCATCTCCTCCCCATCCATGGGGTGGGCGGGGCCTTTTTCCCGCGTTTGCGGGGCCGCATCGTCCGGCGGGGCGGTGTCCGGCAGTTGCTCGGCCGCCCAGGCCAGGCCCGGGGCCAGAATCAGTGTTTTTAGTATTGTTTTCATGGTTCTGATCATAGCGCTCTCGAGCGAAAGGGGGAATCGGTTCGCACTTTTACCGCCCTGTTGAGTGTCAAGGCGGGTCAATACGAGGGTGACAGGGTGTAGAGCCATTGAGGCAACCTCCGAAACGGGTATGCTGATGCGCTTGATCTAAAAAGGCGGTAAGACCTGCATGGCGCAACACGACGCACAACCATTGGCGATGGCCTGCTGGGATATGTCCTGGCTGCTGCAGCGCGATATTCGCGATGGCGCCTATGCTTCGTTGGAGCGCGTGCTGGATGAGACCGAGCGGCGCGGCTTTAATACCCTGCGCCTGGACCCCTGCCCCCATCTGATCGCCACCCCGGAAAACGGTATCCATATGGACCGCTGCGAGCTGATGCCCCAGGGCGCGCCGGCGGTGGAAGTGAAAATCCGTCATCAGCTTCAGCAGCTACTGCAGTCGGCCCACGAGCGTGGCTTCAAGGTCTGGTTCAGCAGCCGTTTTATCAACGACAGCCGCGCGCGCCGTTCCTTTGTGCGTCGCCCGGAAGATTTTGTGGCGGTGTGGAGTGAAACCCTGTCGCTGGTGGAGCAGTGGGGGTATCTGGGGGACGTGGCAGGGCTGGACTTCTGCTATCAGTTTCCGTCGCTGCCTCACGCCCACGGGGTCGCCCGGCGCGTGTTCAGGCGCTCCCCGGAACGGTCACTGCCGTCGCACTGGTCCGCTACGGCCAGCGAACGTCTGGAAGAGTATCTGCGCGATATTCCCCGCGCCTTGCACGCCCTGTTTCCGTCTGTGCCCGTGGGGCTGAGTACCACGGCGGCGCTCAGTGAGCAGTTGCGGCAGCTGGATACCAGTGAGCTGGATTTCCTCGATTTCAGTTTGTGGCTGGATGATGACCCCCGCTACCGGCTGGCCAGCGGTGAGTCCATGCCGGCCGCCGGCCTGCTGGGCAAGCTGGCCAATCCCATGAAGCAGCTGTTGCTGGACGCCGGCGGCATGCATTGGCAGCGGCGTCTGGAAGACCAGTTGCAGCGGCGCATGGCATTCACCCGACTGCGTCGCTTGCAGCCGGTGATCAGCGAAGGCTTTGTGCGCCAGCCACAGGATTTGCGCAAGCTGCCCACGGGGTGGGCGGACTTGCATGAAATGATGGTGGTGAATGCCCTGACCCAGGGCGTGGAAGCGCTGACGCCCACCTCGCTGGCGTGCCCCAGTTACCCCTGGTTATGGCAGGAAGAGGAATACCTGGCGCACCTGAATCACCTGATTCTGGCGGGCGCGAGTTAGTATGGAGTGGAAAGTTTAAAGTTCAAAGTTCAAACGCGAGGAAGGCCATTGCAGCGTCGAAGGCCCTGCCCGCGTTTTTACGCTAACAACACAGCGCGGGCAGGGCGCTATTGGTGAGGCTGCGACCTTATCCGCGCCTTTCAACTTTGAACTTTACACTTTTAACTGTTCTTTAAACCGTTAACGCCTTCAGCCGCTGCCGATAAATCCGCGCAAACTCCTCCGGGTCCTTGCTACCCTGCCCTTCACTGTGGTCGGACACCGGGCCGGCCAGGCGCGACAGCCAGAAACGCAGTGCCGCCACGGCCAGCGCTTCGCTCAGGCGGCTGTGGTCCACGCTGCGGCCCTGTTCCCGGTAGGCAGACAGCAACGCCTGTTCCCGCTCGGGTTCGATCTGCCCATGGGCGTCCACACACCAGTCGTTGAGGGCCACGGCCAGGTCGTATTCCGGGTGATCCAGGCAGGCGTTGTAGAAATCCAGCAGGGCGCTGATCTGCCCGTCTTCCCATAACAGATTGTCGCGGAACAGGTCGCCGTGGATCAGGGTGCTGCCGGCGGGCTGGGCCAGCCAGTCATGCAGCAGAGCGGCGGCGGTGTCGCGCTCGGCTTCGGGGAGCCTGCGCAGGTGGTCAGAGAAGTCACGCAGACGCTCACGTTCGCTGGGCAATGGCTGCAGCGAGCTTGTGTCGCTGGCGTGCAGCCGGGCCAGCAAGGTGCCCACCTGTCGGCAGCGATCCGCATCCACGGCAAAATCGTGCTGGCCGGGCAATCGGGGCATCAGCACCGCGGGTTTGCCGGCCACGGTAATCTGGTCCTTGCCGTCGGCATCCGGCAGCGGCGCGGGGACCGGCAGGTGCTGTTCCGCCAGATGTTCCAGCAGGGTCAGGTACGGCGCCAGGGCCGTCGGGTCCAGGGATTCGAACACGGTGAGTACCAGCGGGCTGGGCTGACCATGGCGATCACGGGCCTCGATCAGGAAGGTGCTGTTCTCGATGCCGTGGCTGGCGGCGTGATAATCACGCAGCTGGAAACCGAACGGCGTCAGCACGTCTGCCAACTGGGCGTGGCTGAGCGGGGTGTACACCGACATCACAATCCTCTTGCTTGATGAAAAAAGGCCGCAGATGACCAGACTCTGCACGCGGGCAATGGTATAACAGGCCGTCGATGCGCATCAGCAAAGCGCATAATCCCAACAATAACAAAAAGGACGACAGGCAATGCGTTACTGGATGCTTTTCGGGTTGTTGTTCAGTCCCGCTCTGTGGGCGGACCCGGTAGCCCACTATCAGGATCAGCGTTCCGCCTATGTGGCCGGTAACCTGATGCACCTCAATCTCGATTATGACAGCCGGGAGGTAACGCCCTCCGGGGTTGGCCTGCGTCTGGGTGGCATGGTCAATCCCTACTGGGGGGTGGAGCTGCGCGCGGCCACCGGGCCGTCGCCGGACACCTACCGGCCGGAAAACAGCCGCACCAAGGTTGATTATACCGTAGACCACGTAGGCGCACTGCTGGCCACCGGGCGTTTCCCGTTCAAGTCACCGGTGGCCCTGCCCTATGTAGAGAACCTGTTTGTGCAGGGTTTTGCCGGCATTGCAGATGTGAAGGTGAAAACCGTTACGCGCAAATGCAATGCGCGGGGCTGCCGGGACGATACCGCCCGCAATGACGACACCAGCCTGGCCTTTGGTGCGGGCATTGGCCTGCGCTCGGAATTCAATCTGGGGCTGACCCTGGAATACATGCAATACATCGATGAAGAGTACCTGACCGTCACCGGCATCGAAGGTGGCCTGGAATGGTATTTTTAGACAACGCCTGACGCTTGAAGCCTGATGCCTGAGGCAAACCGGTAATGCCAAGCCCCCAGAAGATGCGGGTTGTCTGGTGTTGGCGTGTTGCGTTTGGCGTCATGCGTCTGGCGATCAGCATAAGGAGAACTCATGAATCCTGCTGTTTTTGAGCGGGCGACCGTACGCGCCCTGATGACGTTGCCCGGCCCGGTGCTGGCGCGTTTTGCTGCCGGACTGGAAACCCACAGTCGTTCGCATCTGGATGCGCGGCTGCGTTTTCTGCTGGCACTCAGCAGCGCCAAGCCAACGCTGGATTCAGGCACGGTTGAGCAGGCCCGGCGAACCTACCGGGAGATGATCGCGCTGCTGGATGTGGCGCCGATTCGTCTCCCCGTGGTGGTGGATCACCAGGTCACGGTGGACGACGGCAGCCAGATTCTGGTGCGTCGTTACCGCCCGGCCAATGCGCCGCGAGTGGCTCCCGCCATTCTGTTTTTTCACGGTGGCGGTTTTACTGTGGGCGGCGTGGAAGAGTACGACCGGCTGTGCCGCTATATTGCTGATCGCACCAATGCGGTGGTGCTCAGTGTGGATTACCGGTTGGCCCCGGAGCACCCTGCGCCCACCGGCATGGATGATTCGTTTGCCGCCTGGCGCTGGTTGCTGGACAACACCGCCCAGCTGGGCCTGGATCCGCAGCGGTTGGCGGTGATGGGCGATAGTGCTGGCGGTTGCATGAGTGCGGTGGTGTCACAACAGGCCAAGCTGGCAGGCCTGCCGCTGCCGGCGTTGCAGGTGTTGATCTACCCCACCACGGACGGAGCCCTGGCCCACCCTTCCGTGCAGACGCTGGGGCAGGGTTTCGGGCTGGATCTGGCCTTGCTGCACTGGTTCCGTGACCATTTTATTCAGGACCCGGCACTGATCGAAGACTATCGCATCTCCCCCCTGCGCAACCCGGATCTGGCCGGTCAGCCCCCGGCAATTGTGATTACCGCGACGGATCCGTTGCGGGATGAAGGCCTGGAGTACGCCGAAAAACTGCGTGCGGCGGGGAGCACCGTGACCTCACTGGATTACCCGGAACTGGTGCATGGATTTATTTCCATGGGCGGGGTGATTCCGGCAGCCCGCAAGGCGTTGAATGATATCTGTGATGCCACCGCAAAGCAGCTTTAAGGCAGTGACGAGCGGCTAGCTGCTAGCCACGAGAAAAAGACTTAACTAGTCGCTAGAAGCTAGTCGCTCGAAGCTGTTTTTTAAAACTCCCCCACAAACTGGTTATAAAACTGCCGCGCGGTGCGGCCGGAGCGCACGCCCTTCTCCATGGAAAAGCGCCGGGCCCGCACGTGCAGTTGCTCCCGGTCTTCCACTGCGCCGAACAGATGGTCGACGATCTCGAAATACTGTGCCTCGTTGATCGGATAAAAACTCAGCCCCAGGCCAAACCGGTCGGACAGCGAGATTTTTTCCTCCACCACATCGCCGTGATGCAGCTCCCGGTTTACCACCTGGGTCTGCTCGTTATCTTTCATGTATTCGGGGAGCAGATGACGGCGGTTGCTGGTGGCATAGATGCGCACGTTCTCCGGTGGCAACTCCAGTGACCCTTCAAGCACGCTCTTCAAATGCTTGTACTGGTTTTCGCCATCTTCGAAGGACAGGTCATCACAGTAAATGATGAAGCGCTGACTGCGATCGCGAATATCGTCAACGATATCCGGCAGATCGTGCAGGTCATCCTTGTCCACCTCGATCACGCGCAGTCCGCGGGCGGAATACTCATTGAGCAAGGCTTTGACGATGGAAGACTTGCCGGTGCCACGGCTGCCCCACAGCAACACATGATTGCAGGGCTGGCCGGCCAGAAAACGTTCCGTGTTCTGCACCAGTTTGGCTTTCTGGGTGGCGATGCCGAGCAAATCGTCTAGCCGTACCGGGTCCGGGTGAGGAACGGGGCGCAGCGTTTGTGAACGGCCACGCCAGATGGCCGCCGGGGTGTGGCGCCAGTCGATGGGTCGATGGGTGGAGTGCATGCAAAGCCTCACGGGCAACGGAAAAATAATGGCTGCCAAAGTTTAACGCACCCCATGGGCAAACGCAGGCTGCGTTCGTAGCGAACTTTATCTATGCTTGGGTCTCAGAGATATCCTGTGTAATGCGCATTCACGCGTGCGCTGATGCACGCGGCACACGCGCCGACACACGCGACAAGGAGAGCAATATGAAAGCTGCCGTTCTGGCTGCAACGGGTCTGGCCCTGGTATTGGCGGGCTGTAGTTCCTCGTACGACAACGATTACCCCATGGGCCTGCCGAACGACACGCTCACCTGCCCGGATGATCCGCCCGATGTGTGCACCATGGATTACCGTCCGGTGTTTGGTTACGACCAGCAGGGCGGCATTCTGGGTGAGTTCTCCAACGCCTGTGGGGCCTGCGCCACCGATGGCGTGAAATATACCTCGGAAAAGAACGACCCGAATATGCCGGGCCCGGTGCCCGAGACGCCGGCAGCACCTGCGGATGAATCGGCTCCCGCCGCGCCGTCCCGTTATTGATCTGCCCTGACCCGAGGCCGCTTTGGCGAACGCGTTAACCCTGCTGCTGGATTTTGACGACCAGTATCGCCGCGATGTGGATCAGAACCACGCGTTCCTGCATCGCCGTGATCGGCGTTTTGCCCAGCAGCAACAGGAACAGCGGCAGCCGCTCACGGTGCCCGCCTGGCTGGCATCCCTGCATGCGCTCAACGGCCAGCGCCAGGTGGACAGCGGCCGCGATCCGCGCCTGCGTGGCTGGCGTCAGGCGCGCTGGGTGTTTGCTGGTCTGGGAGCCGTGCTGGGCGTGGTCTTCATGCTGGGCCTGCTTTATTACGATGGTGGCCAGCAGATCAACGTGACCTTGCTGGTGGCGCTGGTGGGTCTGCAAGGGCTGCTGGCGTTATTCACCAGCGTGCAGGCCTGGCTGGGCTGGCAGCCCTGGCGCACCCTGCTGGGCCGTTGGCGTGGAAATGACGATGCGTTGGCATCGTTGCGCCCGGTGCTATCCGCCCGGGTGGCGCACACCGGCGGTTTGATGTTTGCCCTCACCGGGTTGCTGACCTTGCTGTTGCAGGTGGCAGTGCAGGATCTGGCGTTTGGCTGGAGCACCACCTTGCAGGCGTCCGCCGTCGGTTATCACCAGTGGATCAGTGCGCTGGCGCTGCCCTGGCAGTCCCTGTGGCCGGACGCGGTACCGTCGCTGGCGTTGGTGGAGGCCTCCCAGTTTTACCGGCTACAGCAGGACAGTGGCGTGGCCAACCCGGCCCTGCTGGGGACCTGGTGGCCGTTCGTGTTGATGCTGTGGCTGGTGTATGTGCTGCTGCCCCGCTGTGTGTTGCTGATGCTGGCGGCGCTGCAATTACGCTGGCAAAGCCATCGTGCCCTGCGCGCCCACCCCGGCTGGCAGCCGCTCCATTACCGCTTCGATACGCCCTGGGTGGACACCCGAGGCGACGATGAGGGGCAGGCAGCCCCGGCCCCGGCCCACGCCGCCCTGTCGCCACTCCCTGCCAGCACCACCCTGATTCACTGGGCCGGCGCGGGCCTGCAGTCTGCATCACTCGGCGCCGCCCTGTCGGTGGACCCGGCGCCGTTGCAGTTGCGTGCCGGTGGCAATAGCAGTCTGGATGAGGATGCCCGGGTGTTGGCGCAGGCGGCGGAATCCGGGCAGCCGGTGATTGTGGTGGCCCGGGGCTGGGAACCGCCCACCGGTGAGCTGAGCGATTTTATTTTTGATGCCCGCGAACAGGGCGTGACGGCGTTGCTGGCGCTGGTGCCATTGGCTGATGAAGGTGGCGAGGCGTTGGCCGACGCGGGATTGCTCGCCCAGTGGCAACGCTTTGTGGACCGCCAGCGCGACAGCCAGTTATTGCTGTGTGCCCCGGTTGCGGCAGAGAAGGAGCAGCAAGCCTGATGCACGAACCCGACAGCCCCACTCCCGCGCCTTCCGTGGACCTGCCGCGCTTTGCCGTGGTGGGCCATCCCAACAAGGGCAAGTCCAGCGTGGTGGCGACGATTGCCCAGAACGACAGCATCGCCATCGCCATGGAGCCCGGCACCACCCGCGACAGCCACCGTTACCCGATGAAAGTGGATGAGGTGACGCTCTATGAGCTGATCGACACCCCCGGCTTTCAACGCCCCCGCAAAGTGCTGGCCTGGTTACAGGGCCACAGCCTGTCCGCCTCGGACCGGCCGGAGACAGTGGCCGCTTTCGTGACCCAGCACCGTGATGACCCGCGTTACCACGACGAGTGTGAATTGTTGCGGCCCATCGTGGAGGGCGCCGGGATCATCTATGTGGTGGATGGCTCGGTGCCCTATAACCGCGAGCACGAAGCGGAAATGAACATCCTGCGCTGGACCGGCCGGCCCAGCCTGGCGCTGATCAACCAGATCGGCCCGGACGACCACAGTGCTGCCTGGGAGGCGGCGCTGGGCCAGTATTTCCAGATCGTGCGCCGCTTCGATGCGGTGCGCGCCCCGTTTGAAAAACACCTGGACCTGTTACGCAGTTTTGGCCAGCTGGCGCCCCACTGGCGCGAACCGCTGGATGCCGCGCTGGAGTATCTGCAGGCCCTCAAGTTCGGCCGCGACAGTCAGGCCCTGGAGCGCATCGCCGATGCCCTGATCGACATGCTCGGCCATCAGGAAACCGCACGGCTGAGTGAGTTCGAAGACGCCAGCCCCCTGTTGCCCAAGCTGCAACAGCGCTGGCAGAACTGGCAGCGTGAGCGCGAACAACGGCTGCGGGTGGCGGTGGAAGACCTGTACCAGCATCGCCGCCTGCAGCGTCAGGAAGAGGCGTTGGTGACCCCGGAAGGCGGTGACCTGTTCAGTGAGCGCACCCGCCAGCTATGGGGCATCAGCAAGACCCAGCTGGCCGCCGCCGGTTTTGGCGCCGGCGCCGTGGGCGGTGCCGGCATTGATGCGGTGGCGCTGGGGCATTCGTTGGGTGCCGGGGCACTGATTGGCGGGCTGCTGGGTGCTGCCGGCAGCTACTACTACAGCGACAAGCTCACCAAACTGAAATTCGGCCCGCTCAGTGGCGGCTTTCGCGAGGCGGTTTACGGCCCCCTGCGGGACCCGCAGTTTGCCTATGTGGTGCTGGGCCGGGCCCTGCTGCATTGGTATCAGGTCAGCCAGCGCAACCACGCCGGCCGCGATGTGCTGGTGGTTACCGGGGCGCAGGACCACTGGCTGGCACAGATGGAGCGCAGCCATCGCAATGGCCTGCAAAAAAGCCTGCAGGCCCTCGCCAGCCGCCGTTTTGATCCCAGCAAACGCCAGCGGTTGATCGAGCAACTGGAGCTGGCCCAGCAGGCGTTCGCCCAGTGGCAGCTACGGCCTTTTCAGGAATCCGGCGAAGCGCCTTCAGATTAAGCTATTAATATCAGTGGCATAGGGGTAATCCCCAAGCGGCGATAACTTGGTGACAACGAAATAGTTCATTTGTGTACTATTCCGTTGTATACTTTGTGAATCATGTTCATAAGGATTCAGGAGGGCTGTGTGAGCCGCTTCGACGCCACCGAAAACCGCATCAACCTGACCCACCAGCGCTTCCCCGGCTACCCCCGGGAACCGGCCATGCTGGTGCGGCTGGTAAAAGCCATCTCCCAGCACGTCCACGACACCGCCAACCTGGTGCTGCGCCAGTACGGGCTCAATCACACGGACTACAACGTGCTGATGATGCTGTATGGCTGTCAGCAGGAGGGCATGACCGTCACCCAGCTGCGTGATGCGGCGGCAGAGAAGTCGGCCAACGTGACCCGGGTGTGCAATATTCTCTACGACCGGGGCTGGATGGCCCGCTATGCGGATCCCCAGGACCGGCGCCGGGTGCTGGTGTCCCTGACCCCGGAAGGAGAGGCGTTGGTGGAACAGTTTCTGCCATCCATGTCGTCCTTGCTGAATCAGTACGGGGCTGCCTTCGATGCCCGGGAAACCGCCCAGCTGGAAAACCTGTTAAAGCGGTTGCTGGGGGTGGCCGAGCAGATCGAGCGCGAGCTGTGAGCGCGCCAGCATGAATGCCCGGCAGGAGAAAATCGGGCGGAGCAGATAATTGCACGCCGCTTAACCGGAAAAATCAGCCTGGCAGCGGGTAACTGAAGGTCGTTCATTGCGTCAAGGTTGCGTGAAGGCGAACATGAAACGACCGTACGAGGACGAGTCATGTTACCCGAAGAAATCAAACACAAGCTGGCCACCCTGTCCCGCCCGGGGTGGCGTCCCCGAGTCGGCCCGGCCGTGCCGGGCGCACGGTCCAAGTTTGGCGGCTCGCCATTGCTGAAGGCGGACGAATCCTGGCCCTGCTGTGGCCACTGTCATCAGCCCATGCAGCTGTTTGTGCAACTCGATTCCCAGGACCTGCCGGTGGATGCCCGCACGGGGTTCGGCGACGGGGTGTTGCAGGTGTTTTACTGCACCAACGGGGAAGAAGACTGTGAAGTGCTGGGGCATGCGCACCTGCCCTTCTCTGATGCCAGCCTGGTGCGGATGATTCCCCGTCAGCAGGCCGATGGTTTTGATGCCCTGCCGGTGGGCATACCGGATGCGTTTGTCGAGCAGGCGCTGACCGGCTGGCAGTGCATGGTGGATTTTCCTGATCGTCAGGAAACGGTGGCCATCAATGAGGATGTGCCGGATGGCATGGTCGCCCTGCTCCAGGCCCACCGCCCTGCCCCGCATGCGGGCGATAAATTTCTGGGCTGGCCTCACTGGGTGACGGACGTGGACTACCCGCCCTGTTCCTGTTGCAACAAACCCATGAAATTTATTTTTCAGATTGATTCCACCGACACCCTGCCCTTCTGGTTTGGAAACAGCGGTTGTGCCTATGTTTTCCAGTGTGAAAACAATCCGCAGGTGTTAACCATGAGCTGGGACAGCCGGCCCTGAAAATTTAAAAATAGTTTCCCTTTTCATCAGCTTTTTCCTCTCTCCTGGCGGTATTGCTGCGGCGAAACGCGCATCACTTTCTTGAACAGTCGAGAAAAATAATACGGATCGTCGTACCCCAGTTGCAGCGCGATGGCGGCCACGCTGTGCTCGCTGATATCCAGCAGGTAGCAGGCATGACTTACCTTGATACGCTGGAATGCCTGCATGGGGGTTTGTCCGGTCTGGCGTTTATATTCACGGATAAAATGGTAGCGGGACAAATCGCTGGTGGCGGCGATCAGCGCATCCAGGCTGAGGCGCCGGGCGATGGCCGTTTGCAGGTAACTGTTCACCCGATTCACATCCAGGGTGGCATGGCGTACCTGGTGCTGGCGGCGCATCAGGGCTGCGTAGGCGAGCAGGCTGCGTAGCAGATTGGCCGCATACATCAGATGTTCCGGCTGGGTGTTGGTGGCCGCTGCCATCAGGGTCTGAAAATCCTCTGCCAGCCGTGAGTGCACCCCCACATTGACCTTGCGGATACCGCTTTGAGGTTGCCCGGCAATTTCGTCGAAATACGCCTGTACCTCATGGCCGCCCAGATGCACCCAGTAAATACACCAGGGCTGCTGGGGGTTTGCCTGGTAGTGGTGGGCCAGCCCGGCGGGAAACAGCAATAGCTCACCGGCTTCCACCGGCTGGCTCTGGCCCTCGTACGTCACTGTCCCGGCCCCGGCCACACAGTAGATCAGCAGATCATCGGCGGGTTGCTGGCGTGCCATGCGATGACCATGAGCCTGGGGATAAAATCCCACCCCATGGGGCATGCAGCCTGCGCAAAGTGGGTGCTGGCTGACACTGGACAGTACCGCTGGCGGGATTACGGTACGCTGCCCGCTGGCGGGCAGCGGCCAGCGTGACGTTTCTGCTGTTTGGCGTTGTTCGCTCATCATAAACAGCAATATAGTCCATCTGACGATAAAAGTGGCTATCTGCATGGCAGATAGGCTGTGCTACAACAGGGTACGCAGACACGCTCCACGCTGGCACACCCAGCCCGGAGCCAGAAAAAGGATGAAGAACCCGATGGCCCACCAATTACCCTTGCTGATTAATGGCGAATTTGTTGCCAGCCAGACTGACCAGTGGATTGCGGTAACCAACCCGGCCACCCAGGAAACCCTGTGCGAAGCCCCGGCGGCTACCGCTGAGGAAATGGAGCAGGCCATTGCGGCGGGCAAGGCCGCGTTCCAGACCTGGAAAGAAGTGCCGGTGTCCGAACGCGCCCGCTTGATGCTGCGTTATCAGGCGCTGCTGAAAGAGCACCACGACGAGATCGCCGAAATCCTCAGCCAGGAAACCGGCAAGACCTTCGAGGACGCCAAAGGGGATGTGTGGCGTGGCATCGAAGTGGCGGAGCAGGCCGCCAATATCGCCTCGCTGATGATGGGCGAAACCGTGGAAAACGTGGCCCGCAGCATCGACACCCATTCCTGGACCCAGCCGCTGGGCGTGTGTGCGGGGATCACCCCGTTCAACTTCCCGGCCATGATTCCGCTGTGGATGTTCCCGCTGGCCATCGCCGCGGGTAACACCTTTGTGCTCAAGCCCTCCGAGCAAGACCCGATGACCCCGAACAGGCTGGCGGAGCTGTTCCAGGAAGCCGGCGCGGCGCCGGGCCTGTTGCAGGTGGTGCACGGCGGCAAGGAGCAGGTGGATACCCTGCTGTCGCACCCGGACATCAAGGCGGTGTCGTTCGTGGGCTCGGTGCCGGTGGGGCAGCACGTGTACCGCACTGCCACCGACAATATGAAGCGCGCGCAGTGCTTTGCCGGCGCCAAGAACCACATGGTGATCATGCCCGATGCCAATAAGGAGCAGGTGGTCAGCAGCTTGGTGGGGTCGTCCTGCGGGGCGGCAGGGCAGCGTTGCATGGCCATCAGCGTGGCGGTGTTTGTGGGCGATTCCAAGGCCTGGATCGACGAGCTGGCCAGCCAGTTCGCACAGATCCGCCCCGGCGCCTGGAACGACCCGGAGGCCGCGTACGGCCCACAGATCAGCCCGGCGGCCAAGCAGCGGGTGTTGAAAATGATCGAGCAGGGCAAGCAGGAAGGTGCCACCTGTTTGCTGGATGGGTCTGACTGTACCGTGGAAGGATTGCCGGACGGCAACTGGGTCGGGCCGACGCTGTTCACTGATGTGACCGCGGAGATGTCCATCTACCGGGAAGAAATTTTCGGCCCGGTGTTGTGCTGCGTCTGTGTGGACTCGCTGGATGAGGCCCTCGAACTGGTCAACAACAGCCCTTACGGCAACGGTACCTCCATCTTTACTGCCAATGGCGCCGCCGCGCGGAAATACCAGCACGAGGTGGAAGTGGGGCAGGTGGGAATCAATGTGCCGATTCCAGTGCCGCTGCCGTTCTTCAGCTTCACCGGTTGGAAAGGATCGTTCTACGGTGATCAGCACGCTTACGGCAAGCAGGGTGTGCGTTTCTATACGGAAACCAAGACCGTCACCAGCCGCTGGTTCGATTCGGATATTCCGGCGGCAGCAGTGCCGAATATGAGCATTAATTTGAAGTGACGGGGTTTTCCGTAGGAGCGTCGCTTGCGGCGCGATTCCAGCGTCAGGTTATCGCGCCGCCAGCGACTTTATTCGCTGCGCTCCTTCGGCAGGGTCTTGAATGATTAAACGATCTTGAAAGGATCAATGCGTGGACTTTTCTTTTACTGAAGAACAACAGGCATTCCGGGAAACGGCACGGCAGTTTTCTGAAAAAGCGCTGGCGCCTTTCGCCGCAGAATGGGATGCCAATAGCCTCTTCCCAAAAAACGCCATTCGCGAAGCCGGGGCGTTGGGCTTCTGCTCCCTGTACTGCGATGAAGAACATGGCGGCATGGGATTGAGTCGGCTGGATGCGGCGTTGATCTTTGAACAGCTCTCCCAGGGCTGTACCTCCACCACCGCCTTCATCACCATCCACAATATGGCCACCTGGATGCTCACCCGTTTCGGTAACGACACCACCCGAGCACGTTGGGCCGACGTGTTAATGAGCGGTGAAAAACTGGCGTCCTATTGCCTTACCGAACCGGGTGCCGGTTCCGATGCCGCATCGTTAAGCACCACCGCAAAAAAAGACGGCGATGATTATGTGCTGAATGGCGCCAAGGCGTTTATTTCCGGCGCGGGCGATACCGATGTGTTGGTGTTGATGGCACGTACCGGCGGACCTGGTGCAGGGGGCATTTCCTGCTTTGCGGTGCCGGCGGATACGCCGGGCATTAGCTATGGCCGTAACGAAATGAAGATGGGCTGGAAAAGCCAGCCTACCCGGGCGGTGATTCTGGAAGACGCCCGCATTCCTGCGGACTGCCTGATCGGTGAAGAAGGGCAGGGCTTCCGTATCGCCATGGCCGGCCTGGATGGTGGTCGTATCAATATCGCCAGCTGCTCTCTGGGGGCGGCCCAGGCCGCGTTGCATCAGGCGCAGCAATACGTGCAGGAACGCAAACAGTTTGGCCAGGCCATTGGTGATTTTCAGACCGTGCAATTCACTCTGGCCGACATGGCCACGGAGTTAGTGGCGGCGCAACAAATGGTCCGTCTGGCGGCCTGGAAACTGGATAAGAATCACAGCGATAAAAGCATGTTGTGCGCCATGGCAAAACGCCTGGCAACGGACTTGTGTTTCAACGTCTGCAACCAGGCGCTGCAACTGCATGGTGGCTACGGCTATATCAGTGAGTATCCGCTGGAGCGTTATGTACGCGATGCGCGGGTGCACCAGATTCTGGAAGGCACCAATGAAATCATGCGTGTGATCATCGCGCGCAATGTGCTGAAAGATTTATCTTTTTTATAAGAGATGCAACAAGCAACATGCTGGCACGCGTGCATCCATGGTGCCTGAAGCGTGGTGCGATAATGACAAGGAGTGCGCTATGAAAATCGGATTCTTCGGTGTCGGTCATATGGGTGGGCCCATGGCCGCCAATCTGGTCAAGGCCGGCCATGAGGTGGTGGCGTTTGACCTGATGCCCGCCTTGCTGGAAACCGTCGTTCAGGAAGGTGCCAAGGCGGCGAGCAGTGCGGTTGACGCTGTCGCCGGCGTTGACGTGGTTGTTAGCATGCTGCCGTCAGCGGGTGCGGTTCGTGGCCTGTACCTGGGCGGCCAAGATAAGGTGGACGGGGGTGTGCTGTCGCACATTGATAAAAGCGCCTTGATTATCGATTGCTCCACCATTGATGCAGACACCGCCCGTGACGTGGCCGCCATTGCCAGGGAGCAGGGCAGGGTAATGATCGATGCGCCGGTCTCCGGCGGCGTTGGCGGGGCCAGGGCTGGCACGCTCACCTTTATCTGTGGCGGCCCGGAAGATGCCATCGATCGTGCCCGCCCGGTGTTGGAATGCATGGGCGCTCAGGTGTTTCGTGCCGGGGACAACGGTGCCGGCCAACTGGCAAAAATCTGCAATAACATGTTGCTGGCTATCCACATGATCGGCACTGCCGAAGCCCTGCAAATGGGCGCCGACCACGGCCTGGACCCGGCCGTTCTTTCCGACATCATGAAAGCCAGCTCCGGCGACAACTGGTCACTGGACAAGTACAACCCCTGGCCGGGTGTGATGGAAAACGTACCGTCATCCAAAGACTATGAAGGCGGCTTTGCGGTGAAGTTGATGAACAAGGATCTGGGGCTGGCGCTGCAGGCAGGCCTCAGTACCCAGTCCGCTACGCCCATGGGGAATCTGGCAAAGTCCCTCTATGCCGCTCACGGCAACCACGGGTACGCAGAGAAAGACTTCTCCAGTATTCAGCGGTTTTTTCGCCACAAAGAAAGAAAAGAAAGCAATTAATAATGAATAATTAATAGTTAATAACGAAAACAAAATGGCCGCGCCATAGACTGTGGACGCGGCCTTTTGTTTTCAGTTGCCGAAGGTTTTGTCGCGAATTAATTATCTTCCGCTTGCCAAAGCCGATCCGGTTCATGGCCGAGAAACCGTGGACGACGTTTCTTAGCCGCATAGGGTTCGCCACAGGCGTTGTCCCGGCGATTAAAAACAAAGAACACATTGCTGCGTGGGTCCGGTGACATATTGGCGTTGGAGCCGTGCAGGGTGTTGCAGTCAAACAGCAGCAGGCTGCCCGCCGGGCCGGTGGGGGCCTCGATGCCGTAGCGGTCTATCATTTTCGTCAGCGTGTGTTCTGAAGGCACACCGATCTGTTGGGTCTTCAGTGACTGCTTGTGATGTTCCTCCGGTGTCGGGCCCACGCAGGGAATAAAGTGTTTGTGGGAGCCGGGGATCAGCATCAGGGGGCCGTTGAACAGGTGATTGTCCGTCAGAATGATGGAGGCGCTTACCGCATGCATGGCCGGCATGCCGTCTTCAGCATGCCAGGTTTCAAAATCTGAGTGCCAGTTGAATCCCTTGCCCTTGAATCCAGGCTTGTAGTTGATGCGCGACTGGTGAACATAGTGGCCACCGCCGAGAATCTGCTCTACACGTTGAGTCAGGCGCGGATCGCGGGCCAGGTGCTGGAATGCCCGGTGCAGAAAGTGCACGGCAAACACAGACCGGATCTCCTGACTGTCCGGCTCGGTGATCGTGAAAGGCTGGTCCCGATAGTCATCCCGATTGAGCAGCTCACTCATTGCCTCGGTCAGCGTGGCTATCTCATCCGCCGGCAAAAAGCCGGGCTCGAACAGAAAGCCGTTTTCCTCAAAGCGATCAAGCTGCTGTTCAGTCAACGGGCCGGGCAGATGGCGGCCTTTTACCGTGTGCTCCCGGCGCTCGCGCCAGGGTTGTTCCGGGTGCTGGTGCAACCGGGTGGGGTAGGGGTCGGCCGAAATCGGGGCCGGGCAAGTCAGGTTCTGCGCTGACATCAAATCACCTCCGTAATCTGGTGCACAAATCAGAAACAGCCTTGCGATGAGGCTTGCTGGTTCTCTCCGTGGGTAACACATCCCCGCACGGCCGGGGCTGAAAGGGCGCAACACAGGGCGGAGGCCTGTGCGCACGCCCCGGCTAAAGCAGGGCCGGGTGCGTGAGACTAAGGGCTATAACGAGAGTTTCAACCCCGCGAAGGGCTGGATGCTTGTGAAAAGCGATGCCTGAAGCCGTGCAGTATGCACAAAGACGCCAGCCCCTCGCGCTTGCGCAATGGGGTGCCGGTGACGGGATTATTCTTTCTGAGGCGAATTACCCCTCAGGGATGTCGGGCTCCACCAGTCTGGCCAGTTGCGCCAGTGATTCCTGCCAACCCAGGTAACACATGGCTTCCGGAATCACCGCAGGGATATTTTCCTGGGTAATGCGAAGCTCCGTGCCGCAGGGTGCTTCGTTGAGGGTAATGGTTACCCGCATTTCCCCGGGCAGTTCTTCACTGTCAAAACGGTCCGTGTGGCACAGGCGTTTGCCGGGTTCCAGCTCCAGGTATTTCACCGTGAAGGAATGTGATTCACCGGTACTGAAATTGGTGAACGACATCCGATATCCACCCCCAACGCTGGCGTCTATTTCATGTACGGTTCCGGTGAAGCCGTAGGGCGGCAGCCAGTATTCCAGCGCCTGTTTGTCAATGAATGCCTTGTACACCCGATCAGTGGGTGCCCGCAGTACTCGGTGTAGTGTGACGGTCCCCGTTGCTTCAGCCATGTCGGTCTCCTTAATCGTATTAACGGACGTGTTGTTACTGACCAGTCGAACTGGCATGGCGAAAATCGACAAGGTAGCCTGAAAAAATGTAAGTGCGTTATCGGGGTAATAAAAACCGGAGTGACGCCTTTGGACCTCGCAGTGCCATTGGAAAAACGTGAGCACCGGGAGCAGAGCGCGATGAGCGTCTTGTGTAGGTCGTATTAGGCGAAGCCGTAATCCGACATTACTGTAATGGGAAATATAGGCGAGCGCTGAAAGCGCAGGAAAGAATCTGAAGGAACAGAGTAAAACATTGGGATTAAAATCTGACTCCAGGGTCCCCTGACTGTCGATTATGCCCGAGACACATAAAACACTATAATCACTGGCTAATTTGCATCTACTCTAATTTTTAACTCTCTGCCTCAGGCCTGTAATTGTGAGAACCCGCCAGCGAAGCAAGAAAAGCCACTCCAAACCGGTTCGCAAAGGTCTGCACCCGAGAAACCTGCATAACCAGGGCTATGATTTTCCTGCTCTGGTAACTAGCTACCCGGCGTTGGCCTCCCATGTGAAGCCGAATCCTTACGGCGACCTTTCCATCGATTTCTCAAACCCGTTGGCAGTCAAGACGCTCAACGCCGCCTTGCTAAACCGACACTACAACATTGCCGGTTGGGATATTCCGGACGGTGCACTTTGCCCTCCCATTCCGGGCAGGGCTGACTATATCCATTACATTGCCGATCTGGTTGGGCCTGAAAATCCCGACATCAAGCTGCTTGATATCGGCACTGGCGCAAACGGCATTTACCCGCTACTGGCCTGCCGGATTTACGGCTGGCAGTGCGTCGGCAGTGACATAAACACCCAGTCGCTTGCGAATGTGGAGGCGATTATCGACAGTAATCCCGACCTCGAAGACCGTTTTACCCTGCGAGCGCAAAACGACAAGAACCATATTTTTGAAGGCATCATCCATCCGGGTGAGTATTTCGATGTCAGCGTATGCAATCCTCCTTTCCATGCTTCGCAGGATGAGGCACTGAAAAGTAGCCAACGTAAGGTCTCGAACCTGGCGCGCAATCGCGGCGAAGCAAAGGCGACAACAAAGGCGCCGAATCTTAATTTTGGTGGTCAGGGCGCTGAGCTCTGGTGCAAGGGCGGCGAGCTGTTGTTTCTCAAGAAAATGGTAAGAGAAAGCCAGGTGTATTCATCGCAATGCCGCTGGTTTACCAGCCTGGTTTCAAAAGCCGACAATGTCCGGCCGTTGAAGAAAATGATGCTGAAAGTCGGCGCCGTTGATATACGGGAAATAAAGATGAAGCAGGGGAGCAAGGTTGCCCGAGTGCTGGCCTGGACATTTTCCAGTAGATGAATTAGGAAATAGGGGCATTGGAGGTCAAGTGTTGCCTGCTACTTGGGGCACGGGGCAAGACCTGATTCTCGTTACTCCAGAATTTCATGGGGGTTTGTGAAATGTGAGGTCTGACCCATTCCCTTGCTTGTTATGCTCTTACCTCGCCACATAGGCATCCAGCATCCCATAGAATTTTTCTGAATACTGATAAAACTCGGAGTCGAGATCATCTAGCCTATCCATCTTTAACACTTCATCAACTTCCAATTGCGTTTGCCTATCAGCGCGAGATGAAGGAGGTTCCCCGCCAAATGCAACATCCATAGCCTTCTTAAGCAATGAAGCGGTTTTAGTTGCACCAATATTTCTTAGTGATCTCAATGCAATCGCAGCATGATCACCAGCCGAATTCCAGAAATACTGATGAAACCCTCCATTATTAACCTCGGCCTCCAGCCACCAAATAGTATAGATTGCCTGCTCCTTATCATTTAGAGATGCAAAGCCGCCAGTGTCGTACTTATTAGACACCTCATCAAAGGAAGATGGATATTCTTGCGCCATTGCCGCTCCCGATAGTACGACCACAATTAATAGCAGATTTCTCATAATTCCCCAGAAACATAATGCCAAACTCAGCGGACTAATTGAGCGCAGCGAAATTTGATCCGCTGCAGTTTCTTGTTATGTGCGACCTGGGCAGCGCGCATAAGTAGACCAGCCCTTTTTGGTCATCACTTCAATGGTGTTCTCGTTAGTGACATTGTATTTTGGATCATTCTCAATCGCTGTTATTGGTACGTAAGCCCCTTCTTCAAAGCACCCACCAGGGCCACAGAAAGAAATGTAATACAGCCCATCTCCAGCCGGACCTATTGCCAGCCCCCATTCACCTGAGCAGCCACCACTTTTCCAAAAGCCAGCTAAAGGGTGAGAATTTGACCTCACAGCATTATGTTCAACATGCCAATTTGGCTGGATTATTTGATCTTTATAGATGATCAAACCGAAAACGATCAACACAAGCACCACCATCATGTAGAGCAGTGCTTTTAAAGCTGCTTTCATTGCCTTCTCACATAACAGCGTATTAGTAAGAACGTTCCGCATAACTCGGTTCCTTATAACTCTGGAATCATGCTCCCCTTACTCTAAGGAAAAGCCTGCCATAACAACAGGTTGTGACGCTATAGCCAATTTCCTACACGGAGTTATGAGGAGCGTTCTACATAACTCCTGGAGCCCGTATCCTCGTTCGATGAGGCAAGGTGATTGATTTAAAAGAAATTATATCGAGCGAGATGCTTAAGCCGCGCCGTTTCCGCTGAAAACAAAAAAACTCGCACAAGGTGGGCTTTATGTTGGTAAGCCGTCACTATCAGGCAGCTTGGGGTTTCTCGTGCATCCGGTTGGCCGGTTGGAACGTCCCAGATCATTGAGCCTCACCCCATTCTCCCCGAGTACTCGATGAGCCCGCTGCCGTACGTGGAAGGGGTCGCGGATTAAGAAGTGGTGGATGGCACAATAGCGCCCAGCGGGTTATCGCTGAGCAGATCGGGCAGGCGGAGGTTTTTACGCCTTGCCGGTGCGTTCACGGTGGGGGCAGCCCGGCCAGCAACAGGGGCGGCGTTTGCCGGCGGTGAGATTTTCCTGGGCACGGGTAATGCGACCCCGTCGGGTGTTGGCTTTCTTGGCGTTTTCTATCCAGCAGATCCACTCGTTGCGCGCCAGTGGGGTGATGTCTTCCCACTGGGCGAGCATGGCTGGATCGGCTTGCAGGGTTTGCCGTAAGTCGTCGGGCAAGGCGTGGACGACGCCACCGCTGATGGTGCTGTTTTTCATGATGGCCTCCTCCCTGTTGCCGCCACGGTTACCCGGTTTGTTGGTTGGTTCTACGTCTACATGTTTTCAGACGTTGGCATAATTCTGTAGATGATGCTCTGAAAAATCCCACAGTTTTTTTGCGACGGCGGCATTGCCCGCTTCTGCTGAAGGCCGTGCGGCCCGGCAATGGGAAAAATAGCCGCCCGCGATGTCTTCAGCATTGCCATGAGTGGCACACATAACGCTGGTGGCGGCGCCTTGATGCGGTGTTTTGGTAAGGGGGCTGACCAGTGTGAAGAGCGCCTGGGTCAGCCAGGATTCACGGCCGAATCCGGTGGTGACGAGCGCGCCGGGGTGTACGGCGCAGGCGGTGAGGCCCTGGCTGCCATAGCGCTGCTGGAGTTCCAGCGCCATCAGGGCATTGCACAACTTGGCCTGGCCATAGGCATTGAAGGCGGTTATGCGGTTTTGTTTTTTGGCCACAAGCAGGTTGTCGAAATTCAGCCGCAAGGGGTACCGGTGCGATTCACTGGAGACCATGACGATACGCGGGGCTGGCGCCTTGAGGATGGTGTCGAGCAACCCTTTGGTCAGCATGAAATGGCCCAGGTGGCAGACAGCCACGGTTCGCTCGATTCCCTGATCGGTTAGCCGATATTTGGTCGACATGGAGCCGGCGTTGCAGATGAGTATGTCCAGATGAGGAATGTGCTGACGTTGGGCAATATCATCCAGACAGGCCTGGATGCTGGCTGGATCGGCAAGGTCCAGAGAGACCAGTTCAACCTGGGCATCGGGGTGGTCGCGACGAATGCGGGAAATGGCATCTTCGCCAAGGGTTGGATTTCGGCAGGCCAGGATAACAAGCGCCCCGGCTGCAGCCAGAGAGCGGGCGGTTTCATAGCCAATACCGCCGTTGGCCCCGGTCACCATGGCGATTTTTCCTGACAGGTTCTTTCCTTCCAACACTTGGTCGGCAGTGCTGTTGCGATTGAATGTGGATGACAGCGTCATGATGATCCTTTTGTGTATTGAATTGGCTTGTGTATCAGCGTTGATCAAGCCGGATAAACGGCTGTACCTGTTCCAGTTCAAACGCCAGCTCCAGCAAGGTGCGCTCCTCGCCGTGACGGCCGTTGAGCTGGACGCCGATGGGCAGGCCGTTGTCGGCCTGGCCCAGCGGCAGGGACAGGCCCGGGCTGCCGGAGGCGTTGTTGGCCGGGGTAAAGGTGGTGTAACGCAGCAGGCGTTCCAGCTGGGTGTCGAAGTCCACATCGGCGCCAAGATAGCCCAACTCCGGCGTGGTGTGGGCGAGCACCGGGGTGAGTACTACATCGTACTGGTTAAATACTTCTGCGTAGCGGGCCTGGCTCTGGCGAAGCTGGCGCAGCATGCCGGGGGTTTTCAGGAAGCGTTGACGGTAATAGCGGGCCAGACCCTGTGAAAGCGGGTCCAGCTGCTGGCCATCGAATCCCTGGGGAAAAAGGGCGCGGCCGAATTTGCTGACGAAGAAAGCGAGCATGGCCCAGTAAAGCAGGAAGTCGTCCACAAACCGTTGGGGCAGGTCGATGCGGGCCACGTCCACCTGGTGGCCCAGAGCGGACAGTTGTCTGGCGGTGGCTTCCACGGCGGCACGGGTTTGCGGGCAGGTGGGGTCGCCGGCGATGGAGTCCACCATCAGGCCGATGCGTAGCCGCTGTTTACCGGGGCCGGTGATGTGCCCGACAGCGGGCAGCTTGCTGTTGCGATAGTACTTTTCGGCTTCGGCGAAGAAGTTGGCGGTGTCGCGCACGGTGCGGGTGAGCACGCCATCGCTGATGATATTGACCGGCAAGGCTTTGGCGGCTTCCTGGGTAACCAGGCGCCCACGGGTGCTTTTCAGGCCCACCAGGCCGCAGACCGCTGCGGGGATGCGTATGGAGCCGCCGCCGTCGTTGCCGTGGGCAATGGGCACGGCGCCTGCGGCCACCAGTGCGGCGCTGCCGCCGGAGGAGCCGCCGGCGGAATGTTCCAGCTGCCAGGGGTTGCGGGTGGCCGGGGCGTGAGCCATCTCGGTGGAGGCGGTGAAGCCGAAGGCGGGCAGGGTGGTCTTGCCCAACAGGTTAAAACCCTGAGCCAGATACTGCTTCGCCAGTACGCTGGTTTTCTTCATGGGCTTGCCGCCCACGGCGGCACTGCCATGGCCGGTGGGTAGGCCACGCAGGTCGATATTGTCCTTGATCAAGCTGGGAACGCCGGCAAAAAAGCCCTCAAAATGCTTGTTGTTTGCTCGTTCTCGCGCTTCTGCATAGGTGTCCAGCACCAGCCCGTTGAGGGTGGGATTGACCCGCTGCAAGCGGGCGATGGCGGCCTCGGTGGCGTCGGTTGTGCTGATGTCGCCGCGCTGCAGGCGCGCTGCCAGGGCGGTGGCATCATCGGTGCCCAGGGCGTCATCGGTAAAGGCGTGAAGCGTGTGCTGTGTCATGGTCTCTCACGGGCAGGTTGTTATTTTGCACGAATGTACCAACTTGGCGCGAGCCAGGCAGGGGCGAATCGGGCCAATCGGGTTGGCGGCAGAGGCTTTCAGGGGCGCGCCCGTTCCACGCGCTTGTGCTGGGCCAGCAAGTGGCGGGCCAGAGTGGTCAGTTCGGCAATGCTGCCGACCACGGCATCCGGGCGGTGGGGGTGTTTGACGGTGTGCGGGAAAATCTTGTCCAGCCAGGCCTGATCCCAGCCCGCGCCATTGTAGAAAATGGAGGTGACGCCGGCTTCCTTGGCGGCAATCACGTCGGTGGTGCTGTCGCCCACGTACCAGCAGCTTTCGGCGGGAGACCTGTTGAACATCTCCATGGCCTTCAACAGCATCTGTGGTGAGGGTTTGCGTTTTTCCACATCGCTGCCGCATACCACGACATCGAACAGGTCTTCCCAGCCGGTGCCGTCTACCAGCGCCAGTTCATGCTCCAGAAATTCCCGTTTACGGTTGGAGATCAGCCCGGTTTTCACGCCCAGCTCACGCAGGTGTTCCAGTTGCGGTCGAATGTCCGGTTCCAGTGGATGCACCTCGGCCACGTATTTCCGGTAGGCCTGATCAAACGCCTGGTGGGCGCGCCCTTTGGCATCCTGGTCGCTGCCGAACAAAACTTCGAAAATATCGGTACGGGAAATCTTCCGTTGAGACACGATTTTCGGGTGCAGACGATGGTGATCTTTCACATAAATCAGCAGCTTGGCGTCTTCAATGGTTTTGGATTCATCCGGGTCCAGCAGCCGGTCCCACAGGTCGAGATTTTCTAGTTGGGGAAGGATGTCATCCACGGCGTGATACATGGCGTCATGGGTATCCACCAGGGTGGCGTGCCAGTCGATCAGAATGACATCGGGACGCGCATGGGGCAGTTGAAGGATGCTCATTATGAGGTTGCCCGTGGGTTGTGAGTAGTGGGTTATATCCTGGTCACATTGGCGTGTCGCCATGCCGTTAAGCTTAACCACCAGTATAGACAACCGCGTGTGTTTTTTAAGGCTCTGTAAGACGTGTCACCATTTTGAAAAGCTTTGGGTGGGACTATCGTGACACTCTGTAAAATTTGTGCTTCTATCGGAGGCGGATCACTGGTTTAACGTTGCAGCTCGGGGTGCTCAACAGTTCTGCCCGGGAATGGCGGCGATTAACAAAACAATGAACAGGGATGATGATCATGGGTGCTCTCGCTTCCAGGCGCACCCTCGGTACAGCGCTGCTTCTTGCTCCTCTCACTTGTCTGGCGGATTCCTCTTTCGAAGTTTACGGCTTCGGGATGGTGGATTATGTACAGGCGTTTGATCGACCCAATCCGGATTGGGTGGGGGCGTTGCGCCCCAGCCGTATTCCCACCAACGCGTCCTCTGTTGGCAGTGACGGCCAGGCCACGCTGAGTGTCCGCCAGAGCCGCCTGGGTGTGAATAGCAGCACCATGGCCGGTGACAGTGAACTGACTACCAAATTCGAATTCGATATGTACGGCGTCGGCCCGGATGAGGGTCAGACGACGATTCGTTTGCGTCATGCCTACGGCGAGTGGAAATCCATTCTGGCCGGGCAAACCAACAGTGTCTTCATGGACGGGGATGTGTTCCCTAATGTGATCGACTACTGGGGCCCGTCCGGCATGGTGTTCCTGCGTAATCCGCAGATTCGCTGGACGCCGGTGCAGGGCGACCAGGCCGTGGCAGTCGCGATTGAAACTCCGGGTAGCGGGGTAGATAACGGGCTGGATCCGAATACCACTGCGGGTGATAACGAATACCCTGATCTCACTGCGCACTTCCGCCAGGTTGGCGATTGGGGGCACTTCCAGGTAGCGGGTATCTTGCGCCAAGTGGGCTATGACACTCCCGGCGCTCCCGATGGGAGCCCGGACGACAGCGAGCTGGGGTGGGGCGTTAACCTGACCACGACGATCAATTTGCTGGAAAAAGACCGCCTGATTCTGGGTGTAGTTCATGGTGATGGTATTTCCAACTACATGAACGACGGTGGGGTCGATATGGCGCCGGATGGTAATGCCATTGATCCGGATTACCAGGTGGTGCCACTGACCGGCCTGATCAGTTATTACGAACATGCCTGGAATGACCGTTACAGTTCCGCTATTGGCTATAGCTCTACCGAAATCGACAACACGGATTTCCAGGGCCCGGATGCCTTCAATAAGGGCGAGTATGCCTCCACCAACTTGCTCTATACCCCTAATGACAAGGTAATGATGGGGGTGGAATACCTGTTTGGTAAGCGCACCGCCAATGACGGTGACAAGGGTTACGACCGCCGTGTCCAGTTCAGCGTCAAATACAGCTTTTCCAGTGGCAATCTGCTTTAAGCGAAAGCCGGAATCTCTCAGAGGGAGCATGAGTAATGCAATATTCACGTAAGTTCTTCAGCCTGTTTTTTGCCGGCATGCTGGCGGTGGCAAGCGCCAGCTGTTCAGCAGAAAACGAGGCGCCAGCGGCGTCTCCGGTGGACAGCAAGCTCACCGAAAAAAACATCAATGATGCGTTGAAAAAAGCCTATGACAAGTACAAGGGATTGAAGGAAGGCGCTAACGCCAACTACATCCCGGCGCTGGACAAGGTGGACTCCAATATCTTTGGTATTGTGCTGGTGACGGTGGATGGCAAGGTCTACACCGTGGGCGACATCGAATCGGAAGTGTCCATTCAGTCCATCTCCAAGGTCTTCACCATGGCCAAGGTGACAGAGGAAAAAGGCATTGATGCCCTGCCCAAGAATGTGGGTGTAGACGCCACCGGCCAGGTATTCAATTCCATCTATGCCATCGAGCAGAACCAGGGCCATGAAATGAACCCGCTGGTGAACGCCGGTGCGATTACCACCACCAGCATGGTGCAGGGCAAGAGCTACAACGAAATCTGGAACAAGATTCTCGGTTATTACAGTGATTTTGCTGGTCGGGATCTGACCGTGCTGGAAGATATCTACAAGTCGGAAGCTGCCACCAACCAGCGTAACCAGGCGATTGCTCACCTGATGTATGCCTATGGCCATATCGAAGGCGACCCGCTGCAGGCCACCGACATTTATACCCGTCAATGCTCTGTGGGTGTGAATGCCAAGGACCTGGGCACCATGGCGGCGACGCTGGCCAACGCAGGGACCAACCCGGTAACCGGCAAGGCTTTGGTTAAACCGGAAGACATGCCGGAAATTCTGGCGGTGATGGCGACGGCCGGGTTGTATGACGATGCGGGCAAGTGGTTGTACAAAACCGGCCTGCCTGCCAAGAGTGGTGTGGGCGGTGGTATTATTGCCGTTTCCCCGGGCAAGTTCGGCATCGCGGCTATTTCCCCGCCGCTGGATGCGGCCGGTAACAGCGTACGTGCCCAGAAAGCCATTGCTGATATCTCCGCAGCGCTGGGGGGCAACCCGTACGAAGCCGCACCTTATGGTAAGTAATGAAAAAAGTCGTTGTTAATGGCTGGCCGGTAATGGCCGGCCGACCTTTCTCGTCTGGCAGTGCTTCCTGCCAGACAACCAAACAGGCAGCCTTCTGGGCTGCCTGTTTGGTTGTCGGCACCTTTCCTGCCGTCGCCTTTGCAGCGGACCAAACCTTTGATACGGCCAGTACCCCGCCGGAGATCTGGCAACCGCCCAGCTTTGATGTTCAGCAATGGGACTGGATTCAGCTGGATACTGGCGAGTGGGTGAAGGGCCGTATAAAGGTCTTGCATGAAGAGTCGGTGGAAATCGACAGTGATCATTTCGATCTGATTTCGATTGACTGGGAAGACGTGGCCTATATCCGCACGGGGCGCGTCATGTCGGTGCTGCTGGATGGCGGTGAAGTGATCCTGGGGCGTTTAACCACGGAGCGGGGCAAGCTGCTGGTGGGCGGTGAACCGGTTGAGTTTCCGCAGGTCGTGGGTATTGCCTCGGCTTCACCCAGAGAGTTTGATTTGTGGACCGCAGATGTTTCGGTGGGCCTGAATTTCCGCAGTGGTAACGTGGAACAGAAAGACCTGAACACCAAGGTTTCACTGAAACGCCGCACGGTAAAGAATAATACCAAGATGAGTTATACCGGTAACTATTCGGAATCGGAGTCCGAGCAGCTGGCCAATAACCACACGGCGAGCCTGAGTCATGATTATCGGATCAGCCATAAGTGGTTTTTCAGGCCGATTCAGGCGGAATATTACCGTGATCCGTTCCAGAACCGTGAAGCAGAATGGACGATAGGTTTTGGTGCGGGGTACCAGATTTTTGATACGCCGAAGCTGGACTGGACGGTCTCGGCCGGTCCCGGTTATCAGCGTACCGAGTACGTGGACGTGGCGCCCGGCGAAGACCGTACCGTGTCTACGCCAGCATTGCTGTTGGGCACTTATTACGATCAGGATATTACCGACAATATCGATTTCCAGATTGATTACCAGGTGACCCTGACGGAAGAGGACGCGGGCCGTGCCAAGCATGACTTCTATATGGCGCTGGACGTGGATCTGACCAGCCGTCTGGACCTGAGGCTGGCGGGAACCTGGAAGCGAATTGAAAGCCCGCAACCAGACAGCGACGGCATTACCCCGGAAAAAGACGACTTTACCGTTACCCTGGGGCTTGCCCTGGAGATATAAGTGGTGAGGTGACGGTGCGCGACGCCAAATGCCTGGCGTCTTCTCCGTTCATTCAAAACCGCAAAATAGAGAGAGTGTTGTCTGTGGCAGGCTGCCTGCAGCCAGGCTGGCTACAGGCAGCCTTTGTATCGGAAATATTAAAGCTGGCCCAGCACCGTGTCGGCGCTGCTTTTGTCCACGCCTTTGGCGTCCACACCGATGTATTCCACCACGCCATCGTTGGCGATCAGGGCGAAACGCTTGCTGCGAATCCCCATGCCGCCACCGGTGGCGTCCAGTTCCAGCCCCAGCGCCTTGGCAAACTCGGCATTGCCGTCTGCCAGCATGGTCAGGCGCTCGGCGTTCTGGTCTTTCTGCCAGGCATCCAGCACGAAAGCGTCGTTAACGGCCATGCAGGCAATGGCATCCACCTTGTCCAGCAGGGCGTCGGCATTCACGACAAAGCTGGGCATGTGGGTGTTGGAGCAGCCGGGTGTGAAGGCGCCGGGTACGGCAAACAGCACCACCTTGCGACCTTTGAAAAATTCCCCGGTGTTGAGGTCTTCCGGGCCGTCTGGGCCGTTGGTTTTCAGGGTGATGGAGGGAAGGGTATCGCCAACTGCAATGCTCATGATTCGCGTCCTTGGCTTGAGAATGGACACTCACTGTAGCAAAGAGACACGGACAAAAAAGGGTGTTTACGGACAGAGAGGCAAACCACCGCCACAGGGGCCTGTGAATGTGGCTTGTCCGCTGGTGTTGAATGCGAAACAGGTTCAGGGTAACTATCTGTTGAAACAGGCAAAAGGAGAAAGTTGTGGGGCAGACAATAGTCATTACCGGAGCGAATCGCGGAATCGGCCTTGCCATGGCGCAGGCGTGGTGTGCCAGAGGAGATACCGTGCTGGCCACTTGCCGCCAGCCCTCTGCAGCGCTGTTGGAAAGCGGCGCCAAAGTGATCGATGGCGTGGATGTGAGCACCGCGGACGGGGTGATGAACCTGCAGAATGCGCTGGGCGAGACCCGGGTAGATGTGCTCTATAACAACGCCGGCATCATGTGCAGTGAAACGGTGGACGCCATGGATTTTGACGCCATGCGCGACCAGTTTGAGGTCAATACGCTGGGGCCGCTGCGGGTCACCACGGCCTTGCTGGGCAACCTGCATGCGGGCAGCAAGGTGGGCCTGATGACCTCGCGAATGGGGTCCATGGCGGATAATACCTCCGGCGCCAAATATGGCTATCGGGCCAGCAAGGCCGCCCTGAATGCGGTTGGCAAGTCCCTGGCGGTGGATTTGGCGGCGCGCAGCATTGCGGTGGCGATTCTGCACCCGGGCTGGGTGCAGACTGACATGACCCGGCAGAGCGGTAATCTGACGGTGGAAGAAGCGGCCAGCGATCTGATTGCGCGGATGGACGCCCTGACCCTGGAAAACAGCGGGACCTTTTGGCATTCCGATGGCAGCGTGCTGCCCTGGTGATGGGGTTGTGTTCCCTGAACACATAAGAGGGTTTCACCGAATGCTGATGGAGAGCAAGTCATGACGCACGCTGTGCGCTTTCAACATCCACGCTACACCATTCGCCGCAAGTTCTTCCGGTTCTTCGGTGATGCGTTCCATCTTTATACGGATGATGGGGAACTGGCGCTTTACTCCAACATGAAGCGTTTCCGCATCCGCGAAGACATCCGGCTTTATGCGGACGAAAGTCAGGACCAGGAGTTGCTGCGAATTTCCACTCGCAGCATTTTCGATTTCGCTGGCGCCTATGACGTACATGATTCGCAAAACGATGAGCATGTGGGGACGCTGCGGCGGTCGGGCTTCAAGTCGTCGTTCCTGCGCGATCACTGGACCTTTCTGGATAGTGGTGGCCAGGAAATCGGTACCCTGCAGGAAGACTCCATGCTCAAGGCACTGGTGCGCCGCTATATCGAAGCGTTGGCTTTTTTCTTTCCGCAGCACTACCACGCCACCGTGGGGGAGAGCCCCGTAGCCGAGTATCGCCAGCGCTTCAATCCCTTCATTCTGAAGCTGGATGTGGATTTCAGTGCCGATCGTGAGGGCCGGCTGGACAAGCGCCTGGGGATTGCTGCCGGGGTGTTGATGTCAGCTATCGAAGGCCGGCAGGAGTGACACGACAGGGGGCTGCCTGCCCTTTGCCGAAGCCTCGGGGCTAAGACGAAAAAAACCGGACAGGGCTACCTGTCCGGGAAGGTTTGTTGTCGTTGGCAGGATCAGCGGCGGCGACGCAACCCGCCGCCGATCAGCAGGATAAGGAAGGGCAGCAGCGCTCCGATACCGAAGGCGCCACCGCCTCCACCACCACCGCTGCTATAGGACGGCCGGTTGCTGGTGTACATGGGCTGGGCGGTGTCCGCACGGTTGCTGGTGGGGGCGTTAGCCTGACGCTGGGCCTTGGCCAGTTTTTCGATTTCCCGGCGTTTGGCGTTGCGGCGGTCGATACCGTATTCGGCGAACACTTCGTCGCGCAACACCACCATGGAGGTGTAGTTGGTAACCAGGCCGTATTCCAGGCCCAGATCCACGATGCCCTGTTGCAGGTCCTTTTCCTCCCCGAAATAATTAATCTCCTGCTGCATGTCCTGGATGGTGGCATAGGCCCACAGGCGTTCCAGCTCCGGGTTGTCACCGCCCTGGGCGGGGAAATTGAAGCGGGTTTTGTACTGCTTGTTTTGGCCCGCCACGTTGGCACGCAGGGTGACTTTTGCCGGGCCGTCGCCCCAGTAATGGCCGAGCAGCACGATTTGACGGCCGTGGTAAATGCTGCCGATGCGCTGGGGCTGGAGATCTGCGGTACGTACCCCGTCGATATCGATTTCAACGTCATTCATGGCCTGGTGGGTGAGCTTGGCAGTGGCGTTGAGAATCTGCCCGGCGATGTCATCGCTGTTGGAGACGCTGATGGCAAAACCGTTGCTGGCATTGGTCATGGCGGTAAGCATGGGCCGGTTGGCGCTGTTACCCATGACAAAAGTGAACAGACGAACGTCGTGGTTTTCCAGCAAGTCGATAAAATCTTTTTGCTGGGTTTTGCCCACGTTGGCCACACCGTCGGTGACCAGCACGATGCCGGTGGGGCGGTCTGCGTCCAGTGGGTTCAGGGCCAGGCTCAGGCCGCCGAACAGGTTGGTACCTCCCCGTGACTGGAGCTGCATGACCTTTTTGGTGTACTGGCGAATATTGTTCGGGGTTGCGTCTACAAAGCCACTGGTGAGTTCTTCGGCACGGTCATCGAACAGCACGATACGGAAGCGATCGCCGCCGCGCAGTTTGCCCAGCGCCTGGCTGACGCCGTCGCCCAGGGTGGCCAGTTTGGCGCTCATGGAGCCGGAAATATCCAGTACGAACATCCAGTCGCTACCGGTGGTGATCGGGGGCAGATCATCACCGGGGGTGATGCTGAGCATGAAGGTGCCGCGGTCTTTCCCCGGCGCCTTGTAGGCCACCAGATCCACGCTGCCGGGAAGGTCCTGCTGGTGGCGCCAGTAGACCACGATGTCCTGGTCCAGGGTGAAGGCATTGGCCGGTTGGCCGTTGGCAGCCGGTGGGGCGAAGTTGGGGTTCTCGTTGTTTGTTTCTTCTTCACTGCTGGCGGTGGCCGTGCGGTTGTCCAGTGTTACCTGCCATTGTTGTGGGCCCAGCTGCTGGATCTGTGCCTGGGGATGTTTGGGCAGCCGCAGTGCATCCACCGGGTAGCCGCTGCGCAGGTTCAGGGTAAAACTGAAGTGTTCTTCAACGCTGTCGTTGGCGGTCCAGAAGGCCAGCTTCTTCTCGTCCACGCCGCCTTCCTCCAGCGGGTACACATAGCGGCCGATGCCGGTATCCACGGAGGCAGGCTGCATGTAAACCAGCCGCACCCGGGTATCCTGACCGGCGCGCACAGGCTGCACCTTCACATCAAACGCCTTGTAGCTGTCTTTCTCGGTGAGCCCGGCTTCACGGCCGGCGGCTTTTTCCTGTTCGTATACTTGGCGGGCCTGCTCTTTTTCCAGCACTTCACCGATCACTGGTTTGTCGTCGATCCATACGGTGAATTCGGCCACGGTGCCTTTTTCGGGAACCGGAAAACGGTAGTAGGCTTCCAGATCCTGATCATTGGGGTTGTGAAACACCTGCTCGATTTCGGTGATGGCATAGCCGTCTTCCACATCCACAGTGACATGCTGTTCGCGGATCTGTAGCGGTGGCAGGTTGCTGTCGACGGGAACCATCAGCCCGGCGGCGATGCCGTGCTGAGTGGCGGTCAGGGCGCTGAGTGTCAGCGCCACCGTGGCGAGAAGACGTTGGAATCGATTCCTGAAACCCATGAGGATTCTCCTTGTTATCGGTCATGGGCTACGTTGTACGCGCTGGCGTCTCTTTTGTTAAACAGTGTTCATTAACAAGACATGTCGCAAGGTGTTCAATAGAACGCGAATGTGGCTATTACCCGTTATGGATCAGTTGTTTACGTGTGGCATCGACTAATGCAGCGAAATCCGGGCGGGCAATGACGGCCAGCACCAGAGTGTAGACACCGTTGAGCAATGCCAGCAGAACATCCGCCTGCATCAGGCTGAGGGCGATCACCCCCATGGAAACCGCATCCAGCATGCCCAGCAGCATGAACATGCTGGCCTGAACTTTGGCAACCGCCTGATCGTCGGAAGGGTCGGCGGGGGTAACGGTCTGGGCCTGGCGGCCGGCGATGGCTGAGGGGGATAGCAGCACATTACGCAGTGGTCGTGCTACCACCAGCATCAAACCCATAGCCCCCATGGCGCCCATGCGCAGGGTCTCCTGCGGCAGCAGATCAACGGAGGCGGTGTAGTTACCAAACCAGACCAGTCCGGCGATGGCGATCCCGATCAGCATGGGGGCGGAGAGCACCAGAAACCAGAACATATTAAGCCGCTGTACGGCGGAGGTGGACGCGGACATAAGTGATTCCTGTAATCGGTTACTGGTGCTTGAGCGGTTGAATAGAACGGTGTGGTTTAGTCCCTGAAATTATTGAACTGCAGCGGCGTTTCGATTTTTGATTCCCGCAGCAATGTCATTACTGCCTGCAGGTCATCGCGCTTCTTGCCGTTCACCCGTACCTGATCACCCTGGATCGATGCCTGCACCTTGATCTTGCTTTCCTTTATTTGCTTCACAATCTGCTTGGCAACGGGTTGATCGATGCCCTGGCGGAAGGTCAGGGTCAGCGAGAAGGTTTTGCCGCTGTGTTCAGGCTCTTCCGGTTTGTCGGCGCCGGCGGCGCTGATGTTTTGTTTCAGGCAGGCTTTGCCGAATAGTTCTTCCAGCTGGCGAACCTGAAAATCGGATTCGGTTTTCAGGGTAACGGCCAGGCCATTCTGCTCGATGCTGGCCTCGACGCCGCGGAAATCGAACCGGGTGGAAAGCTCGCGGTTGGCGTTATCCACCGCGTGGCGAAGGGCGACTTCATCAATCTCGGAAACAATATCGAAAGACGGCATAAGGGGTCCTGTCGGCAGTAATGAGCGTGTCTTGATGGGCAATTATACAGAGGCAGACCGGTGACAGGGCAAGTCGGGGTGGTTGTTGTCAATGCGGGTGCGGTGGGCTATCCGATATACTGCGGTGCTCTGTTACGCTGCGGCCCGGTCCGCAGGACGAAAGATAACAACCATTTGAGGGTAGGGTATGCAGAACCAGTCCACAGGCGGGCCATCCCGTGTGCCATTGGGGCAGCGAATCGCCCAGGCTCTGCTGCGGCTCACCGGCTGGACAGCCGGCCCCTTCCCGGATATCGACCGTGCAGTGATTGCCGGCGGCCCGCATACCTCCAACTGGGATGGTGTGCTGGCGTTGGTGAGCCGCTCCGCGCTGCAGAAAGACGTCAACGTGATGATCAAAAGCAGCCTGTTCAAGGGGCCGTTGGGGGCGCTGTTGCGCGCGTTGGGGGCCATGCCGATTGAACGGGGCAAGGCCGGGGGTATGGTTGAACAAACTGTGGCGGCGTTTGCGGAGCGTGAGAAACTGCTGATCGCGGTGACCCCGGAAGGCACTCGCAGCAATGCAGACCAATGGAAACTGGGGTTCTATCACATTGCCCGCCAGGCCAACGTGCCGATTATCCTGGCGTTGGCGGATTACAAGGCAAAGACCTTTTCGTTCCCCGTGGTGATTTATCCCGGCGATGATATGGAAGCGGATCTTCAGCAGATCTACTCGCACTTTGCGCGAGCGACGCCGCGCCATGCGGACAAGCTCTCTGCGCCAGTCTCTGCGGCAAAAGCGGCGCGTGAGGCTGACGCGCAATAACCGCATGCTGGGTCAAGACGTCTTTGGCGAGTGGGTGTCGGAACGTAAGAAGGGAGAAGTGGGCAGGCCTCGAACCGAGAGGCCTGCCGGGTGGTTTTAGAATGCCAGCACCATATCGGTGGTGAAGGCCCAGCCGTTACCGCCCAGCTGGAACGGCACGCTGCTGTACCCCACCGGTGAATCCTTCAGGTAGAGGCCCTGCACGTTGAAGCGGAACTCCTTGCGTTTGAACGGGAACCAGTTGAAGCCCACGCTCAGGTCGTGGGGCGTGCCGTACTCACCCTGGATCTCGGAATAGGCCACATAGGGTTGCAGGGTTTTCGGGATGGCCATCATCGACGCCTGTACCTGGTACCCCTTGTCGTCCAGCTCGTCCACCGGCAGTGGCCCGTTGGCATCGAACTTGTCCACCCAGCGATGGTAGAACTCGGCCTCCAGGAACCAGCCCCGGTATTTCAGGCCCGCATTGGCGGCGGCCATCTGGTAGGTGGCCTGGTCGATGGCGGTGCCGTTGTTGAACGGATCCGCCTGGAAAATCAGGGTGCCGTCGGACAGCCGAATCTGGGAATTTTCGAACGAGTTTGTACCGGGCTGCGCCTGGGCATCTTCACGGCTGTGGGTGAAATGAATGCCGAAACGGGTGGCCAGCTGTTCGTGGAACTCGTAGTCTCCCAGGCCTTCACCGGGGCCATACTCACCGGTGGTGGGCATCCACCACAGGGCACCCGATGCAGTGTTGAGTCCGTCATCCAGTTGATTGCCGCTGACCCCCAGTTGGCTCAGGTTGTTACCGAGCATGGCGCGGTACATCAGCCCTTCGGCAATTTCACCTTCCGCCCAGATACCGGTGGTGTATGAGCCGCGGAAGAATTCATCCGCAATGGTGCGATGATCGTTCTTCAGCCAGTTCGGGAAGGTGTAGTTGGTGGAGCGCGTGGACGGCAATGCACCGATACCGGCATAGAGTTTGAAAGCCGGGTTGAAGTGGTACCCCAGGTTACCGGCCACGACCACCTGTGCCGGGTCGCCCTGGCTGGTGTTGGACGTCCACGTGTAGAAGAGGTAATGCAGCTTGGGATCAAAGATCCAGCCCCTGAAGCTGATGTTTACCTTCTGGAACTGGAAGTCATTACGCGGATCGACACTTGAGGTGCGTCCGAAATCATCGGTATAGCTGCGCTCGAAATCCTTTTGATTCAGATAGCGGGTGTAACTGAAAACCCCGAAGTTGACTTCACCCATGTCCGAGTTGAACAGGTTAAAGCCTTTGCCCGGCCGGTAGCCCAAACTGCTGCCAGGATTATCGGCAGGGCGCTGGGGGGCCGGTGTGCTTTCCCCGTACAGTTCGGTTTCCAGCTGCTGGATGCGCTGATCGAACTCCTGGCTCTGTTGCTCCAGGTTCTGGCGCAGGGAGCGCAGTTCTTGAAGCTGTTTTTCCACCGCCGGGTCGGTGGTTTCAGCTTGTACCGGATTGGCAAGCAAGGCCGCGCAGAGCGCTGCCGAAGAAGAGGTAATTTTTCGCATTCCCGAGTCCTTTATTATCCGCTTTTGCTGGTGTCATCTGCAGGGCAAACGTTGGGTGCGTGGTAATCCAGGTCCATCAGACGGAAGTAGTTGGCGCCCAGTGCGATATTATGGAATGCCTCGTCGTCCAGGGCTTTCAGGGCACGGCTGGTGACTTCCAGCTCCTTGCCATACTGGTCATCTGCCTTGTAGCCAGCCGCCACAAAGTCGGTGCCAGGCAGGATGCGGGTGGAGTATTCGTTAAAGAAGGGAATGTAGATATCACCCCACTGGTGATACTCGTTGTAAAGCACGTCCCAGGAGATATCCAGCATCAGGTTGGGGTACTTGTCGAGCAGCCCCTTGAGGATGGTGACATGCTGCACCGGGTTCATCTTGCCCAATTCCTTGGAGAGCCCCATGTGCGCCCACACGATCTTGTTATCCGGGTAGGTGGCGAGGATATGTTTCATCAAGGGCAAGTGTTCGGTGGGGTTGGCGTCGTTACCGAGGTCGGAGTGGAAGGTAACGGGAATGCCGCGTTCCTGCAGCACCGCCATGAACGGCGCCCATTGATCGATGCTCTGCATGGTGGCCGGTTCGTGATTGTTTTTCAGTAGCGCCTGTTTCACCACATTCAGCTCGCCGCTCCAGCTGAACATGCCCGGGTACTCCCGGTCATACAGTTCGATCAGCTCCACCACGTTTTCCGGATGCGCCAGGTCCATGAAGGTCATGGACAGGGTGATGTGCAAATTGTCGTTGGGGTAGGCCACGGCTTCCATGCCATTGACGAAATCGTTCTTGATGCTCGGCTCGGCAGTAACGCCGGGGCAGTCCAGGTAGTAGTTACAGCCGGAATCCAGCTCCAGTATCTGGCCGATGCCGAAATAATTCACAACGCGAACACCCTGGTCTTCCAGCATGGTGTGCAGCTTTTCCGGTGGAATGGCAGCGCCACCGAAGGGGCGGGGGTGAAAGTGGGCATCCACCAGCGGGGTGTAGGGTTCTTTTTCCCGGTCGTAGCAGGCTTGTTGTTCGCTGGGCTGTTGCAGGGATTCCAGCGTCCGCTCATTGGCTGTGCGGGTCTGGGTCGCGGTGGTGGCGCAACCGGAGATCAGCACGGCCACAGGAAGGGCGACAAGAGATTGACGGAAACGCGGTGACACAACGGCTGCTGAAAGCTTGCCGAGAATATCCCTATTCATGATGAACTCCCCTGATTTTTTTATCGGTACCGGATTCACTGGATCGGTCTTGTTCGATACTAGGAGAAAATGTACAGGCCTACCACCTGCGCTGCCACGTAATGCGAGTGGGTGTGACAGAGCCAACAGTCCCTGTTCCAGCCTGACGCTGGTGCGCTCATTGACAAGTTCCAGGTAGACGCTCGGTGCGAATCTGTGGATGGTCCATTTTCTGTAAGAAAAACAATAAGTAAGAGCTTGTTTGCTTTGTGGAGGTAAGTGACTTCGGTTGGTTTTTTATGTCAGGTTTCGCGCACTTTTCTCATGGTGGGTGCGGTTCTGGATAACAGCAATTTGAATGAAGCACAGGGATGGGCGGCCAGTGCCGTCGCCCGTCAACGTAACTACTTTGAATCCGGGGCGACCCGCAGTTATGCATTTCGGCTGCGTCAGCTGAAAAAGCTGCAAGAGGCCATTGTGCAGTATCAGGGTCAGATTCAGGACGCCCTGCATGCGGATATCGGCCGCCCGCCCTTCGAGGCCTACATCGAGATCAGCACGGCCATTGAAGATCTCAAGCATACCATCAAACACCTGAAAAACTGGATGAAACCCAAGCGTGTGGGCACCAGCATGTGGGCGCAGCCGGGCCGCAGCCGCATTGAATCCACCCCCCAGGGCGTCACCTTCCTGCTTGGCCCGTACAACTATCCGTTCCTGTTACTGGTGCAGCCGCTGATCGGTTCCATTGCCGCCGGCAACACGGCGGTGCTGAAGCCCTCATCCCTGAACCCCACCGTGGCGGATGTGGTCGAGAAGATCATCAAGCAGTGCTACAGCGACGAATACGTGGCGGTGTTCAAGGGCAGTACCGAGGTGACCAATGAGCTGCTCGAAGAGCGTTTCGACCATATCTTCTTCACCGGCAGCCCACGGGTGGGCCGTATCGTCATGGCGGCCGCTGCCAGGCACCTTACCAAGGTAACGCTGGAGCTGGGCGGCAAGAGCCCCACCATCGTGCATAAGGATGCCAACCTGAAAGTGGCCGCCCGCCGGATTGTCGCCGGCAAGATGCTGAATGTGGGGCAGACCTGCGTGGCGCCGGATCACATCCATGTGCATGCGGATATCAAGAGTGCCTTCGAGAAGGAAATGGTTGCTACGCTGAAGGAATTCTACGGCGAGGACCCGCGCCAGAGCCCGGACCTGGGCCGGATGATCAATGATCGCCACTTTGACCGGGTGGCCGGCTTGATTGACACCGCCAAAGTGCTGGCAGGCGGCGAGACGGACAAGGGGGTGAGGTATATTGCCCCGACCCTGCTCAAGGACGTGACCATGGATGACGCCGTGATGCAGGAGGAAATTTTTGGCCCTGTGTTGCCGATGCTGACTTATTCGTCCATGGAGGAGCTGATAGGCAACCTCAAAAAACTGCCGGAACATCCACTGGCGTTATACCTGTTCACCGGCAGTGAACAGGTGGAGCGTCAGGTGCTCGACAATACTCAGTTCGGTGGCGGCTGTATCAACAACACTGTGATGCATGTGGCCAACCCCAACCTGCCGTTCGGTGGCGTGGGCGAAAGTGGTATGGGGGCTTATCACGGGCAGAACTCCTTTGATGTTTTTTCTCACAAGCGAAGCATCCTGAAGGCGACGACACTGTTCGACATCAAGTTCCGTTATGCGCCTTACAAGGATAAGGTGAACATGATGAAGAAGCTGATCAAGTAGTGTTTTCCTCCATAAAAAAGCCCGGCGAAGTGCCGGGCTTTTTTATGGAGGAAAACGCTTCACGCTTCACGCTTCACGCTTCACGCTTCACGCTTCACGCTTCACGCTTCACGCTTCACGCTTCACGCTTCACGCTTCACGCTTCACGCGCGTGCCGCTGTGGGAGCCCCCTTCCAGGGGGCGAACCGTGCGCAACACGGAATCGACCGAGCGGCGCTCCTACAGTGGCCTTGTCGTTTTCTCGCAATTCGCCACGGACTTATCCCAACAATTTCTGCTTCAGATACTCCCGGGTGCTTTGCACCATGGCGTAGAACGCCGGGATCATCGGCGTGCCGATCAGAAGCGCGGCGAGCATGCCCCACATCACCGTATGCCCCAGTGAAAGCTGGCTGAACATGCCGGCGCCGCTGGCAAAGGCCAGCGGCAGAATGCCGAGCACAAAGGACAGGGCGGTCATGCACACGGCGCGGAAGCGCAGGCGGCCGGCTTCGGCGGCGGCTTCCAGAATGGACAGCCCCTCCTGCTCGCGCCGTTCACGGGCGAACTCCACAATCAGGATGGCGTTTTTGGCGGCCAGGCCGATCAATAACACCAGCCCCACCTGGGCAAACAGGTCCAGCGCGCCCAGCTGCGGGATGCCGATCTGTCCCACCATCAACAGCCCGCCGATGGCGCCGGCCACGGCGATGGGCACCACCAGGATAATCGCCGCCGGCACCGACCAGCTTTCGTATTGCGCTACCAGGAACAGGTAGATGAAGACCATGGCCAGGGCGAAGGCGATACCGATCTGGTTGCCGGCCTTGCGCTCCTGATAGCTCTGTCCGGTCCATTCCACCTGATAGCCCTCCGGTAATACCTCGGCGGCCACGCGTTCCAGTTCGGCCATGGCGTCGCCGCTGGAGACGCCCTCGCCGGGCTGGGCGCGGAGAATGGCGGAGCGGTACAGGTTGAAGCGATTGGTGATGTCCGCGCCCAGTACCGGCTCGGTGGTGAGCAGGGTGGACAGCGGCACCATGTTGCCGTTGTTGCTGCGGGCATAAAGCCGTTCGATATCCTTGAGGTCGGAGCGGTAGGCCGGGTCGGCCTGCATCATCACCCGGAAGGTGCGCCCGAACAGGGAGAAGTCATTGATGTAGCTGGAGCCCAGTTGGCTTTGCAGGGCGGAGAAGATGTTGGTCAGCGGTACCTGCAGAGTCTTGGCCTTGTTGCGGTCAATATCGATGCGGTACATGGGCACGTTGGCCCGGAAGCTGGTGGAGGCGCTGCCAATCAACGGCGACTGGTTGGCCGCCGCGGTGAGGATCTGCATGGCACCGGCCAGGTCCGCATGGCTGCGGCCCAGGGTATCTTCCAGCACCAGTTCCAGCCCGCCCACGGCGCCCATGCCGGGTACGGAGGGCGGCGGGAAGGACTGGATCCGGGCTTCGGGAATGGTCTGGTAAGCCTGCTGGGTCACCCGTGCCGAGACGGCCAGGGAGATGTCCTGGAAGTCCGGTCTTTCATCCCAGTGTTTGAGTACCACGAAGCCGGTACCGCCATTACTCTGTACCCCGCCGGTGAGCATGGAGAAGCCGGCAATCATGGTGGCCGATTCCACCGCTGGATCATTGTCGAGCAGGCGCTGCACCTGCTCGATAACGGCTTCGGTGCGGTTGATGGACGCCGCATCCGGCAACTGCACATTCACCAGCAGCAAGCCCTTGTCTTCCATGGGCACAAAACCGGTGGGCACGGCGCGGGCGCCAAAGAACAGGCCCACCATGATCAGCGCATACAGCATCAAAGTCAGGCCGCGTCGGCCCAGCAGGCCACCGACCACCCGGGAATAGCCCAGGGTGATTTTGGCAAAGCCCTTGTTGAAAGCGCGATACCAGGCGGGCTCACTGTCTTTGCGGCGCAGCACCAGGCTGGCCACGGCCGGGCTCAGGCTTAATGCACAGATGGAGGAAATCACCACGGCCACGCAGATAGTTACCGCGAACTGGTTGTACATGATGCCGGTGATGCCGGGCATCAGCGCCACCGGCACAAACACGGCCAGCAGCACCAGGGTGGTGGCGATGATCGGCCCGGTGACCTCTTCCATGGTGCGGGTCACCGCGTCACGGGTGGAAATGTTCGGGTCTTCAAGCAGGTGCCGGTCGGTGTTTTCCACCACCAGGATGGCATCATCCACCACGATGCCGATGGCCAGGATCAGGCCAAACAGGGTAATGGTGTTGATGGACATGTCCGCCACCAGCATGATCGCCAGCGTTCCGATCAGGGACACGGGAATGACCACCGTGGGGACCAGGGTTGGGCGCCAGTCGCCGAGGAAGATAAAGGTGATCAGGATGACCAGGCCCACCGCCATCAGCAGCGAGGTGGTGACCTGCTGAATCGCCACTTCCACATAGCGGGTGGTGTCATAGCCGATGGCGTATTCGAGCCCGTCAGGGAAGGTTTTGCTCTGTTCTTCCAGGGCCAGCTTGAGGGCATCGCCGGTGGCCAGGGCGTTGGCGCCCGGCGCCAGGTAGGCGGCCATCACCGTGGTGGGGTGGTTCTGGTAGTTGGCGGCAATGCTGTAGGAAAGCTGACCCAATTCGATCCGCGCCACATCCCCCAGCCGCACCATGGCGCCGTTCTCGTCGGCACGCAGGATGATGTTCTCGAACTCCTTCACATCCTTCAGTCGCCCTTCCAGCTGCAGGGCATACTCCGTGCTCAGTTCGCCATCGAAAGGCGGTGCGCCGATCTTGCCGGCGGGGGCCTGCACATTCTGTTCGCGCAGGGCATTGGAAATGTCGTCCGGGGTAATACCGAGTGCGGTCATCTGTGGTGGGTCCATCCACAGGCGCATGGAGTAATCCGCAGAACTGAACACGCTCACATCGGATACGCCTTCCACCCGCTTGAGCGGGTTCTGCACATTGAGCAGGCTGTAGTTGGCGATGAACAGTTCATCCAGTGAGCCGTCCGGGGAATACAGGTTGATGGTGAAGAGAATGTCCGGGGAGCGCTTGTCGATGGTCAGGCCCTGGGCGCGAACTTCTGCCGGTAGCGAGGGCTCGGCCAGCTTGACCCGGTTCTGTACCCGCACCAGCGCCATGTCCGGGTCTTCGCCTACCTCGAAGGTAATCGCGAGGCTGTAGCTGCCGTTATTGGATGAGCTGGACGACATGTATTCCATGCCTTCCACCCCGTTGACCACATCCTCGATGACCTGCCCCACGGATTCTTCCATGATCGCGGCCGACGCACCGGGCCAGCTGGCGCTCACGGAAATCTGTGGTGGCGCCACCTCCGGATATTCGGAAATGGGCAGCAGCTTCATGGCCAGCAGGCCGGTGAAGGTAATCACCAGGCCCACCACCATGGCCAGCTTGGGTCGCTGGATAAAGACGCCACTGATCACGGGGCAGTACTCCCGTTGTTATCCGCGGCCGCTGGCGCGTTCGCCTGTTCGGTGTCTTCGTTCTGGTCTTTTTCGGGCTGGCTACCGGTATGGGGTTCGGTGGCGGGCTTGTAGTCGGAGACCTGGACTTCGCTGCCGGGCCGCACTTTCTGGATGCCGCGCAGGATGACTTTTTCCCCGGCGAGCAGACCTTCGGTGACCAGCACATTTTCGCCGAAGCGCTCGCCGGTCATCAGGTTGTTGCGCAACACCCGATTGTTGGTGTTGACGGTAAAGACATAGGTGCCTTGTTGATCCACCTGCAGGGCTGCCTGGGGAATCATCAGACCGCTCAGACTTTGTTTGAGGCGTACATGGGCCTGCACAAACATGCCGGGGCGAAGCAGGTCACGGGGGTTGGGCATGGCTGCGCGGACTTCCACGGTGCCGGTATTACTGTCCACCCGGTTGGAGACGTAAACGATGTTGCCGGTGTAGGGATACTCGCTGCCGTTGGGCAGCTCCAGCCCGACTTCAATCTCTGAAGGTTTGGGCTGGTTGTCGCTCATGGCCGCTTCGGTGAGCAGTCGCTCGGGGATCTGGAAAACCGCCTGCATGTCGTTGCCGCCGACCAGCGTGGTCAGGGTGCCGAAACCGGGGCTGACCACATCGCCCACCGAGGCGATGGAGCGTCCTACGCGACCGGCCTGGGGGGCCTCGATATGGGTATAAGACAGATCCACCTGGGCACTTTCCCGTGCGGCGCGGGCAGATTGCTCAGCGGCTTCGGCTTCCTGCTGGCGGGCCTTGAGGGTGTCGTATTCGGAATCGGAGATATAGCCCTTGTCCACCAGCTTGTTGGCGCGGGAAAAGTTGCTTTTGGCTTCCGCCAGAGTGGCCTTGGCGCGCTCATGTTCGGCCTTGGCCCGCGACAGGGCCGCCTTATAGGGCGCCGGGTCGATATCGAACAGGGGCGCGCCGGCTTCCACCGTATCGCCCTCGCGGAAATGCACGGCAGTGAGCTTGCCGGATACTTGAGCGGTGATGTTCACGTCACTGCGCGAATCAATCCGGGCGGTGAAAGTGCGTTCGGGCTGGTAGAGCTGCTCGCTGGCGGTGACCACAAACACTTCCGGTGGCGGTGCTTCGGTGGCGGGCGGCTCTTCACAGGCAGCTAAAGCGAGAAACAGGACGGGCAAACCAAAACGAGTCAAACGCATGGGGGTGAAATCTCCGTGTCAGGCCGCTGCGCGTGGCAACCGGTTCCCTTTGTTGTTGTGTGCATTGTCACCTTACCACCATATGGTGGTAAGAGAATGACGTTGTGAATAGGATATTCAGAAGGCGTCAGCGGGGCGGCCGATGTCGTTATCAACAGCTGAGCATTGGCTCTTTGAACTATTGTTCTGGCTATGGCGTTTGATAAAAACTATCGGCGCATTTGCCAAAGCCAACTGGCCGGGGGCGAGGGTTAAGGGATATAACTGAATCAACAGCTAACACACACTCAAACAGGGAGAGAGTCATGGCTGATGCAAGTCAATGCCCGATGCATGCCGCGGGTGGTGGAACCACCAACAAGGACTGGTGGCCCAACCAGTTGCGTCTGGATCTACTCAACCAGCATTCCTCACTGTCGAACCCCATGAATGTGGATTTCGATTATGCCAAGGCATTCAATAGCCTGGATCTGGAGGCGGTCAAAAAAGATCTGCACGCGGTAATGACCGATTCACAGGACTGGTGGCCGGCGGACTTCGGCCACTACGGTGGGCTGTTCATTCGGATGGCCTGGCACAGCGCCGGCACCTACCGGATTGGTGATGGGCGTGGCGGCGGCGGTCGCGGCCAGCAGCGTTTTGCCCCGCTCAATGGCTGGCCGGATAACGTCAATCTGGACAAGGCCCGCCGACTGATCTGGCCGGTGAAACAGAAATACGGCAGCAAGATTTCCTGGGCGGATCTGATCATTCTTACCGGTAACGTGGCACTGGAATCCATGGGCTTTAAAACCTTTGGTTTTGCCGGTGGCCGTGAAGATACCTGGGAACCGGATCAGGACGTGTACTGGGGCCGCGAAAAAGACTGGCTCACCAATGACACCCGGTTCTCGGATAAGCGAGACCTGGAGAATCCTCTCGCAGCCACCATGATGGGGCTGATCTATGTGAATCCGGAAGGCCCCAATGGCGACCCGGACCCGAAGGCTGCCGCCCACGACATTCGCGAAACCTTTGCGCGTATGGCCATGGACGATGAAGAAACCGTTGCCCTGATTGCCGGTGGCCACACCTTCGGTAAAGCCCACGGTGCCGGTGACCCGGAAAAAGTCGGACCTGACCCGGAAGACGCCGGGCTGGCGGAGCAAGGCTTCGGCTGGCGTAGCAGTGTCGGTGCCGGTAAGGGTGACGACACCATGGGCGGTGGCCCGGAGGTGACCTGGTCGCAGACGCCGACACAGTGGAGCCATTACTTCTTTGAAAACCTGTTCGGTTTCGAGTGGGAACTCACCGAGAGCCCGGCCGGGGCCAAGCAGTGGGTAGCGAAGGACGCTGAACCGCAGATGCCCTATGCCCAGGACAAGAGTAAGAAGCACAAGCCGATGATGCTGACCACGGACTTGTCGCTGCGTTTTGATCCGGCCTACGAAAAAATCTCCCGGCGTTTTTATGAAAACCCGGACCAGTTTGCCGATGCCTTTGCGCGGGCCTGGTTCAAGTTGACCCACCGTGACCTGGGGCCGCGTGCCCGCTACCTGGGCCCGGAGATTCCCGACGAGGAGCTGATCTGGCAGGACCCGGTGCCCGAGGTGGATCATGAGCTGGTGGACGACAAGGACATTGCTGCACTGAAGAGCAAGATCCTGGATTCCGGCCTCAGTGTGTCCGAACTGGTGTACACCGCCTGGTCGTCTGCTGCCACTTTCCGTGGCGGTGACAAGCGTGGCGGCGCCAACGGTGCCCGTATCCGTCTGGCCCCGCAGAAAGACTGGGAAGTGAATCAGCCGGAGCAACTGGCCCGGGTATTGAAAACCCTGGAAGGAATTCAGGCCGATTTCAATAGCGGCAACAAGAAGGTGTCGCTGGCGGACCTGATCGTGCTGGGCGGCTGTGCCGCCATTGAAAAAGCGGCCAAGGCGGCCGGCATGGACATCACCGTTCCGTTTTCACCGGGGCGTACCGATGCCAGCCTGGAGCAAACCGATGTGGCGTCGTTTGAACCGCTGGAACCTAAAGCGGACGCATTCCGCAACTACCAGCAGGCACGCTTCTCCATGGGCGGCGAGCATCTGATGGTTGACCGCGCCCAGCTGCTCACGCTGACGGCGCCGGAAATGACGGTGCTGGTTGGTGGCCTGCGCGTGCTGGGTGCCAACCACGGTGGCAGCGACCTGGGTGTGTTCACCGACAAGCCCGGCACCCTGACCAACGACTTCTTCGTGAACCTTCTGGACATGGGCACCGAGTGGAAGCCGGTATCCGACGATGAAGAAACGTTTGAAGGGCGCGACCGCAACAGCGGTGAGCTGAAGTGGACCGGCAGCCGTGTGGACCTGGTGTTCGGCTCCAATTCAGTATTGCGTGCGCTGGCGGAGTTGTATGCCTGTGCCGATGCTCAGGAGAAGTTCGTCCACGATTTCGTGGCCGCCTGGACCAAGGTGATGGAACTGGAGCGCTTTGACCTGAAGTAGTGCCTTTTTGATCACTGCAAAATGAAACGGCGCGCTGGCAACAGCGCGCCGTTTTTTATGGTTTATCGCGTACTTTGGATACCCGACGCCGAACACCAGCCGCGAAAGCCACACAAACAGAAAAAAACCAGCTGCAGGAATGCCGCAAAGCGGAGTAACGCAGGCAGTTCCGCGCTGCCCAAAGGGTGAGCGAAGCGAGGGCGTTGCAAGTAGGCGGATCCGGCGGCCGACCGGGCCGCATTCCCGGTATTTCGGGTAACAGGAAAGTTATTCCAAGGCATGTCGTCTTGAGCATGGTTTATTGCGTGATCGGGGCTGTTCAATGCGGGCTGATTGGGTAAGGCTGTGAAGCAAATGCCGAAAGCCCCGGCAGGGTGCTTATACAAAGAGTGCTTATAACAATGGGAGAGAACACCGTGTCCGCATTACCTGAATACCGCTCGTTCGATGTTGCCGTGGAAAACCATATTGCTCACGTGCAGTTCAGTCGCCCTGAAGCGCTGAATAGCATGAACAAGGATTTTTGGCTGGAGTTGCCCCGTTGCCTGCGGGATATCGAGACGGGGACAGACGCTCGCGTGGTGGTGATTTCTTCCACCGGCAAACACTTTTCTGCAGGCATGGATCTGGCGGTGTTTTCCGACCCCAGCGGCGCCCCCATGGGTGGCGACCAGGGGCGAATGGCAGAAAACCTTCGCCGGGTGGTGCTGCAGCTGCAGGATTGTCTGAGTGTCTTGGAGCAGGTGCGTATTCCGGTGCTGGCGGCGATCCAGGGCGGATGTATTGGTGGTGCACTGGATCTGGTCTGTGCGGCGGACAGCCGCTACTGCACAGAGGATGCGTTCTTTACCATCAAGGAAACCCCGCTGGGGATGACCGCAGATGTGGGCACGCTGCAGCGTCTGCCGAAGTTGATGCCCCAGGGCCTGGTGCGGGAGCTGGCCTATACCGGTCGCAAGTTCGGCGCCAGGGAAGCGCTGGAGCAAGGGCTGGTCAACAGTGTTTATGGTAACGCGGAGGATATGCTGACGGCGGTGATGGCCATTGCTGCGGAGATTGCGGCGAATTCCCCGCTGGCCATGACCGGCTGCAAGGAAATGCTCAATTTCAGCCGCGACCACAGTGTGGAAGACAGCCTCAAGTACATGGCCACCTGGCAGGCGGGCATGTTCCGCCCCGATGACATGATGTTGACGTTCCAGGCCCAGGCGCAAAAACAACAGGCTGAGTACCCGGATTTGGTGCCGATTAAAGGATTGTTTGAGGCCTAGTGAACGGTTACAGAAAAGAACGGCGGCGCAAGTTGCGCCGCCGTTATAAAGGCTACCTTTACCTTTTGGGTATCCGGTAGCGAGGGTTGCTTAGAAGCGGTTGCGGTCCAGGTTCATTACCTTGGTCCAGGCGGCCACAAAGTCGTTGACGAACTCATCGTCGTTATCGCTCAGGGCGTAGTACTCAGCCACTGCGCGCAGTTCCGCGTTGGAACCGAAGATCAGATCTACCGGCGTGGCGCTCCACTTCTGCTCGCCGCTCTGGCGGTCCATCCCTTCATACAGCCCTTCGTTCTCTGCGGACGGTTGCCACTTCGTGGACATGTCCAACAGATTCACGAAGAAGTCGTTGGTCAGAGTGCCGGGCTGGTCGGTGAAAACACCGTGGTCACTGCCGTCAGCATTGGCATCCAGGGCGCGCATGCCACCAACCAGTACCGTCATTTCCGGAACCGACAGGGACAGCAGATCGGCCTTGTCGACCAGGCTGTTGGTGGGTGACATGACGGCGTCTTCACTGAAGTAGTTACGGAAGCCATCAGCTTTGGGTTCCAGGTTGGCGAAGGAGCTCGCGTCGGTCAGTGCCTGGGTGGTGTCGGCACGGCCGGGTGTGAACGGCACCTCAATCTCATAACCGGCATCGTCGGCGGCTTTCTCAATCGCTGCGGCACCACCCAGCACGATCATGTCGGCCAGGGAGACCTCGCTGTTGCGGAACAGGCCGCCTTTGTTGAACTCAGTGCGAATTTCTTCAAGCGTGTTGAGTACCTTGTCGAGTTCTTCCGGGTTATTCGCCGGCCAGTCCTTCTGCGGTGCCAGGGCAATGCGGGCGCCGTTCGCGCCACCGCGCATGTCGGACCCACGGAAGGTGGAAGCGGAGGCCCATGCCGTGCGGACCAGTTCCTGAACCGTCAGCCCGGACGCGAGAATCTCTTCCTTCAGGTCATTCGCCTGGCCGTCAGAAATGAGTGGGTAATCCACTTCGGGGATGGGGTCTTGCCAGATCAGGGATTCTTCCGGGACATCCGGGCCCAGGTAACCGGCACGCGGACCCATGTCGCGGTGGGTCAGCTTGAACCAGGCGCGGGCAAAGGCGTCTTCAAACTGGCTCGGATCTTTCTGGAATCGCTGGGCAATTTCCTTGTATTCCGGATCGAACTTCAGGGCCAGGTCGGTGGTGAACATGATTGGCGCGTGCCGTTTTCCTTCGATGTGGGCATCGGGCACCAGGTTGGCTGCCTGACCGTTAGCGGGAATCCACTGGATGTGGCCGGCGGGGCTTTTGGTTTGCACCCATTCATAGGCGAACAGGTTATCCAGGAACTGGGTGGTCCAGGCGGTGGGGTTCACTGACCAGGCGCCTTCCAGGCCACTGGTGATAGTGTCTGCGCCCTTGCCGGTGCCACAGTTGTTTTTCCAGCCAAGCCCCTGTTGCTCAGTGGGGGCGGCTGCGGGTTCGGCTTCCAGGCATTCTTCCGCTTTGTGGGCGCCATGGGCCTTGCCGAAGCTATGGCCCCCGGCAATCAATGCCACCACTTCTTCATCGTTCATGGCCATGCGGCCAAAACTCTGGCGGATGTCCTGAGCGGCGAGTAGCGGATCCGGTTTTCCGTTGGGGCCTTCCGGATTGACGTAGATTAGGCCCATCTGTACGGCGCCCAGTGGTTTTTCCAGCTTGCGGTTTTCGTCGTGACGTTCGTCACCAAGCCACTCGGTTTCCGAGCCCCAGTACGTGATGTCTGCTTCCCAGTCGTCCACGCGCCCGCCGGCAAAGCCATAGGTCTTGAAGCCCATGTCTTCCATGGCCAGGGTTCCGGCCAGCACCATCAGGTCGGCCCAGGAGATGTTATTGCCATACTTCTGTTTTACCGGCCACAGCAGGCGGCGGGCTTTATCCAGACTCACGTTGTCCGGCCAGCTGTTCAGCGGTTCAAAACGTTGCTGGGCACCGCGTGCACCTCCGCGGCCATCTGTCACCCGGTAGGTGCCGGCACTGTGCCAGGCCATGCGGATAAACAGCGGGCCATAGTGGCCGTAGTCAGCGGGCCACCAGTCCTGGGAGTCGGTCATGACCCGGCGCAGATCCGCCTTCAAGGCCTCAAGATCTAGTTCAGCAAAGGCTTCAGCGTAATCGAAGTCGCTATTCAGTGGGCTGGATTTGGCGGCGTGTTGGCGTAACGGACGCAGGTCCAGCACTTCGGGCCACCAGTAGGGGCTGGACATGGGGGAGCGGGCAGCGCTCTTGTGATAATTGGAATGGTAGCCACCGGAATGGCCGATGGGGCTGGCGTAGGCCGATGCCGACGCCAGGGCAATAGCTGCTGCTAACGTGACTGTGCGCTTTTTCATGGATCTCTCCTCTGGCAAAACAAATAACGAAATCCGTAAAAATATAGGCGCTACGCTTTTGTGGCGGGAATGCTGTTTCCCTATGGTTGTTATAAAAGGGTTTGATTGGCGGCTTGCTGGCAGTAAATATTTCCTATGCTTTCTAGTCCGCTGGCGCAGTGGCGTTTTCCATTGCTCTGATCCGAACAGGCGCCTCGATCGTGGGGAGGGGATGTTTGCTTATCGGATGCCGGGGGCGGTGATGAGCCCGCTCGGGTGGGAGGTATGGTTGCGCCTATTGAAGTGGTCAATAAGCCTATGGTCGTGGCTACAAGCCGGGAGTGTGATGCAGGTGTAAGCGAGTAGTGTGGAAGCCGGTAGCGGGCGAGCTGAGATTGCGGCGTGGTTTCAGAGCAGTCACGGTGCCCTGCCCCGATAGCAAAAAGGCGCCCTATCCGGCGCCTTTTTTAATCCGATCACTGTGATGATCTAGAGCGTGGCCTCGCACACCGGCAGAGCGCTGGCTCCGGGCATTACCCATATCGGGCTGCTGAAGGCCACCGGGCGACCGGTTTCAGGGTCGCGCACTCGCAGGAAATAATAGCTTTCCTCATCAGTGACCGGCACCAGGGTTTCCACGTGGTTGCCCGTTAAAGTCGCGACTACCGCGTTGTTGCGAGTCACCACTTCCACGATGCCAATAAAGTCGCCGCCGCCGCGGGTCAGGCTGGCCGACAGTGGCAGCAGGCTGCCTGCCGGGCGACGCAAGCGGCTACCCATTGGCGAGCCATCCACGGTGAAGGTCATGCGCAGGTCGTTATAGAACTGGGCCACGGCATAGAAGCGGCGGGCTTGCATGGCTTCGCGTAAATCATCGCGGCTGCGCGAACGGGCCACCAGCACGGTTTTGGGCAGGTCCGGGTCGCCCCATTCGGTATCGTGGTGGTCTTCCGAGCCTGCTGCGCCCACGTGCCAGCCCTTGTCCAGGGCGTAGGACAGCCAGCTGCCACCGGGGCCGCCGGAATCGTACTCGGAGCCTTTGCCAAACACTTCGAGCCCGACTACACGGCGATCGGCTGCAGGCACGTAGCGGAAATCATTGAAGGTGTAGGCCGGGTCGCCGCCCAGGGGCTCCACGATACCTTCGATGGCGTCTTCGCGGCCGGGGTGGTTGAACACCAGCAGGGCGTCGTCGCCGCCACCGAATTGTGCCGGGTAGCTGAACCACTGCCAGAACAGGCCCATGGAGACGGCATAGCCGGGCCCGGTTTTGGCGTTGATCACATTGTCCCCAAAGAACAGGTTGATATGGCCAAAGCGGTCGGAGGTCCATTCGAAACCGCGGAAGGCGGTAAAGCTTTCATCGCTGGCAGCGTCGGCCTGTTCCGCCGTGGCGTCCCACTTGCGGAAGGAATCGAACGGGGCGTCGTCATCGGCGATCAGGCACTGGAAAAAATCCTCGGACAGGCAGTCGCCGGTTACTGTCAGGGGCAGCCGCACATTGTCGGAATGGTCTGTGATCCCGGTGAAATCCAACCCCTGCGCTTTTACGCGTTCGAATACATCAGAAGGGCGAGAGTTGAGGGCGCCGTCGGAGTAACCGGTGTGTGCATGCAATACCCCGATGTACTGTTCGAAAGTGCGGCTGTCGTAGGCCGGGGTGCAGGTATTGGTTGGTGCCTGCGGGGGCAGGGTTTCCAGCACGTACAAAGGGTCGGTGATTTTCCCCAGCAGGCTGGTGCAGCCATCGTCGGCGGGGTGTTCGAAGCAGTGCGCCAGGTCTTCGTCCAGGCTGGCCAGGCCGGAGAAGGGGCAGGCGGGCGAGTTCGGGTTGCTGAAACAGGCGCTGACGCTGTCCGGGTTGAGAAGATTGCCGAGTACGGCCAGTGGGCAGCCGCTTTGCAAGGGGCGGAACAGGCATTCCAGTACACTGGGTGAGGGTTGTGTGGTGGGTGTGCCTTGCAGGGTGATGTCGCTATATGCCTCCTGTGCGCCGTCATTGGCGGTGAAGCGAAAGGCAAAGGTCGTGGACATATCCAGCTCGGGCAGCGTCACCGAGGCGGTGGCCTGGCTGGAATCGGTGATGGCCAGCGTCGGCGCGCCATTGTCCAGTTGAGTCCAGTCGTACATGAGAGCATCGCCTTCCGGGTCGCTGGCCTCTCCAATCAGCTGAATGGATTCACCGCTGGTGGCCACGCCGGGGTCTGCATAGGCGTCGTCCACGGTGGGGGCATTATTGCCCGGTAACGGGGAAAGCGTGATGGTCAGCGTGTCGCTGGCTTCTGCGCCCAGATCATCCGTGGCAGTGAGGGTCACTGCCAAGTGGGTTTCATTGCTCACTTGGGGGGCAGCGAAACGGGTGTTCAGGTCATCTTCAGGCTGAAAGGTAACAGTGGGACCGGCGGTCACTTCCCAGCGCACCGAGGCGATGGCGCCGTCATCGGTGGCGCTGCCGGACAGTATGATTTCATCGCCACTGGTGGCCGTCTGGTCGGCCCCGGCATCGACCACCGGTAGTGGATTGTTCACGGTGTTGGTGACCGTCACCGTTACCTGGTCCCGACCGAGGTTTCCATTGCTGTCTTCGGCTTCGAGCTCAAACACCAGATCGGTATCGCTATCCACTTGTGGCGCAGTAGCGGTCATCAGGTTTTGATCACTGGCGCCATCCACGGTGGCGGAAGGTCCCCCGAGCTGGGTCCATTGCAGGCGGCGAATAGTGGTGCCACCGGTGGCCGTGGCGCCGCCCTGCAAAATGAAGCTCGCGGTTTCCTCCACCTGTTGGTCCATGCCTGCGTCCACCGTGGGCGCCGTGGTGCTGACTGGCGTCACTGTCAGAGGGTGGCGAAGGGTGGTGGTGGCCTCGTCGTCGTCATGCAGTCGGGCGATCACGGTGGCGGCAGTATCCGTGCCGACCGCATCGGCATGAACCTGAATGAATGCGTCGGTTGTGGCTTCAATATCGAGTGGCCCTTCCACGGCCCACTCGATATTGATGATTTCGCCATCCTCGTCGCTGGCTTGCAGCTGGAAGATGCGGCTGCTGCCTGCCGGCATGGTGCTGTCGCCGGTCAGGCTGCCTGTCGGGGCCTGATTCTGCGGCGTGTTGGGTGTCGGGTTGGTATTGTCACTGCTGCCACCACCGCCACAAGCGGCCAGCAGGGTTGCCAGTAAACTGAGAATAACGGTACGCCACATGATCAAGATCTCCCCCATTAAAAACGCGCTGATGCTGACGGGTGGGTATGAACAAACCATGACGGCAAAAATGGTGTGGCTTACGCAAGGTTACAAAAACGGGTGGGGGAGGCTGTTTTTGGGCAAAACGGATGCCTGATCGGATAAAAATCGATAACAAAAAACAGGCAATTCAAAATGTTGTTCAGGGCGTAGAGCGGGCGCTTCGCGATTCAAAGGGGGAGGGGAGAAAGGAGAAACGGTGTTTTGAGGGCGCGTTGCGGGTGGCGGAGTCAGTCAGCAAGCAATAAAAAAGGCGCCACGAGGGCGCCTTTTTCTACTGGAACGATCGCTTACAGAGCGACGATGTTCTCAGCCTGCGGGCCTTTAGGGCCCTGGGTCACGGTGAACTCAACCGCTTGGCCTTCGGCCAGGGTCTTGAAACCGGAACCGGTGATTGCGCTGAAGTGAGCGAAAACGTCAGGGCCGTTTTCCTGCTCCAGGAAACCAAAACCTTTTGCTTCGTTGAACCACTTAACGGTGCCTTTAACTGTAGACATATCTCTAATCCTGAAAAATGAAGTTTTGCCTTTTACGGCGGGTGTAGCTGAAAAACGGAGACTTGGACTTCAGAACTGCAGGACGAGTTATACAATGTAAACAACGAAATGGAGTACGTGATTCAAGCGCGATCTTTTAGCTGGGCCAGAACATAACCCTATTATTGCTCCGTGTACAGCTAAATCGTACCGGATTGACGTTCGGGGAGGGCGGTCAGCGCTGATTTGGAGCGTTGCTCGCCCTTGGCCTGGCGTGGTGAGAGCCGCCAGGGTGCTATGCTGGGCGCATTGTAGCCAATAGAGAGGCCGTCGTGCCCCCACTGACCTGGCTCAACAGAGCCCGCCCGCAGAAATTGCCCTTCCGGCGCCGTGTCACCCGTGCCGCTGTGGCGCTGGTTTATCGCGGGGGGATAACGGAGGGCGAGCTATTTTTTATCCAGCGCGCCCATCGCCCCGGGGACCCCTGGTCCGGAGACATGGCCTTCCCCGGTGGGCGCTTGCAAACCGGCGATACCTCCAGCCGTGACACCGCCATGCGCGAAACCGCTGAAGAAACCGGGCTCGACCTGTACCAGAGTGGGCACTACCAAGAGCGCCTGACAGACCGGCTGACCCGCCACCACAGCCGCTGGCGGCCGATGGTGGTCACGCCCCATGTGTTTGCCTGGCAGGGCGACGACGCGCTGCGCCTGAACCACGAAGCCCGCCACGGCGTATGGATTCCGCTGGACTATCTGACCAACCCCGCGAACCGCAGCACCCTCACCTACCGCACACCAATGGGGGCTGTCACTTTGCCGTGCTGTCGCTATCAGGGCTACTGCATCTGGGGGTTGAGTTATCGAATGATGGTGGAGTTTTTGGAGCGGCGGTGAGGGCTTTCTTGTTGAGTTAGTGCGTGTCCCTTCTTTTCTTTCATTATTGCAATTTTTTGCTTTGCGGGTAGATTGGGTCGCGGGCAGCTTCCGGCGTTGCCAGGGAATAAAAGATAGGGATTATCAATGAAGACGATTCTGGGCTCCGCCCTCCTGTGCGGTCTCTCTCTGCTTCTGATTGGCTGCGATCAAGATGTTGGCGGTACGCCCTCCATCCCAAAGAGCGGCGAAATTACCGTCATTGAGGATCGCTCATGGGAAGCATTTAATCGTCTTTCCTATGAGGATCAGCTGCACCAGGCATCCGCGCTGTTGGTCATTCGCTATGACATTGACGATCAAGGCAATGTCACCCCTGTTGTTACCCACCGCAAAAGCCGTCTCGGAAACGACAGTCCTCCTTATCAGGTGGGTGATATTTATATGACCGACACCCAGAAGATGCTACTGGAGTACCTGGATGGCGAACTGCGCCACCTTGGTGAGGGTGCCGTGCTGATCTTTTCCGGTGATCCACCCCAGCAGCGAGGCAATCGCATTATTCGAGATGGCGTGGTTTCAGGTGCAGGCCCAATTCCTGTGGACGAGGTACTGGCCGGGTTTGATGGCGCGCCGCTGGTTAATGGTGATCCAGCCGAAGTGCTGACGCTGGAACCGGATCTCTCTAAGGGGGAGACCGGACCTGCCAAAGTGACGGTTAGCGCTGAAGAGAAAGGTATTCTGGTAGCAATTCTTGAGCGACGGGGGTTGCGCTTCGAGGTGGTTCCTCAGGACGATATGTTTGTCGTGGGTTGGGTCGGCATGGATGCGGACATAGAACAGGTGATCGACGAGTTCGATGCCGCTTGCGAATAAATGGCCAGATAAATGTGGCGCTTTGTCCATGTATTAGTCATGGGTTGGGAATGGTCAAAGGATAAAAGTTTGATGCGATTGAAGGGGTTGTTTCTGGGGTGTGTTGTGCTTGCGGGGTGCGGGGGCGGTGGTAGGGTTAATAAACCGGGGTCAGGTCTTGCATCGTGCATCAAGGTTATAGGATGACGTGGTTATAAGATCAGGATGACATGAGAGGTGCTGGATAAGCTCTATCGTTGCTCCAACAAGGATGTTGGAGGAGAAAATGGCTAGGCCACTGAGGCTGGAGTTTGCTGGCGCGCTTTACCATGTTACAGCCCGGGGGAACCGCAGAGAGGTGATCTTTGAGGATGACAGCGACAGGCTTGTTTTCCTTGAGATGCTCTCGTCCGTATGCCGTGAAGCGAATTGGGTATGTCATGCGTACTGCCTGATGGGCAATCACTATCATCTGTTGCTGGAAACACCGGAAAGCAATCTGGGAATGGGAATGCGCCAACTGAACGGCTGCTACTCACAATCGTTCAATCGACGTCATAACCGCTGCGGGCATGTTTTTCAGGGCCGTTACAGCGCGGTACTGGTTGAAAAGCAGGCCTATCTGCTGGAGCTGGCTAGGTATATCGTCCTCAATCCGGTCCGGGCGCGTATGGTTCATACGGCAGAAGAGTGGCCATGGAGTAGCTACCGGGGAACCATCGGTCTTCAGGCCTTGCCGGAAGGTGTAAGCACAGATTGGATACTCGCCAGTTTCGGCGAGAGCAGGGATAAAGCGATTCAGTGCTATAAGCAGTTCGTTCAGGAAGGCAGGGGTCAGCCAAGTCCGTGGGAAGGCCTGAAGAACCAGGTCTACCTTGGTAGCGATGCTTTTGTGGGACAGATGGTTAGCAAGCTGGACGGGCAGGAAAAGCTATCGGAAATACCTGCGATCCAGAAACGCCGCGTGGCACAACCCTTGGCGGATTTTGAGTCGACGGCCCCGAGCCGTAATAGCGCCATAGCAGCGGCTCATGCCAGTGGGGCGTATAACCTTAAAGAGATAGCTGATTACTTCGGGCTGCACCGTTCGAGCGTGAGCCGTATAGTGAAAGATGCACGATGCAAGACCTGACCCCCAGTTCCGGTCGATTGCCTAAATAGAGCAGCTTTTGCTAAAGCAAGAAGAGGAAAGGGGGGCTGCCCCCAGTTCTCAATGGCCGGGGGTGAGGCGACAGGGGGAGTGTGCGCAGGCTAGGCCTGCGCACACAAATCTTAGAACTTGTAAGCCGCACCAATTTGAAGGGTTTGGCTGGTTACATCAACGTCGGCATCAATACCGTAGGACTCACCGGATTCCTGTTTCACCGCAGAAACTTCAGCGGTGCCAAGATCCGCGTAACGGTACTCAGCACGAACGGACAGGTTATTAGACAGGGATTTCTCCACACCTACAGCCAGAGCCCAGCCAGTGATGTTGTCATCGTCGCTGTCAGAACGAGCGGGCGAGCCCGGGTTACAGATCGCTCCATCGGAAGGGCAGTTAGAGCTTACTTCCACTTCGGTGAGGGTGGCGCTCAAGGTGCTGTAAGCCAAGGTGGTTGGATTCAAAAGATACCCGCCTTTGATCCCCAGCAGGAAGGTGTCATTTACTTCAACTTCAGCTTTAGTTTGGTTGCTTGGGGTGAGGAAGAAGCCGGGAATGCTGTTCATGGAGTCGCTGATGTCGCTACCTTGGTAGGCCAGCTCGGCGCCCAGAATCCAGCTGTCATTGAGGGCCATGTTGTAGCTGCCGAATACGCCATAGGCAAAAGCAGAATCATCTAATGATTCTGAGGAGTTTGCCCCCGGGGCTGCAACATTGTTGGGGTTGAATGCATCAATGATGAGATCGGTATCCCAGTCCATGGAAGCATCTTCGTAGCCGAGATTCACGCCTGCCTGGATGCCGGTAAAAGGTGAGTCGGCCAGAGAGAGAGCCGGAAGTGTGGCGGCAAGAAAAGATGAAGCAATGATGGTGTGCTTTATTTGCATGGTATTACCTGATGAAAAGTGTGCTTACGTTGAGCGTTACAAAAACGCTTCCCCAAATGTAAAATAGCAGAATTTCATAATTTTGTTATCACCCATTTGGGTTAATGGCTTCTGTTTTCCGGTTTCAATGCCAATAATCGGGACAGGACTTGCTCCATGCGTCAAGAGATGACGGAGCTTTTGGATATGGATGGCAGCGATGGGCGTCTATTCCTTTAGACGCTGCCACCCGTTTGCCTCCACACAAACCGGTCATGCCACGCTTATTGCTTGATGGGCCACCACTGCCAGTCGCTGCTGAAAATCCGGAAAGATAAGCTGAGTAAAGGGAGGCTAAAACTTAGAAGCTTATGTTCTCTGAATTTCAATCGAAGGTATGAGCGCTGCGCTTATGTCTTTCAGAATCGATATGGGGCGATCCCCGTTGAAAGCAGACTTAAGAGGCGTTCTTATCTTTCCTGGCGTATTGCTATTGATGACGCGTTTGCTTTGGCTGGTTGTCTCTGCGTTTCTGGGCGCTCCCACTCCGGTGTCGCCCAAAGGTGCTTCAGCCTTAGCCACAGCGGCCCGGGCTTGGCCATGTCGCGGAACAGGGCAATGAACTCATGCAGGGTCAGCGTGATCGGGTTGTAGCTGTGGATCTGGCGCGTGATGCCGTATTCCGGGGGCAGATCTTCCCGCTCTTCCACGAAGGTGCCGAACAGTCGATCCCAGATAATGAAGGTGCCGCCGAAATTGCGGTCGATGTATTCCGGGTTGCGACCGTGATGCACACGATGATGTGACGGCGTGTTGAAGATAAATTCAATCGGCCGTGGCAGTTTCTTGATCCACTGGGTGTGGATGAACCACTGGTAGGACAGGTTGGTGGCCAGCGCGAAAAGCACCCAGGCCGGTTCAAAGCCCAGCACCACGGCCGGCAGGAAGAATGCGAACAGCCCGCTGAAGGCATACAGGGTGCTCTGCCGTCCGGCAGTGGTGAAATTCATGTGCTCCGAGGCGTGGTGTACCACATGGGTGGCCCAGAACCAGCGCACCTTGTGGGCGGTCACGTGGTACACGTAGAACAGAAAATCCACCAGCACAAACAGCAGCACAAAACTCAACGGGGTGATGGCAATATCCATCAGGCGGAATTGGTGCACCCAGCCCATGGCTGCGTACACGAAGAGGGCATTCACCACGACCTCTAGCGTTACATAGCTGGCCCCCAGCGCCATGCTGGCGGCGGAATCCTTGAGGCTGTAAATGCCGGTGCCGTGAAAGCGCCAGGCTTCGATGACCGCGCTCAGGCCGAAGAACGGCAACAGGCCCACCAGAAACAATTGTTTGAAGTCGGCGTTCTGATAGGTGGTGATGGCAAAATCGATGGCGCCCATGACACGTCTCCCGGCGGTGAAGGCAAAGCTAATGACGCCATGCTAGGGAATGACCGGTTAGCCTGATTGACGAATCATGCCAAGCTGTTATCCAATCGTGCCATGTCGACCTCAAACCTGAATCCCGCCGCGATTCGCATCAATGGTGCCTATGCCCGGGTGCTGCTGGACTGGCTTGACCAGCAACAACTGCCCGCCCCGACCCTGCGGGCGGCAGTGTCCCGGCTGGCCCCCGGTGAGCAAGTGCTGCTGACGCAGTGGTTCGATTTGCTGCGCCGGGCATACGCGGTACGGCCTGTCGACGGGTGCGGGCTGGACATCGGGGCCTGCATTAGGCCTGAGCATGTGGGGGTGCTGGGCTATCTGGTGCAGGCCAGTGACAACCTGGGGCAGGCGCTATATGCCTATCAGCGGTTTGAATCCCTGTTTTACGGGATTCAAATGGCCGAAGTGGTAATCCGTGGGAAGCAGGCGGAAATTGGCTGGCCCATGTTCGGAGGGATGAGCCTGAGTCTGCTGGTGGATGAAACCGCCATTTCCGCGCTGATCAGTTTCCTGCGGAAAATTGTGCCGGGTGCCCCCAATCCGGTTGAAGTGACGTTTTCCTCACCGCCCCCGGAGCGCCCGGAAGTGTACGAGGCCTTCTTTGGTTGCCCGGTGCGCTTCTCCGCGCCATATGTGTCGGTGCGCTTTCCGGAGGATTACCTCAGCATTCCCCTGCCCACGGCAAATCCTGCTCTGCGCCAGATTCTCGATCGCCAGTCCATGGCCTTGTCCAATGCGCTGCCGGGTAACGATCCCTTTGCCTTTCAGGTGCAGCAGGTGTTCTTGCGGTTGCTACCGGATGCGCGGGTATCACTAAAAGAAGTGGCCAGCGAAATGGCCTTGTCCGTGCGCACCCTGCAGCGCCGTCTCACCGCCGGCGGTCAGACCTTCCAGGGCCTGCTCGACCGTACCCGTCAGGAGCTGGCACAAAGCTACCTGCGCGACCGGTCTTTGTCCCTGTTCGAGATCACCATGCTGCTGGGGTTTGCGGAGCAGAGTTCGTTTAACCGGGCGTTCAGGCAGTGGGTGGGGACATCGCCGGGGGAGTGGCGAGAGGGGGCATAGTGCGTGTCCCTGTTTCGGCTGGACGGGCAGGAAAAGCTATCGGAAATACCTGCGATCCAGAAACGCCGCGTGGCACAACCCTTGGCGGATTTTGAGTCGACGGCCCCGAACCGTAATAGCGCCATCGCAGCGGCTCATGCCAGTGGGGCGTATAACCTTAAAGAGATAGCTGATTACTTCGGGCTGCACCGTTCGAGCGTGAGCCGTATAGTG